>Ga0100401_1003582_pt1 | contig 11749 bp, 7 predicted proteins | sample CryGeymeta201525_FD_80421 | JGI IMG/M metagenome (GOLD analysis project Ga0100401, IMG submission 80421) | Groundwater microbial communities from Crystal Geyser aquifers in Utah, USA - Crystal Geyser metaG 2015-25 | ecosystem: Environmental > Aquatic > Deep subsurface > Groundwater | place: USA...
GCCGATCCCTCAGCCGCCGTCGATTCCGGAGCGGACCCGGCCGCCGGTCTTATTCGCGCCTACCGGATCCAGGCGCGGAGCGGCCGCGCCGTGCCGCCGGAAGGCTATCTCAGCGGTTCGGTCCTGGCCAGCTACGTCCATCTCCACTGGGGCAGCGCCCCCCAAGCCGCCGCCCATTTCGTCGCCCACGCCCGCGCCTGGCGCGAACGCAACCGGCGGCGGTAAAGGCCAAATCAGCATGAATGAACAAAGGATACAGGCCCGCGCCCTGATGTTTCTCGGCACCGGTTCCGATGTGGGGAAAAGCGTGCTGGCCGCGGCCTTTTGCCGCATCTTCAAGCAGGACGGCTACCGGGTGGCGCCGTTCAAGGCCCAGAACATGGCGCTCAATTCCTTCATCACCCCGGCGGGCGGCGAAATGGGGCGGGCCCAGGTGGTCCAGGCGGAAGCCGCAGGCCTCGAACCCCAGGTGGAAATGAACCCGATTCTGCTCAAACCCACTTCCCACATGGGTTCCCAGGTGATCGTCCGGGGTCGCTCGATCGGTAATTTTTCCGCCCGCGACTACTATGACTACAAATTGCGGCTGCTGCCGGTGGTTCGCGAATGCTACCGGAGTCTGGCCGAGCGCTTCGACATCATGGTGCTGGAAGGGGCCGGCAGCGCGGTGGAGCTCAACTTGAAGGACCACGATCTGGTGAATCTGGCCATGGCGGAACTGGCCGACGCCCGCTGCATCCTGGTGGGCGATATCGATCGCGGCGGGATCTTCGCGGCCCTGCTCGGGAGCCTGATGCTGATGACGGACACCGAACGGGCCCGGGTGATCGGCCTGATGGTGAACAAGCTGCGCGGCGACCCGGGGCTGTTCACCAGCGGGGTGGAAATCCTCGAACAACGGGGCGGCCGGCCGGTGCTGGGGGTGGTGCCCCATTTCAGCCACATCGCCGTGGCCGAGGAAGACAGCGTCGCGCTCGGAGCGCGCCTGGCCCGAAGCGCCGGCGCCGGCGCGCGGATCGACTCGGGCGGTCCCGGCGATCGGCCGGCGATCGGCGTGCTGCGGCTGCCCTTTGTTTCCAACTACACCGATTTCGACTGCTTCGAACAGGACCCCCAAGTGGACCTGGTCTATTTCGACCGTGCCGGCCAGGTGTTTCAGTTCGATGCGGTGATCCTTCCCGGCAGCAAGAACACCCTGGAAGATCTCCAGTTTCTACGCAACAGCGGCCTGGCGGACGTGCTCGTCGGCTATCACCAGGCCGGCGGCGTCTTGATCGGCATCTGCGGCGGCTACCAGATGCTCGGCCGCGGGATTCGCGATCCGCGGCGGGTGGAAAGCGATCTGGACGAACTGCCCGGCCTGGGGCTGCTCGACATGGTGACGGAAATGGCGGCGGAAAAAATCACCACCCAGGTGGAAGCCCGAACCGCGGCCGCCGTCTGGGCCCCGGCCCCGGTTCGGGAACACACCGAAGGCGCTCGGAAGGGCGCCGAAGCCGACCAGGAAACCCTTTCCGGCTACGAAATCCACATGGGCCGAAGCACCGCCCTGGGGACCGAACCGGTTGCTTGTTTCCAGGTCCTTCGCCGCAACGGTCGCCCGGTCGCTCCCGCGGACGCCGCCGACGGGCTCATGGCCGCCGACGGCCGGGTCTGGGGCACGTACATCCACGGGATCTTCGATAACGATAACTTCCGCCGGCGATGGCTCGACTGGCTGCGCGCCCGCTCGGGCAAGATCGGCCCCGCGGCGACCACCACCGACGCCTTTTGCTACCGTTCCTGGAAGGACGAACAATACGATCTGCTGGCCGACCATGTGCGCCGCCACACCGATGTCGCGGCCGTCTATCGGCTGCTCGGGATGCGGAACTGAACGGAATTTGCGTGGAGTCGGGACACTGCTTTTCCGATACCGGCGCGATTGACCAAGAACTCGCGCAACTGAACGGGACCTGGGTCGAGCACGGACACTTTGCAGCCGGAAAGACGCCCTGACGGGCGCACCACGAACTGCCAACGGAACCCGAGTTTAGCATGGACCTTTTCCAACCCTGGCAACTGGCGGCGGCCTTCGGGCTCGATCTGATCCTGGGGGACCCCCAGTGGCTGCCGCATCCGGTGCGCTGGATCGGGCGACTCATTGGGCGTCTCGATGCGGCCCTGGGCGATCCGACGCTCCCGCCGGCGGCCCAGCGCCTGCGCGGTCTCGGCCTGTGGTGCGCGGTGCTGACGGCGGTGACCGGAGCGGTTGGGCTGGCTCTCATCCTGGCCGCGGCGGCGGGCGCCATCTGGCATCAACTGGTGGCCATCACCCTGGCCTACACCAGCCTTTCGGTGCGGAGCCTCCATCTCGAATCCCGCCGCGTGATCGAAGCGCTCGAAGCCGACGATCTCAGCCGGGCGCGGACCGCGCTCGCCATGATCGTCAGCCGCGACACCACCGACCTGGAACCCCCGGACATCCTGCGGGCGGTCCTGGAAACGGTGGCGGAAAACATCACCGACGGGATCACGGCACCGCTCTTTTTCTGCGCCCTCGGCGGACCGATCGCGGCCCTCGGCTTCAAGGCGGTGAACACCATGGATTCCATGATCGGCTACGAAAACCCGCGCTACCGCTATTTCGGCTGGTTCGCGGCGCGGGCCGACGACGCCGCCAACTGGGTCCCGGCCCGCCTGACCGGGCTTCTCATCACCGCGGCGGCGGGCTTGAGCGGCCTCGATTCGCGCCGCGCCTGGCGCACCCTGCGCCGCGACGCGGCCAAGATGAAAAGCCCCAACGCCGGCTATTCGGAAGCGGCGGCGGCGGGCGCTCTGGGGATCCAACTGGGGGGCGTCAACCGCTACTTCGGCCAACCGGTGGAAAAGCCGCGACTCGGCGACCCGCTTCGGGAACCGGACCCGACCACCTACCGGCGGCTGATTCGACTCCTGTATCTCACTTCGCTGCTGGCCCTGCTCGCGGCCCTGGCGGTGCGCTTGGTGATCGTCCACCTCTAGGCGCGAGGCCACCGCAAGACCGCTCGTTGAAGATGAAATCTTTCAATTCTTGTGGGCTCCGTCCTGGGAGCGCGGGCGTCCTGCCCGCATTCGCCGGCGACGGATTGCGGCTTAAGGCGCGTGGCCAGAATAGAACATCCGTCGCAACCCTCAAATCGTCATTCCCGCGTACTCCGGGCGGGAATCCAGAAATGAGCACTGGTCTGGATTCCCGCTCAAGAACCGCGGGAATGACGGGGTGCTGTTACGCAAGCAATCCGAGCAACTATAAATGGTCAGCTTGAGAAGTTACGTTTTGGACTCGCGCGGAGGCGCGGAGAGCGCGGAGAAGACCCCTAGAATCAACCTCTGCGTCCTCTGCGTCTCCGCGGGAAAATGAAACTTTTAAGTTTTCACGAGTATGATTCCTGCCATTCACCTAAAACGGTTTCGTTCGCACTGTTGACCACGGCGTCAATCACCCCAACCCAGGAAAGTACAGCCATGACCCTAGCCCATGGCGGCAATGTCTACGAAACGGCCGATTCTCTCGGCTGCCGGCCGGAAGACCTGCTCGACTACAGCGCCAGCATCAATCCGCTCGGCCCCCCGCCCGGCCTGCTCGAGCATTTCAGCGCCCATTTCGGACGCCTCGAACACTATCCGGACATCCACAACCGCGCCATAATCCGAGCCCTGGCCGCCCACCACCGGGTGGCCGCCGACCGGATCGTGGTCGGCAACGGTTCCACCGAACTCATTTACGCCCTGCCGCGAGCGCTGGGAGTCGACCGGGTGCTGGCGGCGCTACCGACCTTTTCCGAATATCGCCGGGCCTTTCAACTCCAGGGGGTGGCTTCGGTGGACTGCGTCTGCCGCGCGGACACCGACTTCCAGCCGACCATCGAACACCTGGCGGAACTCACCGCCAAGCAGCGGCCCCAGGCCATTCTGGTGACTCATCCGGGCAGCCCCTCGGGCACCCTCTTGCCCGAATCCGTGATCCAGTGGCTGCTGGAAACCTGCAGGCGCCAGGGCATCATCTGCGTGGCGGACGAAGTGTTCGCGGACTTTTGCGAAGCGGCGTCACTGAAACAATACCTGGATACGCTGCCGAACCTGGTCTTGATCCGTTCCATGACCAAGTTTTTCGGGATCCCGGGCCTGCGCCTGGGATACCTCATCACCAAGCCGGACCTGGCGGCCCGGGTCGGCGCCCTGCTTCCGCCTTGGTCGGTGAATACCCTGGCCCAACTGGCCGGGGTCTATTGCCTCGCGCAGCATGACTACCAGGCGGAAACCCTCGAACTGGTCGCAACCGAACGCCAACGCATGGTCCAGGATTTGAGCCGGCTGCCCGGTTTCCATATCTTTCCCGGACGAGCCAATTATCTCCTGGCGAGGCTCGCCGATTGGCTGCCGGATGCCCGGGACTTGCAACGTGATCTGCTCGATCGGGAACGGATCCTGATCCGCGACTGCGCTTCCTTTGACGGCCTGAGCCGGCGCGATTTCCGCCTGGCCGTGCGCCGCCCGGACCAAAACGACCGGCTGCTGGCGGCACTCACCGCCTGGTGCCGGCGGGTGGCGGCGGAGTAGGTATACTTCGACTTGAGTGTGGATCTTTTAGAACAACCTCTTTGAGTGGAGAGGCCAAGTCATTCGTAGGTCGGGTTGCGACCAGCGGGAGCTACCCGACAAACCGGTAGCGCCGGCAATCCGAGCGCCGTCAACGGATCGTCGGGGAGTGCTCGGCACAAGGTTGTGGCACGGTCTCCCGACCGTGCCACCCGGCATGACCGAAGGTCTCCTCTCCCGCGCGGGCAACCCCGGGGAGACCCGCGGTCGGCAGCGTGGCTCGGTCGGGAGACCGGCCACAACAGTGAGTTCCGAACAACCTCTTTGAGTGGAGAGGCCAAGTCAAGATCGTCAGGTAGCTCCCGTTGGTCGCAACCTGACCTACGGTGGGGAGACGCTGTGCCACTGCCGCGTAACTGGTCTGGTTTGGGTGTGGACCTTTTAGAACAACCCCATGGAGAAGGTGCGGACTATTGTGCCGCGCTGGTTTTCGTTTCCTGTTTGAATCGTTGTTTCAAAAGATCTGCACCGAACTATGATCACCCATCTAACCGAAGGAGGAGCTTCATGAGATCTTACCGAATTGGTGCGGCGCTCGCTATCCTGGTTTTGGCCACGCTGCTCTGGAGCGGCATTGCCTCAGCCAACAAATCGTCGGTCACGATCAAGGCGCCGGCTGAAGTCCACGGGAATTCAGAGGTGACCGTTGTGGTCACGATCACTCACAAGGCCAACAGCTTTTTCCACTACACGGAATGGGTTTACGTCATGGTGAACGGCAAGGAACTGGAACGTTGGCAATACAGCGCTTCCAACCGGCCGCCCGGAGAGGTTTTTTCCAAGGAGGTCAAGGTCCTCGCCGCCGGTGATTTGGATATCAAGGCGGAAGCCGGCTGCAATATGCATGGGAGCGCCGGGCCGGTAACGTTCAAAGTGGCGGTCAAGGACTAGACGGGAGGCTGAACCTGATGGCAATTGGCGGCGTTTCCATCGTTCTCATCCTGGGTCTCTGCAACCTTGCCCTGATCCTGTTCCAGTTGGCGAGCGGGCTGCGCCTGATCCGTGTCCGCATCGGTGTGCATAAGAAAACGGGGATACTCCTCCTCATTGTCGCCTTGATCCACGGGGGCCTGGCGTATCTGGCGGGGTGAGGACCCCGTTCCTGAGCGCCGGTCCACGATATCCGGCCGTTCTCCTTCGCCATCCATCGGACTCCCAACGCCCGGGGCCGGAACACCAGCCGGGCGGCCTTGCTCTCCCGCGCTCGTCGGCTTTCACGGCTCGGCTCCGGCAGGCGCTGAGGAGCGGGGAACTGACCACGGCCAGGATCAGCCGACGGCGGCGCCGGCCTTTTCCAATAGTTGCGGATCGGTAAAATGCTGCAGGCGAATGGCCTTGGCCGGGCATTCGGCGGCGCAGGCGCCGCAGCCCTGGCAGGCGGCCGGATCGATGTAGGCCGCCCGGCTCACCGAATGTTCCGAAGTGACGACTTTCGGCACTTCGTACGGGCAGGTCCGAACGCAGGTGAGGCAGACCGCGCAGCGTGCCGGGTCCACCACCGCCACCCGACCGCCCACCAGCATCTGCTGCTTGCTCAGGATGGTGGCCGCGCGCGAGGCCGCGCCCTTGGCCTGGGCCATGGCTTCGTCCAGGAACTTGGGGCTGTGGGCGATGCCGCACAAATACAGACCGGGGGTGGCGAAATCGAGCGGCCGCAGCTTGACATGGGCTTCCATGAAGAAGCCGTCGGCGTCGGTGCTGAGCTTGAACAGTTGGGCCAGCTTCTGGTTCGAAGCCCGCGGCACCATGGCGGTGCTGAGCGCCAGCAAATCGGCCCGGAGCTGGATGGGGGCCTGCAGGTTCTGATCGAACACGGTAATCTTGAGGCCGTCTTCGCCGGCTTCCACTTCCGGTTTGGCGGTCGGGTCGTAGCGGCAGAAGCGCACGCCTTGTTCCCGCGCCTGCTTGTACAGCAGTTCCCGGGTACCGAAGGTGCGGATGTCGCGGTACAGAATGGTCACATGCGCTTCCGGATAGCGCGCCTTGACGGCCAGCGCGTTGGCCACCGCGGCGGTGCAGCAGACCCGGCTGCAGTAGGGCCGTTCCGCGTCGCGGGAACCCACGCACTGGATCATCACCAGGTCGCGGAGCCCCATCAGGCATTGGTCTTCGGTTGCCAGCGCGGCGTGCAACCGGCGTTGGCTGAGCACCCTCGGGTCTTGCCCGAACAGGTACTCGTGCGGCTGGTATTCGTCCGCCCCGACGGCCACCACCAACGCGCCGTATTCCACTTGCTCGACCCCGGCCGGGGTCTGGAGCCGGCTGCTGAAATGGCCGGTGTGGCCGGTGTAGGACAGGGCTTCACTGGCCAGGTGGAGGACGATGTTGGGATGGGCCTTGACCTGATCGATGAGATCGCTCAAGAACGGCTGCACCGCCTCTCCAGTGGGTAGGAAATGGATCCAGCGGCGAGCTTCGCCGCCCAATTCCGGTTCCCGTTCCACCAAGTGGGTGCTAAAACCCTGATCGGCCAGGTTGATGGCCGCCGTCATCCCGGCGGCACCGCCGCCGATCACCAGGGCGCTCTGCTGGACCGCGACCGGCAATTCATAGAGCGGTTCCAGAAAGAGGGCCTTGGCGATCGCCATCCGCACCAGGTCCTTGGACTTTTCCGTGGCCTCGTCGGGAACGGAACCGTGCACCCAGGAACATTGATCGCGGATATTGGCCATTTCAAACAGGTACTTGTTGAGTCCGGCCTGGTGGATGCAATCCTGAAACAGGGATTCATGGGTACGCGGCGAACAGGACGCCACCACCACCCGGTTGAGCCGCTGTTCCTTGACGATTTCCTTGATCCGTTCAGTGGAGTCGGTGGCGCAGGTGAACAGCAGGTGATCGGCATAGACCACGTTGGGAAGGCCCCTGGCGTAATCGGCCACCGCCGCCACATCCACCACCCCGGCGATATTGATGCCGCAATGGCAGACGAACACGCCGATCCGGGGGATTTCGCCGCTGATCGAGCGTTCTTCGATCACCGCCGGCTTTTCGATCAGTCGGTTGCGGGCCGGCGCCAGCAGCGACTCCGCGGCGGCGGCGGCGGCGCTGGCCTGAGCCACCGTTTCCGGAATGTCCATGGGATTGGTGCTGACACCGCAGGCGTAGATGCCCTGGCGGCCGGTGGCGGTGGGATCGAACGGCAGGGTCTTGAGGAAGCCGAACCGATCGGTTTCGAGCTGCAAGACCGCCGCCGCTCGTTGGGCTTCTTCGGTGGGTTTGAGGCCGACCGAAAGGATCACCATATCGAAAACTTCGGTTTGGAACTGGCCGGTTTCGTCCAGGTAGTGGATTTCAAGACTTCCCGAGGGGTCGCCGGCGTTATCCGCCGGCGGAGTGGTTTCGATGATGCGGGAAATGTGGCTGCGCACGTAACGCACCCCGTGCTGCGTTTGGGCGCGCTCGACGTAACGTTCGAACCCCTTGCCCATGGCGCGCAGATCGATGAAGAAAATGCTGGTCGCCACCTCCGGTTCGTGATCCCGGGTGACGATCGCCTGCTTGGTGGCGTACATGCAGCAGACCGACGAACAGTAATCCTGGCCGATGGATGCGTCGCGGGAACCGACGCACTGGATCCAGGCGATGTGCCGCGGCGCCCGGCCGTCACCGGGCCGTTGGATATGGCCGGTAGTGGGTCCGGAAGCCGCCAGCATGCGTTCGAATTCCAGGCTGGTGATGACGTTGGGATAGCGGCCGTAACCGTATTCCGGTTTCAGGGTCGCGCTCACCGGCTGAAAGCCGGTGGCCACCAGCACCGCCCCCACTTCCAGTTGCTCATGCCGGGGCGCCATATCGTGGTTGACCGCCTGGGCCAGGCAGGCATCGACGCATCGGTAGCATTCGCTGCAGACACCGCAGCCGAGGCAACGCCCGGCTTCATCCCGGGCCTGCTGTTCGGTAAAGCCAAGCTGAACTTCGGCGAACGAACCTTTGCGCTGCTCGCCGGAAAGCCGCGGCATCTCAGTCCGCGGGACTTCGGGCACCTGGATCTGCGGAGCGCCGGCGACACTCAGTTGCGGCATCCGGTCGCGAACCAGGTCTTCGCCCCTCAAATAGCGATCGATGGAAATGGCCACTTCGCGGCCCGCGGCGATGGCCTGGATCACGGTGGCCGCGCCGGTGGCGGCATCACCTCCGGCAAACACGCCGGCCAGCGAGGTCTGGTAAGTGACCGGGTCCACCACCACGGTGCTCCAGCGGCTGACGTCCGGGCGTTTGCCTTCGGGTTCCTCATCCAAAAACGTGAGATCGATCATCAGGCCGACCGCCGAGATGACGCTGTCGACCGCCACCGTGTATTCCGAACCCTCGATGGGTACCGGTCGGCGCCGTCCGCTTTCGTCGGCTTCCCCGAGTTCCATGCGAATGCACTGAATGCCGCGGACGTTGCCCTCGGCGTCGCCCAGGATTTCGATCGGCGCGGCCAGAAAATGCAGCTGCAGTCCTTCTTCCTCGGCTTCCAGGATCTCTTCCACGTTGGCCGGCATTTCTTCCCGGCTGCGGCGATAGAACAGGTGCACCTCATCGGTATCCATGCGCAGCGCCGAACGGGCCGCATCCATGGCGCAGTTGCCGCCACCGATGACGGCCACCTTGCGGCCGGTGTCCGGGCGCTGGTTCAAGTTGATCCGGCGCAGAAACCCGGTGCCGCTGAACACCCGGTTGAGGCCTTCGCCGGGGATATTGAGCTTGAGGTTGCGCTGGGCGCCGATGGCCAGAAAGGTGGCCTCAAACCCGTCGCGCTCCAGATCACTCAGGTGGAAGTCCTGGCCGAACCGCCGTTCGGTAACGATTTCGACTCCCGTCCGGCGGATGAAATCGATTTCCGCATCGAGAATCGCCTTCGGCAGTCGGTATTCCGGGATCCCGTAGCGCATCCAGCCGCCGGCCTGGGGCATGGATTCGAAGATGGTGGGCCGATAGCCTTCCAGCGCCAGGTAATAGCCGGCGCTCAAGCCGGCCGGACCGCCGCCGACGATCGCCACCTTCCCGCCATTGTCCGGCTTGGTTTCCGGCAGTTGCATGGACCCGCTTTGGAGTTCCCAATCGGCGATGAAACGCTTAAGGGAATCGATCGCCACCGGCTGGTCGTGCTGGCCGCGGCTGCACACCGTCTCGCACGGATGGTGGCAGACCCGTCCGCAGATGCCCGGCAGCGGGTTGCGTTTGCGCACCAGGTCGAGGGCTTCCTGATAGCGCCCTTGGGCGATCAGGGCGACGTAACCCTGCACGCTGATGCCGGCCGGACAGGCCGCTTTGCACGGAGCGGTGCCGCGTTTGTCGATGGCGAAAGCTGCCGGAATGGCCTGAGGAAAATGGCGGTAGATGGCCTTGCGCTCGTTCATGCCCCGGTTGAAGTCGGCCGGGACCGTAATCGGGCAGACCTTGCCGCACTCGCCGCAGGCGGTGCAGCGATGCTCGTCCACGTAACGGGGCCGGCGCAGCAACGTCACCTGAAAGCGGCCCGGTTCACCGCTGATCGCTTCCACCTCGCTCCGGGTGAGGATGCGGATATTGGGATGGTGGGCCACTTCGATCAGCTTGGGAGAAATCATGCAGGTGGAGCAATCGTTGGTGGGAAAGGTCTTGTCGAGCTGGGCCATGACCCCGCCGATGCTGATGTTGCGCTCCACCAGATAGACCAGATAACCGCTGTTGGCCAGATCGAGGCTCGATTGCATGCCGGCGATCCCGGCCCCGATGACCATGACCGCGCCGAAGACTTCGGGTCTTGCTGCCACGTGTTGGTTGTTCATCTCGCCTTCCACCTCGCTTGCGCTGAGCACTTCACTTGCAACCGGCGCCGGGTTCAGGGCCGGGCGCCCGTCACCGCCGCGGTCGAATGGGAATCGTCCCGGGATCTGCCCCGGTCAGGCCAGACCGACCGCGCTCAGGAGCGCCGTCGGGTCCACCAGATGGCGATCCAGCTTGCGGCCGGGAGCGACCGCGCCCAGGGCCAGTTCGATCAGTTCGGTGAAGTAAAAAATCGGCAGGTAAACGTCGCGCTGGAATTGCCGATTGATCTGGTCCTGGTAGAGATCCAGGTTGGCCTGGCACATCTGGCAGGATACCACGATGCAATTGGCCCCCTCGGCCAGGGCTCGCCGGTACAGTTTGTCCACCAGGGTGAACACCAGATCGGGCCGGGCAATGGCGTGGCTGGCGCCGCAACAGTCGGTTTTGAACGGCCAATCCAGCACTTCGGCCCCCAGTTCGGTCAGCAGCCGATCCATGTTGGTCGGGTTTTCCCATTGTTCGGAATCGGTGATCTTGGGCGGGCGGTTCACCATGCAGCCGTAATAGCAGACCGGACGCAGGCCGCTCAGGGCGACCCGGCGGCGGTCGCGGACCCGTTTCAGCATGAAGGGCCGGCTGAGGTAATCCAGCAGATCGAAGATCTGGATCTTCCCATCGAATCGGGTTTCGTAGAGCTGTTCCTGATCTCCCTGGAGTTTCTTGGCCGCCGTCTTGAGCCGGTTGAAACAAAGGGCGCAGGGCACCAGCAGGTCCTTGCCGGCGGTTTCCGCCAGCGCCAGGGTGCGGCCGGCCAGGTTCACCGCCAGTCGCTCGTCGAGACTGTGAGCGGCGGTGGCCCCGCAGCAGTTCCAGTCTTCCAGTTCCTGGAGCTGGAGATCGAGAAGATCGGCCACCCGTTCGATCGAATCGCGGTAATCCTTCGCCGTTCCATCCAGGGAGCAACCGGGATAAAAGCTCACTTCGGTCATGGGCTTCCTCTTTCCTCGCCCTCGCGGGCAACGGATCAGTCCTTGGCGGCAAACAGGCGCTTGATTTCAGCCCGGTCGGCCACGCCGCGGGGCACGATCGGCAGCCGGCCGCGCTTCCACAAGGCCCAGCCCAGACGCAGATCATGGATCAGGGTGCCCGCCAGGATTTTGCGCCACCAAACGCCGTGGCTGAGCAGGTAGGCGTTCATGAACGAACCTTCATGCACCCGGCCGCGGCGTCGGATCTGGTCGAGAAAACACTGGTGTACAGCCAGAGTCCGATTGCCCCTCGGGTCCGGGATGCCACGGCGGCAGGCTTCCTGCTTGAGATAATCCATCAAGCCGGCGATATCAATCTCGTTGGGGCAGCGCGTGGTGCAGGTTTCGCACGAGGAACAGAC
>Ga0100401_1003592_pt1 | contig 11727 bp, 14 predicted proteins | sample CryGeymeta201525_FD_80421 | JGI IMG/M metagenome (GOLD analysis project Ga0100401, IMG submission 80421) | Groundwater microbial communities from Crystal Geyser aquifers in Utah, USA - Crystal Geyser metaG 2015-25 | ecosystem: Environmental > Aquatic > Deep subsurface > Groundwater | place: USA...
AAATGTCAGACTCCCCAGTATTGCCAGTCCTGCCAACTTTTTGACCCCAGCCCCTCTGAGTAACTGAGGAAAAATCAAATCCATGAGTATCCCCACCATACTTGAGCTCGCCATTACCAGCCCCATTAGGAGTGGAGTCCCAACAATATTTTAAATATAACCGGGTACAAAGTCCGACAAAATCGCGTCCGACAACAAGATGAAAAACATGATGACCAAAAAAGATCCCACCTTGTACCAATAAGGCTCAATACTCGTTTGAAATAATCTTCTCATCCCTCTATCCTACCCTGCTACAATACGCTCATGCAAATTATCTCTATCTCAGATCCCCATGCGCTCAAGTTGGCCTGCGATGCTCTCTCAGCTGGACAACTCGTCATCTACCCCACGGAAACTTGCTATGGCCTCGCAGTCGACTGCCATATACCACAAGCTGTAAGCCATTTACTAGAGTACAAAGGTGATCGTCATCGCCAGATCAGTATTGCGGTAGATTCTCTCTCTATGGCAAAGAAATATGTCTCACTCAATGCTATCGCACACAATCTTTACGAGCATTTTCTCCCTGGCCCAATTACCGTCATCTCCCAGTCTCTCCACAATCTTGACTCACGACTAGAATCTGTCGATGGCACGCTTGGCGTTAGGTTTCCTGCCCACCCATTTGCTCAAGCACTCATTGAGGCATACGGCAAACCCATCACCGCCACCAGTGCCAACACTAGTGGCAAGAAAGAGCCCTATTCTCTCGCTGATTGGCATAAGTACACAACAGTTGGCAAACAAGCCATGGTCTCTCTCTTTCTCGACGCAGGCCACTTGATCGATAGACCTACCTCCACCGTTGTCGATACCACTCTCAACGATCCGCAAGTTTTGCGCCAAGGTGCACTCATCATCCCCGATCTCTCACCCACAATCACTACTCACTCATCAACAGAAACACAGGATGTAGCTGCCAAAATTACCAAACAATACCTTGCTCTCACCCGCCGCTTCCCTCTCATTCTTGCGCTCCAAGGCGACCTTGGAGTGGGCAAGACTCAGTTTGTCAAAGGAGTAGCTAGTGCGCTAGGCATCTCACTCAACGTCAACTCCCCTACCTACACCCTCATGAAAGAATACCCATACACAACTACCAAATACTCAGGCATTCTCTACCACTTAGACACTTGGCGCTTAGCCGACCCCACAGAACTAGAGTCCACTCTCCACTTATCCAAACTCCTCGTGCCCAGCAGTATCGTCGCCATCGAGTGGGCGGGGAAGGCCCAAGCTCTCCTTCACTCTTATCAAAATGATATACCAATTTTAGTGATCAATATCAAAGAAATAAACGAACAGGAACGTCTAATTACTTACGCATTTTCAACACCAGAGTGGGATTAGAGCATCGAAAACTTAACTTGAATCTTCACCATTTCTTCGTGTGATTTTTTTTCACCAGTAAAGGCATTGTTTTTTGTTGGTTTTAGATGAATATGTGCATGTGGCACTTGCCAGCCATCAATGTTTGATCTCACTACATCTCCAGTTACTTCTCTATGATGTCTAGCTATTCCCCCAGCCACAGTAAAATACTCACCGAGATTTTCAACATCCCACACCCACTGGACATGTTGTTTGGGAATTACCAAGGTATGTCCCTCTGTCCACGGCATAATATCCAAAAACGCCAAATACTTCTCATCCTCGTAAATCTTGTAACTCGGAATATTCCCAGCGACTATTTCACAGAATATACATTTATCCATACAACCTCCACAATTTTGCCGCGCCCCCTCGTAGCTTTAGCGAAGTGGGGCAAAATATACAATCCTTCATACCTGTATAATACCAAGGATATGTCAAAAGAGCCAATTATCTTATCCATCGAAACCAGCCTCGACGACACTTGTGCAGCCGTTACCCGCGGCACATCTGTCTTGTCCAACGTAGTCTCGAGTCAGACCAGCTACCATGCCAGTTGGGGTGGCACAGTCCCCGATATCGCCAAGCGCTTACACCATGAATGGCTCCCGCGCGTGGTCGATCGTGCTCTCTCTCAAGCGGGATCTCCCAAACTCGACGCTCTCGCCGTTACAATCGGCCCCGGCCTCGCCCCTTCCCTCGAACAAGGCATCGCCTATTGCAAACTACTAGCTACCAAATACCAACTGCCAATTCTTGCCATCAATCATCTGGAAGGTCACTTACTCTCCTCCTTCGCCACCAACAAAAACGGTAAAGGGTCCAGCCTCGCCCGCCATAGCTTTAGCGACGGCGTGGCGCTCGGTTTCCTTATCTCTGGTGGTCATACTGAGCTAGTTCTCATGGAAAATATTGGTGGGTACGAACTCTTAGGCGAGACCCTGGACGATGCCGCTGGGGAAGCCTACGACAAAGTGGCTCGTCTCCTCATGCTCGGCTACCCCGGTGGCCCCATCTTGGCCGAGATGGCCAAAATAGGGACGCCCAAATATCATCTCCCCGAGCCCATGACGATGAGGAAAGATTTGAGCTTTAGCTTCTCAGGTCTCAAAACTGCCGCTCGCCAGTATCTCGAATGCGAAAAGCCCGAGCTAACCCAAGAATTCGTTCAAGATTTCTCCGCCTCTTTCCAAAAAACAGTTTTCAAACACTTGATGACCAGGTTTCGCCGTGCCCTAGATCTCTACTCGCCTGCCATGATTCTCTTGGGTGGCGGAGTCGTTAGCAATGTCGAGCTCCGCAACTTGGCTCGCTCAACCGCCAAAGAATATGGTCTCAAGACTTACATTCCCTACTCCAAAAAACTCATCTCCGACAATGCCGCCATGATCGGCGTTGTAGCCTCGTTCAAATATACACGTGGCGAGTTTAGTAATCCAGCATCTCTCGATCGTCTCCCCAACCTCAACTTCGACAAAGTTTCTTCACTACTTTAACTGGTAATGTCAAGCACTTGCTTCTTCCTGGATTAACCTCAAATCCCACCCCTTCTCGCACTAGCTCCTCCTCACTCATTTTTTGCACCGCCTTCAAGGACTGTCCTTGAAGGTACTCACTCAACTTACTCGCTGCAGCTGTTGTGATCGCACACCCTATCCCCTCCCACTTCACCTCTATGATTTTCCCCTTTGCGATCCTAATATAAAACTTGACCATGTCACCACAACTAGCATTGCTATCTCTAGCCGTTAAAACATCTTTATCCTGCGCATCGCCGAAGGACCCTTGATTCCTTGGGTGTTCGTAGTGATCCATCACATCTTCTCTATACATGTCCATATTATTTCTTAAATACCTCTTTTACTTTCTTCAGCGCCTCAACCAGTGCGTCAATATCACCTTTGGTTGTATACACATTAAACGAAGCACGAATCGAAGCTACAACCCCCAGACTATTGTGTAGTGGCATGGTACAGTGGTGTCCACTCCTCACCGCTACTCCCTGCGAGTCCAGGATGGCCGCGATGTCATGTGCATGCACCCCCTGGTACTCAAAACTCACACTCCCACTACGCTGACTACTATCCTTGGGTCCTAATATTCTGATTTCCTTGATTTTCTGCAATTGCTGTATGCTGTACGCCACAAGCTGTTTGTCATGTTCCCTGACATTATCCATTCCTGCCTGCGCAGGCAGGCCCAGTTTTTCCAGATATTTAATCGCACTCATGAGCCCAACCGCTCCCGCTACATTTGGAGTCCCAGCCTCAAATTTCTCCGGTAGTTCTGCCCAAGTTGAGTGATCGGTATAGACTTCATTTATCATCCCGCCACCAGTCAAAAATGGCGACATTTTCTCAAGTAGTGCTCGCTTACCCCACAATACTCCTATGCCCATCGGACCAAGCATTTTGTGTCCCGAAAAAGCATAAAAATCACACCCTATCTCGCCTATATCTACTCTCATATGTGGCACTGCCTGTGCCCCATCAACCAGCACAACAGCTCCCACTTTGTGCGCCAACTTGGTCATTTCCGCAACTGGATTGATCGTCCCCAAAGCATTAGAAACCTGGACAAAGCTCACAAGTTTAGGATGCAACTTCAACTTGTTGCGATAATCGTCCATGTCTACTTGACCATCAGGGGTCAGTCCCACTACCTCTACTCTTGCTCCTGTCCGCCTCCCCACTTCCTGCCACGGTACGAGATTGGCGTGGTGTTCCATGAGGGTAGTTACTATCACATCTCCCTCTTTCAGGTTGTCTAGTCCCCAGCTGTAAGCCACCAAGTTGATCGCCTCAGTCGTATTGCGCACGAATATTATCTCTTGATCACTAGCACCTATAAACTTGGCTGTGGCCTGCCTCGACTCCGCCAAGAGGAGGGTCGCCTCATCTCCTAGTGTATGGGCACCTCGGTGCACATTGGCATTATGTTGTTCATAATAATTACGCTCTGCCTCTAGTACTTGGCTTGGTTTTTGACTTGTCGCTCCAGAATCTAGATATACCAAAGGGTGACCGTTGATCTCTCTCTTCAAAATCGGGAAGTCCCGCCTCACTTGTATCGTATCTAACATATGCTCATTTTACACCCTATCTTCTCCACAATCTTAAGTTTTATAATGATACAATGATTTAAATCATTGTATCATTAAGAATCCGTCTATCACTATATCTATCGCTTTATTTTTGGATAGTCCTCGACTCATCAAATACAAAAGTTGCACGCTATCAATCTGCCCGATACTGGCGCCGTGACTAGCTTGGACGTTGTTTGCCGCAATCATGAGCTCCGGTGTAGCTATCGCTTTAGCTGTCTTATCCAGCATAAGTACTCGCAGTTGCAAAAAACTATCACTCTCCTGCGCTTCCTTGGCAATCACGATTCTTCCAAATATCTTGACGGTTGCACCCTTCCCCACGACCGCCTTGACTGTGATCCTCCCCTTTGTCTGTTTGACTCTATGCTCTGCCACTACTCGCAAGTCATATTCACCCACTTGTCGCCCGTCAATAATCCCGACCCACGAACGCTCCTCACCGATCTTCTCAAATGGAACTACCACCTCCCACTTCCCCGGTCTATTGTATTTTTTGATTATTTTATTCATCCCACACTCCCCACCATTTCCATTTTGACCAATCTATTCAATTCAACCGCATACTCCATCGGCAACTCTTGAATAATCGGCTCCAAAAATCCGCGGATTATGAGGCTGGCAGCCTCGCTCACACTCAACCCCCTTGATCTCAAGTACAACATTTGTTCTTCGTTAATTTTTGATACATAGGCCTCATGTTCTAGTGTGGCATCGCCTGATAATATTCGGTTGTCAGGGTAAGTATCAGAGCGACTCTCTGGGTCTAGTATCAGTGCGTCACACACCACTCGGCTTCGCGCTCCCGTTGCTTGTGGTGATATCAAAACTTGCCCTCGATACGAGCTCCTCCCCCCTCCTTTTGAAATCGACTTACTCACTATCTCACTCGTTGTTTGTGGTGCCAGATGGATCATCTTGGCTCCACTATCTTGGTGTTGTCCAGAAGCTGCCACCGCAATAGATAGCATCGAGCCGTGTGCTCGCTCTCCCCTTAGCACACAACTAGGGTACTTCATGGTCACCTTGCTCCCCAAATTACAATCCACCCACTCCATACTCGCATCCTTCTCTACAATCGCCCGTTTAGTCACAAGGTTATAGACGCTCTTGTACCAATTTTGTACTGTCGTATACCGCACCCTAGCTCGTTCTTTCACAATCACTTCTACCACTGCCGCGTGTAGTGACGCCGACGAATATGCTGGTGCGCTGCACCCTTCCACATATGTCACGCTCGACCCTTCTTCCGCGATGATCAGTGTCCGCTCAAACTGTCCCGCCTTCTCACTATTGATCCGAAAATATGCCTGCAGAGGCAATTTAACCTCAACTCCTCTTGGGATATACACAAAGCTCCCCCCACTCCAAACTGCGCTATTGAGTGCTGCCAGTTTATTATCACCATAAGGCACTATTTTGCCAAAATATTCCCTCACAATTTCTTCATGTTGCTTGAGTCCCTCATCCATCGACAAAAACACAATGCCCTGTTTAGCCAAAGTTTTTTGTAGTGAATGATAAATAACTTCGCTATCAAACTGGGATCCTACGCCTGCAAGCATTGCTCGCTCGGCTTGTGGCACTCCCGTTGCCTCAAACACTTCCCTAATTGCGGGGGGGACGTCACTCCAAGTTTGATAAGGTTTTTCTATTGGTTTGAGGTAATAATAAAGATCATCAAAGTTTAGTTGACTCAAATCAGCTCCCCATGCGGGAATCGGCATTTTCAGATATTGATCCAATGCCTGCAATCTAGTTGTAAGCATCCATTCTGGTTCTTTTTTTTGTCTTGAGATTTCTTCCACCAACTTTCTACTCAAGCCCTTTTTGGCTTTGTAACTATATTTATCAGTTTTTGTCTTATGATCTAGTTGAAAGTTTGCCATATTTCATCTCAAAAATCTTATCAACAGATATTTCTTCCAGTAGCTTCTTATTGTGAGTAATCAAGATAAATGCCGTTCCCTTTAATTTCATCTGTGCAACTAGCTTCCCCACGATCTTTAGACCATCCCCGTCTAGTCCAGAATCTATCTCATCTAGTATTGCCAATTTGGGTTTAATGAGTAACAACTGCAATAGCTCCAGCCGTTTCTTCTCTCCCCCACTAAATCCTTCATTTACTCCTCGAGTGATATGTTCCTTACTTAGCCCCACATCACGCGCGATCTCTTCCAATCTGGTTTTAAACTCGGTCAACTTATCTATTTTGTATCCACGTGCTTCAAAGCTACTCTTACTCAAACTAAAAACCGATACTCCAGGTATCGTAATCGGGTTCTGCCAAGCCACAAATATTCCTGCTTTTGCCCTCTCGTCTATACTCATCGCCAACAAATCTTTTCCTTCAAATGTAACCTTACTAGAACTTGCCTCGCCGTCAGGCGGGTCTGCTACCCTGTATCTCTCATCTCCCATGATTGCCTGCGCGAGTGATGACTTTCCACTTCCATTGGCTCCAGTTATAGCCACTACTTGTCCCACTGCTACTTCCAAATCCAAATCACTTATTACCTTTTTCCCCTCTACCACGACTTGCAGTCTAGAAATGCTCAGTATCGGTGATTTCATTTATTCTCAAAATCAGTGAGTTTATATTTGGCAAGAACCTCACCTATTTCGTCTGTCAGTTTGCCCATCATCGATTTGTGTGGACAAGTAGCTTCCATCGGGCATTTTTTCGTCCCATGGATCAAGCAAGCTGTGGTCGCCATTTCTCCATCAATTGCCTCTACCACTTGTTTCAAACTGATCATGGCAGGATCTTTGGTTATGGTGTAGCCACCACCTCTACCCTCTTTAGGCACGATCAATTTAGCCCTGATCAAATCGCGTGCTATCTTGACCAAAAAAGATCTAGGTAGTCCAAACTCTTGCATAGCACGTACCGAGACGAGTCCTCTCTTTCCTTCTTTGGCCAAGAGTGACATCATCATCATCCCGTACTCTGTTTTTTTACGAAATCTAAACGAACTCATACTATAACCATTCTACTCTAAGTTTAAAACAAAGTCACCTGTACCCCACTATCTTTTTTTTCCTGATATTCAAAGTTGACGCTCACTCTAACCAGTTCATTCCATTTATTCTTAAATCTAAGCTCACCATTTTTGAGCCCATACTCATAGAGATCCTTAGTAATCGTAACATCTTGCAAACAATATTTAGTTAGTTTATCCCACTCTCCGTTGTGATAATAGGTGATAGCATCAAGCCCACTACCGCCCTTTTGTACCCCCAACGTCTCCTTGGCTAGTGCATCGAGTTTGACACGGTATCCCACCTTTTTCTCTACTTCCTGCAAAATATCAAAGTTTGGTAGTGTAAGTAAATCTCCCAAATAATATGGTTTCAGCGCTGCCATATCAAAGTCAATACTGTTAAATCCCACTATCCGATCCGCTCTCTCAAAAATCTTGAACATTTCAGGAAACTCTTCCTCGCGAAATCCCCGCAAAATGCCACCTGCCCCTAACGAAGTCGAAGACGAAGTGGGGTCGTACCACACTCCAGAGACAGATACTCCTAGTTTTTCGGGGTAATATCCCCCTACCTCATCAAATGCTTTCTTCGTTTCCACGTCAAACACAACCAGTTTCATACCAAGTTTCTCTTCATCAACTTCTTATCAAAACTCAGTAGTTCAACTTTTTCGTATTTTGCAAGTGCCAATAGATAGCTGTCTACAAAATGCATCCCCTGTCTGTACCAATCCCACATTCCCCTAAGTGCATCTCTGTGTTCAATCTCTAACCACCCAGGTGACAACAGACTTTCCATTGTATCTGCAATTTCGTCATATGTCTTTTTATAATAGCTACTCAAAACATAGCATGATTCGGCAACTACAATTGGCAAGATTACTAATGATATTTTTGATTTTTCTGCCCGCCTAAAGATATTGATCGCTTGCTCTTGTTGCTCCTTAACGTCACCCACTACCAATCTTACTATTAGATTTGTGTCAGGCACCATCTGTTTCATATTTTTCTGGCCCAATTCTTTTCAAATTTAGCTCTCGCATCTCGCAATTCTTCGTCTGTCAACTTTATTTCTGATTTAAGACTACCCACCACAGACCAAAAGTTTTTCACCGGGCGCAGATGTATCTCGTTTCCCAACTTTACTACAAACAACTTTTTTGGTTTTTGTGGACCCCATTCTTCCACCATCCACTTTGGGATAGAAATCTGATTCTGATCTGTCAGGCTTACCATTTTTTGCAACATATATCCATTATATTACCCACTATCCATTGTTTTGTCAACAATTCATTAGTTTTTCAATTCCCACCAAACTCCCAGACTCAAGTAATTTAAGTATCGCTCCTCCGCCTGTTGAGACATGATCTATTCTGGTTAAATGTTGCTCCTGAGTGATCGCAGCGAGTGTATCTCCCCCCCCCACCAGTGTATAGGCTGCCTCATTTGCATTGATTGCTATGTATATAGCCTCAGTTCCCGCTCGATATTGTACTTCCTCAACCTTACCCATCGGTCCATTCCACACAATGGTTTTCGCTTTTGCGATCTCGCGCACATACAAAGCCTGAGTATGCGCTCCAATATCTAGCAAGTTGCTCCCCTCTAGGGGGACCATGATCTTCGCCTGCCCGCCAACTTTTATCCCCCTTTGCACATACTCGTTTGCTAGTTTGCCCCCCAAAAGTATAGTGTCTGCCCGCTTAGATAATACCTCGATCAACTTGATCTTGTCGTCTACCTTGGCTCCTCCCATCACGACCACGTATGGATGCTCAGGATTGTCTCTGACTCTCAGAATTGTCTCTACTTCATCCCTCAACCAGAACCCTCCGTAACTAGGTAAATATTTTGGGATTCCCACAATACTTGCGCTCGATCTATGACACTCACCAAAGGCTTCGTTCACATAAATCTCTCCCAAACTCGCAAGTCGTTTTGCAAACTCTGGATCATTTTTATCCTCTCCCTCCCAAAGTCGCAAATTCTCGAGCATTATTAATTTACTAGTGTCACTTTGACACTGTGTCGCCGTATCACATAAAACAATCTTCTCTCCTATTAATTTCTCTGCATATTCAACTATTGGTTTCAAAGAAAATTTTCCTCTGCCTTCGCCACTCCGAAGCTCCACAAGAGCGAAGGATGGTTTCCCCAAATGACTCATCAATACTATCTGCAATGCGCCATGAGCCATGAGCCACTTGATCGTCGGTAGTGTTCTCACTATCCTTGTATCATCCACTATCTGCAGAGCCTTGCCGAGCGTCACATTCCAGTCCACTCGCACTATAATTCTCTTCCCTCGCACATCCGCCTGTTCTACACTCCTCAATTTACTCTCATCATCGTTCACGATCTCTACCAATTCTTTCATTCTCATTTTGGCGATATTTACAAAATATCTCTCCCTATCTTCTCCTTGGTATTGTCCGAATTCTTGCCATACTGCACGTCCCACCGCAAACCCACTGGCCCCGTTCTCCATCGCAATGCGCAATGCTTCTCGATATTTTTTGTATTTCATCCCCGCTGACAATAATACCCACGGAACCTTTATTATCTTAGTAATTGCCTCGCATCCCTCTCGTGACCCTGGATACTCAAACTTAAAAACATCCACAGGCAAATCCTTTAAATCTTGTGCTATTTTTAGCACTTCTTTCTCTCTCTCTGTTTCAATTTTATAACTCAATGGCTCAAGTAAAAAAACTACATCTTCGCTCCTACATTCCTCGGCAACTTTCTCTGCTACTTCTCGCTGTTGTTTCGCTAATTCAATATTTTCAGGATCATAATACAACAGTAGTTTCACCGCACAAGCCCCCATTGCTTTTGCTTTTTTTACGCTCCAATCTGGCAATATTTCTGTTATCCTAGCTTGTTTATCTCCACGATAACCAGTTTTCTCCATCGACAACATCCAACCATTTCGAGAATTCAAATCAATAATTTCTTTCCCATAAATTGGATCCAATAAAATACCTGCCACCTCATCTCTGTACAAATCCACCATTCTTTTCTTCCACACTAATATTTCTTGATCCGTTGTCATCTCTGGATTTTCTGGGTGCAATGAAGCTTTTAGAGATCCGCGATGATCTAGCGCCGCAATCGTTATTTTCCCAAACGGATTCATTAGTTTCCGCAAACAATCTATCTTACCCATACGCCTATGATATCTTACTTTTTACTCTCTGTCTCATCAATCGCCGAAAGCACAGTCTCACTTGTTATTTACTTCTGCGTTACAAAAATGTGTGCTAGCCCCCTCCCTAGGCTAGATTTGTCTTTCTTAATTTCTATTTTAAACTTATTTAAGCGTAATATTTTTTCAATTTCCCCTATCCTATGATCTTTCCTAGGATGAACTTCAATTATCATTTTCAAAATATTTCTCATTTTGCTCCCCATATTCCTGATTACCTCATACTCCATCCCCTCTATATCCATTTTCAAAAAATCAACCTTGTTTTCAAGTACTTCTTGGATTCCAACCGCACTAACTCGTATTTCCGCCCCGTCCTGAATATTTCTCCACCCCCTAGGGATAATCCCTGCCCCCGACTTCCATGCTCCCTCTCCACCTGGCTCATGGATTACCAGACTCCCGGTTTTCGGGGCTACTACAGCTTGAATCAACTCAACTCCTTCCAACTGATTCTCTCGCACATTTTTCTCAAGCAGTGCAAAGTTTGCCGGTACTGGCTCATACGCGATGATTTTGGCTTTCGGAAACAACATCTTGAAATATAAGACTGTTATCCCAATATGTGCACCTAAATCGATAATTTTCATCGATTTATCCTGAGCGTAGTCGAAGGACAGATCATCGAAATAGTAACAATTCTCCCCAAATATCTCTTTCTTGAGCTCGTAAAACTCTTCCGAGTTCTCATACCAAATCTCATATTTTCCCACCCTTGAACTTTGCATATAACATATTATCTCATGCTTACATACATATTGACTTCGTATTATATTTGGGTAATACTTATGCTATATTTTAGTACACAAAGGAAAGGATTCATGTGACACACCAGATAAAATATCTTACAAATGTTGATAACTATCTTGATTCTGTTTCAGTTCAAGAACAAAGAAAAAGGTAATTAGTACGAAACGTAACCAAAATATAGTTTTAATATAGGCTCAAGGATATTCTCCTTGCGATGGTTATAGCGGTATTCCATCTCTTTTAAGTATAACCCAAAATTTGCTTTGGAT
>Ga0100401_1003594_pt1 | contig 11723 bp, 10 predicted proteins | sample CryGeymeta201525_FD_80421 | JGI IMG/M metagenome (GOLD analysis project Ga0100401, IMG submission 80421) | Groundwater microbial communities from Crystal Geyser aquifers in Utah, USA - Crystal Geyser metaG 2015-25 | ecosystem: Environmental > Aquatic > Deep subsurface > Groundwater | place: USA...
AAATTCGAATGTTCTAAGAGACCTTTCAATGGTTTTTCAATGGGGATTTTTGCCAATTACCCTGATTTTTTTTGGAGCCCTACCAGCTTTGGATGCTCAGACAAGATTGATGTTAGGGAAGCACCTTGGTTTTTGGGCAACTGAAAAGATAAGACTACAACCCACCCACCACCCTCCCGCTAAAGGCGGGCCCCTAATATGAATGAGGTTTTAAGTTACCCCCTTTACATTGTTTTTGGAACTTTGCCAAGTCTCATTTGGTTAAATTTTTATTTAAGAAGAGATGTAAAGCCAGAACCAAAATTGATGATTTTAAAAATTTTCTGTTACGGGATGCTGGCAACCCTCCCGGCAATTTTTTTTGAAACAGCAATCTTTGGGGAACTTTCGAAATTAAATTTTTCTCCCACCCCTGTCACCATTTTAAATATTTTTTTAGGAGTGGCTTTAGTTGAAGAATTTTTAAAATTTTTGGTGGTGAAAGAAAAGGTTTTAAGAAACCCCGAATTTGATGAACCAATAGATGCCATGATCTATATGATAATTTCAGCCCTGGGTTTTGCTGCCGGAGAAAATATTTTGATTTTGGTGCCTTTGAAATATACTCTCTTTAGTGAAATTTTTGGTGTTTCTCTCTTGAGATTTTTAGGAGCAACTTTTTTACATGCCCTTTGTGCAGCCATAATTGGTTTTTTCATTGGCCTTTCTTTTTTTGAGGAAAAAAGAAGAGGAAAATTAATTTTTTTTGGTTTAACCCTGGCTATTCTCTTGCATGGATTTTATAATTTTTCTATCATGAAAGGTGAGGGAAGTTTAAAACTTTTAGTTCCGCTTTTGCTCTTATTAATTGCGGCTATCTTTGTTTCATTTGGCTTTAAAAAACTTAAAAGTACGGGTAAAGTATCGGCATAAATCAGCCCAATCCGCATAAATCAGCGTGAGAAGACCTATTAAAACGCTGATTAACGCTGATTTTGCTAATTAATGCTGATGTGTTAAAATAAAACTATGCCAGCTAATTCTTTTTTTGAAAAATTAAAAAGGGGAATGGGGATTGAAATACCCGCCGAAGGCGAGGCTCGCCCCGGGCGGCCAACTGAGGAAAAAATGGAAGAAAAAGAAAAGCCAAGAAAAGCGAAGGTAAAAAAAATAGAAATTAAAGAACCTTCTGCGAAACCTACTGCCATTGAGCCCTCGGCAGAGAAAAAAACTACAGAAGAAGTGGAAGAAAAATCAAAAGTAAAAGAAAAAGAAATTGTTAAAGAAGAAGCTAAAGCAAAAGAGCCGTCTGGCATTAAAACTACAGAATTCAAAGAAGCCTGGTTAGAACCGGTGGGACAATTGGCGGTAGATGTTTATCAAACAGAAACGGAATTAGTCATCCAATCAGCCATTGCCGGTGTTAAGCCCGAAGATTTAGATATTTCTTTGGAAGGAGATGTAATAACAATTGCCGGAGAAAGAAAAAGACCATTTGAAGACTACAACCCACCCACCACCCTCCCGCTCAAAGAGCGGGCCCCTGTCGATTATTTTTCTCAAGAATGCTACTGGGGAAAATTTTCTCGCCAAATAATCTTGCCAGTTGAGGTTGACCCAAATAGAATTGAAGCCACCTTAAAGGATGGAATATTAACAATTAAAACAACCAAACTTCAAAAAGAAAAAAGGAGAAGAATTATAGTTAGAGAATAAAATAAAAATTTCTAATTCCTAAAACAAAAGCCACCTTTTTCAGTGGTTTTTTGTTGTGCGGACGGTGGGACTCGCCCCCCACCAATTTGCTTTTCTTTTTGAGTATGCCGAGGGGGAGATTCGAACTCCCACGGGTATTCCCCAACAGATCCTAAATCTGTCGCGTCTTCCAGTTTCGCCACCTCGGCAAATTTGGTGGGGGGTCCCAGTTTCACCACGTCCGCCTTTTAAATTTTACCCCATTCCACTAAAAAATCAACCCCGCCCGGCGGGGTTGATTTAAATTCGGGTTAAATTCTCTCTATCCTTTTCTCTAAACCTTAGGTAATACCAACTATAATCTTGACGATACCGGGAATAGCTTTAGCTAAAAAGGCAACCAACAATCCAATTGCAGCATACAAGATATAATCTTTTCCACTTTTTAGTTTTTCAGGAGAACCAGCAGCTGTTACTATAGTAAAGGCTCCTAAAATGACAAAAATTGTTACTACCCCAACTAAAATAACAAATATCCAATTAGTAACACTATAGATTGTATTCAATAGACAACACATCCCGTAATCTGTTATAGATACCGTCGCACCATTACTACAAGCTCCATTCACACCAGATAAATCATACTTTAGGGTGCATGTCTCAGGAGCCGTAGTGACTATAGCTGAAGCTGCTATCGGCAAGAGCGAAACCACCAAAAGACTGATTGAGACCAAAACCGGTAAAACTTTTTTCATCATGTTTTAATATTTCCTATTTCGATTCAGTTCGACCTTTAAAAATTTTAAATTATCCAAGTAAAGATCTAATAAGGGCGGGAACAGCTTTAGCTAAAAGGGCAACTATCATTCCAATTGCAGCATAAAGAATGTAACTTTTGCCCTTGTTTAGTTTTTCAGGAGAACCAGCAGCTGTCACTATAGCAAAGGCTCCTAAAATTACCATTACTCCGACCAGTGCCATCAAAAAGGTGAAAATCCAGTCAGTAATAACAGAGGTTGCACTTAAAAGACAGAGTAGGCCCCATTCTTTAGTTTTATAATCTGGTGCACTCCCAGTCAAATAACAGGTGTCTTCACTTCCTGCAGTTTTATCTTTTTCATAAGTAGTCGAAGCAGCCCCTTCTCCTAAAGTAATGGTCCTTGATAGCTTACAACAGTTCGGCACTTTCTCTTGGGCTTCAACTAAAATTGGCATTAATAAAACAGCAAATAAACTTAAAAAAACTAAAGTTGGTATAATTTTTTTCATATTTAATTATTTATTATTTTAAAAACTTTTAACCTTTACCCAGTAGTGAAAGTTCGAACGCCTTCGGCGAAAAATTAAATAAGTAACTATTTCGATAAACCTTGAATAGCTAACTTAATTTGGCAGACAATATCTTGACTATTTTCTTGAATGAAAATTCGAACTTCTACTACTGGGTTTACTCTATTCCTAATATTGATTCTATCAGAGCCATGATGCCTTTAGCAAGAAGCAAAATCAAAAAACCAACCGCTGTCCACAAAATTATGTTTTTTGCTCGGGTAATTTGCGTTAAATTTCCACCAGAAGTGACAAATAAAGCTGCACCAATAACTATCATTAAGGGAGCTAAAACTATGGCAATTTTAAAAAGAAAATTAATGATATTATCTACAATCACTTCAAATTCCTCAGCCTCCAAAGGATTGCAAATACAAACCTGATCAGCGGGGGGATCATAGGTAGCGGGATCGCTGCAATATTGATTACAATCTGAGGCAGTGGTTTTAGCTAAAACAAAAACAGAAAACAACAAAATCCCGCTTAAAAGAAAAATTAAAATTAATTTTCTCATTGAATTATTTTACCAAAATTAATCCCCAGTGGTAAAGACCGGCTTCAAGTTCTTTTTCCAATTCTAAATCAAGTTCTTTGGCAATCCCTTTTACTTTTTCTGGTGATATCTTCTCTTTTGGACCAAAAGGCACATCTTTTTTCCAATCAACCACTAAAATTTTTCCTCCCGCCTTTAAAACTCTTTTCCCCTCCTCCAAAACCTTCTTAACATCGGTAACTTCAAAAAGGAGATTTGTCATTAAAACTAAATCGCAAGAGTTTTTCAAAACTCGAGAAGTCTTTTCGACATCTGATTTTAAAACTTCGATATTAAAAATTTTTTCCAATTTGATTTTAGCTCTAAGAGCTGATAAAGGTTCCTCTAAAATATCAATGGCAAAAACTTTTCCCTCTTCCAATTTTTTAGCCAGGGGTATTACCCAGCCACCCGAACCACATCCAAAATCAGCCGCTATCACATCCTTGCGGAGTTCCAAATTTTTTAATACTTCTGATGGACTTAAGAAGCCTTCCATACTATATACAGGTGGCAGAGGCGACTTTGTCACCCTCTTCCAATTTCATTATTCTCACTCCCTGGGTGGCCCTGGAAAGTTTTGAAATTTGAGAAATCTTTGTCCTAATTACCTGACCCTTTTGAGAAATAACAATTAAATCTTCAGGGGCCTGTTCGCGAAGCGCAGTTAAAACTTTTGAGGTCACCAAATTGCCAGTTTTTTGAGTCATTTTTGCCGTCTTAATTCCTGCCCCGCCCCTCTTCTGTAATCTATATTCCCTCAAATCAGTTCTCTTTCCATACCCGTTTTCCGTAAGTATTAATAAATAATTTTTTTCCTTTTGTTTTGGATTTGGGATTTGGGATTTGGGATTTTTAATTATGTCCATTCCTATTATTTCATCTCCCTTTCCCAATCTTATTCCTTTTACCCCAGCCGCCGACCTGCCCATAGGCCGAATATCTTTTTCTTTGAATCTTATAGATTTGGCATTTTTCGTCACTAAAATTATCTCGTCTTCTCCGCCAGTTTTACGAACTTTCTTCAGTAAATCTCCTTCTTTCAGCAAAATGGCAATTAATCCCGAGCGGCGGACATTTTCAAATTCCGATATCGCAGTTTTTTTAATTATACCATTTTTGGTTACCATTACCAGAAATTTGGTTAGAGAAACATCCGAGAGGCCCGCCGCGAGGCGGGAGGGCGGTGGGGGGGTTGTAGTCTTGCCCAATGGTATAAGAGACAAAACTTTTTCTTGGGGTGATAGTTCAAGAAAATTGAGTAGGCCTCGACCCTTTGTTACCCTTCCGGCCTCAGGAATTTCATAAACAGGGGTTCTAAAAACTTTTCCCGAATCAGTAAAGAACAAAAGCTGATCATGGGTATTGGCAATCAAGAAGTGTTCAACAATGTCTTCGCCAATTGTTTTCATCCCCAAAATTCCTTTTCCGCCTCTTTTTTGAATCCGATAATTTCTCGGATTTATCCTTTTAATATAGCCACCCTGAGTCAAAGTAATGATCGTTTCTTCTTGAGGAATTAAATCTTCCTCAGAGATCTCGCCCACTTTTTGGATATGAACTTTTGTCCTCCTTTCATCCCCAAAGTTTTCTTTCAATTGAGCCAACTCTTTTTTAATAACTTCTTTTATTTTTTGAGGAGATTTCAAAATCGCCAAAAATTCCTTAATTTTCAAATGAGTTTCTTTTAATTCATCTTCAACTTTTTTCCTTTCCAATTTGGCTAAAGAAGCCAATTTCGTTTCCAAAATGGCGTAGGCCTGAATTTTATCTAATCTAAAACGGACCATCAATCTTTTTTGGGCATCGTCTCGGTTTTCCGACCCCTTGATAATCTTGATAACTTCATCGATTTTTCCTAAACATTTTTGAAGCCCCTCTAAAATATGGGCTCTTTCTTTTGCCTTTTCTAAGTCATATTTAGTTCTTCTGAAAACTACTTCTTTTCGATGGGAAATAAAATATTGCAATAATTCAACCAAATTTAAAACTTTTGGCTGAATTCCTTCAACCAGGGCCAAAAGATTCAAATGAAAGGCTTTTTGTAAGTCAGTAAATTTATAAAGCTGATTTAAAACTCTCTGGGGATTTGCCTCTCGGGAAAGTTCAACTAAAATTCTCATTCCTTCTCTATCTGATTCATCTCTGATATTTTTAATACCTTCGAGCTTTTTTTCTGAAACCAAATTGGCAAGTTGTTCAAGTAAAGCCGATTTTTGAGTTTGAAAAGGAATCTCGGTGATGACAATTTGAAACCTTCCCTCGCGACCTTCTTCAATCTCGGCCTTTCCTCGAGTTAAAATCGGTCCTCTGCCTTGAGAGTAGGCAAAAATTATTTCTTTTTGGTCAAAGATTTCGCCACCGGTTGGAAAATCAGGACCCTTGATAAATTTAAAAAGATCTTCAATCCTATCAGCTTTTGGATGGTCAATTAAATAAATTAAGGCATCACAAACTTCGGAAAGATTATGAGGGGGAATATTGGTGGCCATGCCAACAGCAATTCCCAAAGAACCATTTAATAAAAGTTGAGGAAGTGGCGAAGGTAAAACAGTAGGTTCTTTTCTTGTTCCATCATAATTATCAATAAAAGGAACGGTATTTTTCTCAATATCTTTAAGCACCTCTCCGCCGATTTTTGAAAGCCGCATTTCGGTGTTATGACTTATGAAACCGTTTGAAACAAAAGAGTGGCAATTGCTATCTACTCTTAAAGAATAAACTCTTTCTTTTCCACTCTTTTGGATAGAAAGAATCTGGTCGAATAAATAATAACTATTCAAAAAATCCTTTATAATCTTTAAATCAGATTCATCTACTATTTTCTGCAAACGATTATAATATTTTTGAATTTTAGGATATCTATCTAAATTATGAGTAAAAAGCCATTTTTTATCATTTTTTACTATATCTTTCTTTTCATATTTTTTTCTTAGATATTGAGAAAGAAAATGAATGTAATCGGTTTTAGACATTATCCGATTATCTGAATTCAGTTTTGATAATTCGTTTAATCTTTCTTTCTTTCTTGTGGATAAAAAGCCAATTTGTTTTCGAAATAGATTGAGATTACGATTTCCGTGGATAAATAATCTCCATATCTTTTTAGTTCTATCGAACCTTAAAAATGAATCAATCCCAAATCTTAACAGGATGATTTGCAATTCTTTTAGTAATACTTCACTAGTAGAAATATAAACTATTTCAACCGATTTTCTTTTTGTCTTTTCATTATGATATTTGCAGATGTAGATAGAACCATCCCCCTCAAAAAGTCCTTTTAAAAAAGTGGCTACTGATTTTTTGGATGAATGAAAAATAATTTTAGGGACCTGCTTCTTGGAAGATAATCTATTATCCAAACCCGATTTTTCTAAAAATTCGGTAATGTAATTGGAATGAATTTCAAGGGAAGTAAATTTTTGTTTACCGTAACCTAAAGGTCCTCTTTCGAATTTATGTAAACGGCAGGTGGGGAAAACTTTTTTAAAGCTATTTTCAAAAGCATTAATAAATTCTTTATCAGTATTACAAAAACCAATACATTTTTCTTTAGATTTTTTATGCGAGACATAACCTTCTGATACAATTGCTCCCATCAAAAAAGATAAATCGGGATTCATCCTTGCGGGCAGTTTATGAATAGTAAAATTTTTGTTATTTGTTTCGGGATAATATTTCTTAAGGTTGGGGTCATTTTTTGGCCACAGAATCTTATCACTTCTATCAATTACAGCGAAATCTCCTTTTTTCACTTCAGACAATAATTTCCATTTAAATAAAGGCTTTCCTTCCCGGTCTTTATCCAATATTAAAATTGGATGATTAAAACTACCTCTCAAAGAATAACCATGAAATGTTTTAATTGCTAGTGTCGGATGAACCCCTGAATCAAACCATTTTGAAGCCTGATTTATTTTATGGTTAAGTGATAAAACTTCCAACGAAATATCTTCTTTGTCAGAAATTTCGTCAATTCTCTCCAAACAACGATTAGTTATAACTAAAGAATCACCGGTGATACAATAACGCATCGCGGCATACTCTGATGGATCATCTATTGAGCCCACATTGCCTTGACCTTGAATTAGGGGATATCTTAGAGAAAAATCTTGAGCCATTCTTATTGCTGCTTCGTAAACCGACTGATCTCCGTGAGGGTGATAGTGCCCTAAGCAACTGCCCACGACAGTTGCTGATTTTCGAAATTTAGCATCATGCTTCAACCCCTCCTCATACATAGTGTACAAAATTCTCCGGTGAACCGGTTTCAAACCATCTCTGACATCGGGCAAAGCCCTGGAGACAATCACTGACATGGCATAGTCAATATATGACTCTCGCATCTCTTGAGTGATTTCTCGAGGCTTTATTTGTCCGATGCCGGAATTTAAAATTGCCTTATTTAATTTTTTCTCTTCTTTCTTTTTCTTCACCCCGTTAGAAGTCTGTCCTTATATAGGGTATAGCTAATTTTAGACAGACTTTGTTTTTTTAATTCTACCCCGTTATCAGAGAGCAGAAAAAATTTCTATAATTTTTTCTGCCGAAGACTTCTAACGGGGTTCATTTAATTTTTCTAAAACACTTTTTAGGTCTTCTGGTAAATCGGATTTAAATTCCATTTCCTGATCATCGGGAAGTTTAATTTTTAAATAGGTGGCGTGTAAAAAATGTCTCTTCAAGCCTTTCGGCCCCCCACCAGTACTGGTGGGGGGTTGGTTTTTAAATCCATACATTTTATCACCAACAATAGGGTGTCCTAAATAAGATAGGTGACATCTAATCTGATGCTTTCTACCAGTTTTTGGTGTTGCCTCTATTAAAGTGAGCCCATCAAACCTTTTGAGGACCCTGTATTCGGTAATGGCTTTTCTCTTTCCAGTTGCTCCGGGTTCGAAAGGTAAATAAACTTTTTGCTTTTGACGATTTTTTGGCGAGCGGCCAATTAGGGTTTCAATCACTCCTCGGTCTTGTTTTAAGTTACCAACTATTAAAGCTAAATATTTCTTCTTAACTTTTCTCTCTTTAAACTGTTTTTGGAAAAATTCTAAGGCCTTGTCATTTTTGGCTATCAGAAGGATTCCCGAGGTCTCTTTATCTAATCGGTGAACTCGCCTCGGAATATCGTCGACAACCATTCCCGCCGGCTTATCAATTGCTAACAAATCATCATCTTCGTAGAGAATTTTGAATTTTGAATTTTGCATTTTGAATTCCTTTTGTGGGCACTACAGGATTTGAACCTGTGACCTCTGCTATGTCGAAGCAGCGCGCTAACCACTGCGCCAAGTGCCCATTGGGCACGGTTGGACTCGAACCAACACCCTTTTCTTTATAAGAGAAACGCTCCGCCATTGAGCTACGTGCCCATATTACACGCGCTTGATTTTTACCTTAATTATTTTTCCCTTTTCAATCCTTTCCTTTTTCCCAATCAATTTCTCAAATTCCTCTCTTTCGATTGTCTCTTTTTCAATTAAGGTTTTGGCAATCTTTTCTAATAAATTTCTTCTTTTTAATAAAATTTTTCTTGCTTCATTTTCGGCATTTTTAACAAATTTTTCAACCTCTCGGTCAATTTTAGTTGCCACTTTCTCGGAGTAATTCCGGCCTGTTTCAAACTCTCTGCCTAAAAAAGCTAATTCTTCTCTTTCGCCAAAAGAAATCGGACCCAAAGAAGACATCCCATATTCTTTGACTAATTTTCGAGCGAGTTCAGAGGCCCTTTCTAAATCGTTAGCCGCACCGGTGGTGATTTCTCTAAATTTTATTTTTTCAGCGCAATATCCTCCCAAGAGAGTTGCCATTTCGGCCAAAAATTCTGATTTTGTTTTAATTTTCCTTTCCTCCGTTGGCATCTTTAAAGTATAACCGGCTGCCATTCCCCTGGCAATAATTGAGATTTTCCTAATTGGTTCAGCTCCTGGCAGGGAAGCAGAAACCAAAGCATGGCCTGATTCGTGATAGGCGGCGATTTCTTTCTCTTTCCTTGATAGAATATGGGATTTTCTTTCCGGGCCCAATAAAACCTTTTCAATCGATTCTAAAAATTCTTCTTGAAAAACCTGGGTTTTTCCTCTCCTGGCCGCTAAAATTGCTGCTTCATTAACAACATTGGCTAAATCTGCCCCAGAAAATCCGGGAGTTCTTTCTGCCACCTCCCTCAAATTAACATTTAAAGCCAATGGTTTGCCCCGACAATGAATCTTCAAAATTTCTTCCCGGTCATTGATATCTGGTAAATCCAAAACAATTCTCCTATCAAATCGACCCGGACGCAATAGGGCGGGGTCCAAATATTCTGGTCTATTAGTTGCGCCCATAATGATTAAATTTTCTTCTCGGCCGATTCCATCCATTTCAGCTAACAATTGATTTAAAGTCTGTTCTCTTTCTTCATGGCCACCGGTAATTCCTACCCCTCTTATTTTTCCAATACTATCAATTTCATCAATAAAAATTATTGCCCTACCGGCTTTCCTGGCTTGATCAAAAAGGCTTCTTATTCTGCTGGCGCCGATTCCAACAAATAACTCAATAAATTCAGAACCAGAGATTGAAAAGAAAGGAACATTTGCTTCAGAGGAGACAGCTTTTGCTAATAAAGTTTTCCCTGTTCCCGGAGATCCTATTAATATTACTCCCTTTGGAATTTTGGCCCCCATTTGTAAATATTTCTTTGGATTTTTTAGAAAATCAACAATTTCCATTAACTCTTGCTTTGCCTCTTTTAAACCGGCTACATCCTTGAAAGTAATTTTTTCTTTTGGCTGACCTTCGGCTCCAAAAAGTCTGGCCCTGGCTCTGGTGAAATCAAAGGCCTGGGTTGCTCCGGTTTTGGCTTGTCTGAAAATCATCCAGAAAAATAAACCGAAAAGCAAAAGGGGTAGGACAGAAAATAAAACTGGTCCCAACCAATTCCAGGTTCCTCCCGTCTCTTTTGTTTCAACTTCTACTTTGGCTAATTTCGTTTTATCAACCCCATAATTGATTAAAGATTGAGAAAGAGCCACTTCGGTTTCTTTTCTCGATATCGCTTTTGTACCATCTTGATAGATTATTTCCAATTCATTTCCAGTAATGGTGAGCTTTTTAACTTTATCCTGATTAATATCCAAAACTAATTTTGTCAGTGGTATTTTTTCCACTTTTTCGAATGGCTGAAAAAATAAACTAAAAATAGCGGAAAGCATCAAAAAAATGAGTATTAAGAAGATAAAATTTTTAGCTAAGTTTTTCATCTTTGAATAATTTGAGACTCATTTTGTGTTCTTTTTCATCAATCAATAATATTTGAAATTTATATTTTTGGCCTATTTTCAAAACATCTTCGATTCTCCCACCCTCAATTTCAGAAATATGAATTAACCCCCGAATTTCTGGATTCAATTGAACAAAGGCGCCGAAGGGATTAAATCTAACTACCTTGCCCAAAACTATATCTCCCTTTTTATATTTTTTTTCGATACCTTGCCAGGGATCCCGCTTTAGAGCTTTTAAGGAAAGAAAAACTCGATCATTTTGAATCTCAATAATTTTTGCTCTAACTCTATCTCCTATCTTTACAATTTCGGTTGGATCTTCGATAATCTTCCAATCCAATTCCGAAATATGAATTAAACCTTCCAGATCATCCCCGCCTGCCATCGGCTTCGCCTCAGGCGAATGGCGGGCAGGAAATTTTAGAAATGCTCCAAAATCAGTTACACCGCTAATTTCTCCTTCAATGATATCACCAACCTCATAATTTTTTAAGATTTCCTTTTTTGTCTCCAAAATTTTTGCCCTTTCTGATAAAATAATCTGTCCATCTCTTTGAGAAAAATCAAGAATTTTCACCTCCAGAGTTTGACCAACGAATTTTTGGAGTTCTCTTAAGATTTTTGCTTTGTCGGCGCCTTCGACTCTTGGATAGTGTTCTGGTGATAATTGGGAAACCGGTAAAAAGGCTGGAATATCAGAAACTTCGGCTACCAAACCTCCTTTATTGGCCCCTAAAATTTTTACTAATATTTTTTCGCCTTTTTCTTTTTTTTGTCGGATGACTTCAAAAGCCATTTCCTTGGAAGCCCCGCTGAGTGATAATTCGATATAGCCCTCTTCATTTTCTAAATCGATTATTTTAACAAAAACCTTGCCTCCAATTTTCAACTCTTTTAATTTTTCTTTCGCCTCATAAAATTCC
>Ga0100401_1003595_pt1 | contig 11715 bp, 8 predicted proteins | sample CryGeymeta201525_FD_80421 | JGI IMG/M metagenome (GOLD analysis project Ga0100401, IMG submission 80421) | Groundwater microbial communities from Crystal Geyser aquifers in Utah, USA - Crystal Geyser metaG 2015-25 | ecosystem: Environmental > Aquatic > Deep subsurface > Groundwater | place: USA...
CCCCTCATTTGTGTTCCAGTCGGGTGAGGTCGAGACGGTCTGGGCGCCGGGACTCTATGACATCCACTCCACGGGCTGTGCGTTCCGGTAGCTCATTTGCCAGTCTCATGAGTCCACGGCGGCCGGTCAACGCGCACGCATGCACCTGGCTGCCGGCTCGAAGAGGACGAGCCGTGGCGCGGCGGCGGCTGCCTCTTCGGATGGTGCACACGCCCCGCCTTCAGCGTGCTCCGTGACTACACAAGCGACGAGTTGGGCTACGTGACAAAGGTCGTCGACCTGCCCGAGGCACGCCTGGCGGCGGCCCGCCAGCGACACTGCCCGGCCCAGTGGACGCATCTTGGCGTGGAGAATGTCACCGCCGGGCGGCGCTGGTAGAGTCGGCGGCGATGGCTGACGAGACGGATGAGATGGCGCCCAACGAGGACGATGCGTTCTTCGTCGAGGTGGGGGAGCGCATGCGCGCGGCGCGCAAGGCATGCGGGCTGTCGATGCGCGCGGTGGTGGCGCAGGGCTATGTGGGCTCGCAGGCACATCTGAGTCAGCTCGAGCGCGGGCAGGTGCGGGCCAGTCTGCACACGCTGTCGCGCCTGGCCGACTGCTACGGAGTGCCGGTGCGCGAGTTGGTGCCGCCGGCGCCCATCGACCGCGAGGCATTCCTGCGTCGGGTGGCGGGGCTCACGGACGACGAGCTGCGCACGCTCGATGTCACGCTGAACTTGATCGAGGGGCCGCTTCATCCGGAGCGCGAGTAGCAGGCCCGGGGCGCTCGCTGCCGCGTTCTCGTCCTCCGGCCCAATTATCGGAACCACAGCGCAATCATTCCATCTTAGAAAAGGGCCCGTTCGGAGGCCGTTTGAGGCTCATTTGAGACGGGGACTCTGGGGGTCACGGGATGCCACGAAGCCCATCGAGGCCCGCCGGCCCTGGCACGCGACCCGACCGTTGGAGCCCCGTGAGCCGCTCTGAACGAGCTCGCGGCGCAGGAATCCACCTGAGCAGCGTCGCGAGGATCTGTGGAGCGCACGCTCAGGTGTCGGCGTGTTCGTGTCCGTGAGGGGGCACGCTGGCGAGGACGCGGCCTGCCGCTGCGCTCGCCACCCGCGGGCATGACGTGGCCAGATTTCAGAGCGGCCCGCTGCAAGGCGCATGGGCCGACGCCAAACTCGCCGCAAACGCGACCGCCGGGCGGGCGGCCTCGGGCCGCCGTGCCGCCGCCGTCGAGCCGACGGATTGGCGGCGGCGTCCATCTTGGCGCCGCGAGCGGAGAAGATCCAATCTATCATCAAAACATGAAATAACGGACACGAGTTAAGGTAAAAGGTCTTGCCACATTTGCAAAGTCGTCATATAGTATCACCCAGACCTACCCAAGACCACCCCGAGACCACCCCAGAGCCCTTCATGCGCCGATATCGCTTCAGCTGGATCCCGTTTGCCGATGCCACCGTTCTGGCCCTCGCCTGCGCCGAGGGTTTCGACCCACGGACCGACGGCGACGCCCGTTCCTTCCTCACGCGCGTGGCGCCTCGGCCCGACGACGCCTTCATTCAGCGTCACCGCGCGCTGCTCTCGGAGCACTGGCTCAGCCACTACGCCGGCGCACGCGATCTGGCGCGCGCGCTGCTCGGCAGCGGCCCCCTGCCGCGCACGATCGCCGGCTGCGCGCAGCGCCTGGCGGAGCGTCGTGGCACACGCAAGCTTCGCGACGCCCTGCTCACGGCGATGCTGCGCTTTGGGGACATGGAGCGCACGCCCGCGGCGCCGGGGGACATCGCGCCCTTCGACATCCTCACGCCGGCGAGTTGTCCAGCCGACACGCGCTCGCCCTACGACTACCAGCGCGAGGCGTGGAGCGCGCTCTCGGCCCATCTCGACGAGGCCGGGGCGGCCGGGCCGCTCCGCGGCATCCTCAGCATGCCCACAGCTTCGGGCAAGTCGTACACGACGGCGCGATGGCTCGCGCGTGAGGTCCTGTCACGAGGCGGCCGTGTGCTGTGGGTCGCCCACCGGCACGAGCTCTTGGTGCAGGCCGCACGCGAGTTCCACCGCTGCGTCGGATGCGTCGAGGGCGTCGAACGCCTGCGTGTGCGCGTCGTCTCGGGCAAGCACTGCGGCGCGTCCGCCATCGATCCGGCGGATCACGTGGTGGTCGCGTCCATCGCGAGCCTCGCGGCCTCACCCGACGCGCGCGACACTCTGCTCGCGGACCCGCGCCTCTTCGTGGTCATCGACGAGGCACACCACGCGCCTGCGCGCACCTACCGCAAGCTGATCGAAGACTGCACGCGCCTCGGCAGCGGCCGCGTCCTCGGGCTGACGGCCACGCCCACGCGCACGGCGCCGCGCGAGCGCCTCGTGCTCAGCCGCCTCTTCGAGGACCGCGTGCTCTATCAGGTCGGCATGCGCCGTCTCGTCGAGCGCGGCACGCTGGCGCGGCCTCTCCTGGTACACGTCGCCACGGGTCAGGACCTGAGCGAGGGCGTCACCGAGGAGGACCTCTCGCACCTGAAGCAGTTCGGGGAGCTGAGCGAGGAGTGGCGCGCGCGCATCGCGCAGCTGAGCGAGCGCAATCGCGTGATCGTCGATCATTACGTCGACGGTCGAGGCAAATACGGCAAGACCCTCGTCTTCGCGACCAGCGTGGACCACGCGGCGCTGCTCGTGGATGACCTACGCGCACACGGCGTGCGCGCGGACTACGTCGCTCATCAGAGGCTCGACGGCTCCTCCCCGGACAACGGCGCGCGCGTCGCGGCCCTGCGCGCGGGTGAACTCGATGTTCTCGTCAACGTGCAGATCTTGACCGAAGGCGTCGACATCCCCGACGTGCAGACGGTCTTCCTGGCGCGGCCGACGCAAAGCGAGACCCTCTTTCGTCAGATGATCGGTCGTGCCCTGCGCGGCGTCAGCGCGGGCGGCACCGAGACCGCCTATCTGGTCGCGTTCGAAGACCAGTGGTTGCGTTTTCCTGACTGGGAGCATCCCTTTGCGCTGGTGCCGGACGTCGTCGCCATCGCGGACGACGCCGACGCCACGCCCGAGGCAGACGCCGACGCCACGCGACGCCCAAGACGCACCCGGGACGACGCCGAGCTGCACCTGTGGGAGCTGATGCGTGCCGCCGCCGCGGAGCTGCGTCGCCGCGCGCCCGAAGAGCACTGCGCGGTCTTCGAAGCCATCCCCGCTGGCTACTACCTGCTCGAGACGCCCACCGAGGACGCAGACGCCGAAGCGCCCCACGCCGTCTTGCTGCAAGCACACCACGAGCCCGGCTGGCACGCGCTCTGGGATCACCTGTACTCGCCTCAGGCCGACCCCGACGACTGTGTCGAGCTCATCTACGGCCGCGCCTTCGCCCTCTGTGACCAGCCGCACCCCTCCCCCTTCGACGTGAGCTGCGCCATCGATCACGCGCGCACTGGCAGACCACGCCCCGTCTACGTCTCCCTCGCCGAGCGTAGGCGCAGCGATCCCGCGCGCATCGCCGAGGAGATCCGTCAGCGCGACCTCACGGAGCAGGCACGCATCGAGCTGATCAAGGAACGCTACGGCGACCTCGCGCGCATCGCGTATCCCGAGCTGCCCGACTACGCCGCAGCCATCGACGAGGCGCTACGTCGCCTGCGCTACGCGGCGCTGGCGGCCTGATGCGGACACCAGGGGGGGCATCGGTCGGGCCGTGCAGAAGAACTGTCAGAGAGGGCCCCGTCGCGCGTCTGAGAGCAGAAGACACCGACCCCAAAGGATTTGAACATGTTCATGCAATCCCGACACGACCCCTACGAGGAGCCCCATGCCGACGCCGAGGTCGTGCGCGTGGAGTCTACCGACGACATGCCCGACTGGATCGGCCTCGTCCTCTACGCCGACGGCGCCGCGCCCATCTCGGACGCCCTCGAACACGAGCATGCGGACGCCGTGCGCGAGCTCCTGGCTGTGTCGCCTCTGGCCCGCGTCGGCGCCGCATGCTCCGAGCGCGCCGTCGCCATCACGGCCTACGCCGCGGTCGATCCCGTCAGTCGCAACGGCTACCTCGAGGTCTGGATCGACGGCCAGGACACGCCCGAGTGGTCCGATGGGGTGAGCGAAGTGGTGAGCCTGCGCCGGCTGCTCCGGGACGCCCTGAGGACAGTCGATCAAGAGGCCCTCGACCTGCAGGGCGCCGACCCCGAGGGGCCGCTCGAGATCGACTTCTCCATCCCCAAGGAGATGCCGCCCCGCACACGCCGCGCGGCCAAGGGGAAGCGTGCCAAGGGCAGGATCGACTCCAAGCGCCTCACTCGTGCCCAAGCTCAGCTCAAGGTGCGTGAACTGCTCGCGCGCGCCTCCCTCGTGCGCTATTCGAACGACGAGGATGAGCACGCTGTCGTCGCGGTCGCTGACGAGCTGCGGCGAGGTGGCTACGAACCCCGTATCGACACTCGCTGCTCCAACTTCGAGCTGACCGGCGGCTACTGCGTCACCGCCGAAGTCGTGCGGCGGTTCTACTTCGGCAAGCTCCTGGTCGGCGAGTGGAGCTTTCCGCTCGACGGCGAAGGAAGCCTCGGCAGCACCGGGTTGATGCTCCAGCGCGACTGCGAGAACCCGCCGGTGGACGGCGATCTCATCGAGCGCATGGGCGTCGATTTCGACGAGTACGGCGACTTCCCGTGCAGCTGGGACGAAGCCTGGGAGCGCTTCGGCGACCACGACGAGGACGACGACGATGATTGAGCGACCGCCGCGGCTCACCTGCACACCTGCGTGCTGCGGAGTGCACTCGTGAGCGCTCGTCGACGTCGACGTCCCAAACGCCGTCGCTCGCGCAGCGCCGATCCGAGCGAGCTCGCGCTGGCCGAGTTCTACGCGCTCCGGCTGCTCGAGGCGCATGAAGAGCCGCGCCAGGAACTCGAGCGTGACTTCCTCCTGGGGCGCGCCAAAGGGCTCGAGTCGCTGGGGCAGCGAGTTTGCGAGCTGCGCCAAGAGTTCGCGCAGCAGCTTCGCCCGCAAGACGACGAGGATGGGCTCACGGATCTGGACCGCGCGCACGAGGAAGCCCGGCTCAGGATACTGAACTCCTCGCTCGACCATCGCGGCAGCCGCGACGGCGTCTGGGACCGCGCGCTGGAGGAACAGCTCGAGGCCGTGGAGCTGCGCCTCGACGCGGGTCTGGATGGTCCGCTCTATCGCAACGCGGAGCTGCTCGGCCAGGCTCTCGGGCTAACGCCCCTGGAGCAGCGCACGTTCATCTTCGTCGCCCTGGTCGAGAATCAGCCCTTTCTCAACGAGCTGGTCACTTGCGTCGTGCGTCACGCCAGCTTCGAAAACATGGTCGAGACGCTCTTCGGCGACGACGACGAGGCCACCAGCCTCTTCGACGAAAGCTCGGCCCTGGTCGAATCGGGCCTCGTGGTACCTCCCGGGATGACGGTCACGGACATGGTGCGTTTGGCGCCTACGCTCGCCGCACGCCTGCTGGTGGAGCACGAGACTGCGACGGACCTCATCGACTCGCTCCTGCACAAAGCGCCTGCACCTACGCTGGCGCTCGATGACTTCGAGCACATCGGGCGCGACGGCATGCTGCTCCGTGCGTTCGTCGATGGCGCCCTGACCTCCGACGCGCGCGGCCTCAACATCATGATTCACGGTGAACCCGGCACGGGCAAGACGCAGCTCGTGCGCAGTCTGGCCCGGGCTCTCGACGTCCACCTCTTCGAGGTGCCGGTCGAGGAGAAGAAGCGACCCCGGCCAGAACTCGACGGTATGGAACGCCTTGCCTCGCTCCGTCTCGCGCAGCGGCTGGTGGGCAAGGTCGGCCGCTGCGCCATGCTCTTCGACGAGGCGGAGGACCTGTTCCCCGTGGCCTCACCTCATGCGCGTTTTCGTCCGCGCCCGCCCAAGGGCTTCGTGAACAGCGCACTCGAGACCACCCCCACGCTGACCTTCTGGACGAGCAACGCGCACGGACAGATCGACCCCGCGCATCTGCGACGCTTCGACCTCGTGCTCGAGCTCGACGTGCCACCGCAGTCCACGCGCCGGCGTATCATCGAACAGAAGCTCCGCGACCACGGCCTCAGCGAAGCGAGCCTCGACGCCCTCAGTCGCGAGACGCTGCCGCCTGCCGAGATCGAGCGGCTCGCCCGCGTGCTGTCGCTGAGCGATGGACTCGAGCCCGAGGCCGCGCTGGAGGCCGCCCTGTCCATGGGCGCGAACGGAGCCGTGAAGCTGCGCACCTCGGAAGGCGCGCCGACCTATGACGCCAGCCTGTGCGCCACGAGCGACGACCTCGAGGCCGTGGCGCAAGGATTGGTGCACAGCGGTCAGGGCCGCCTCCTGCTCTACGGCGTGCCCGGCACCGGCAAGACCGCCTGGGTGCGTCACCTCGCGCAACGACTCGACAAGCCGCTGATCGAGGTGGGCGGCTCCTCTCTACTCTCCATGTGGGTCGGAGGCACAGAGCAGAACATGGCGAAGGCCTTCCGTCAGGCGGCGCGTCAGGGCGCAGTGCTCTTCATCGACGAGGCCGACACCTTCCTGCGGAGCCGGGGTGGCGCACAGCACAGCTACGAGGTCAGCAGCACCAACGAGCTCCTGATGCAGATGGAGCGATTCGACGGACTCTTCGTCTGCGCCACCAACATGCTCGACACCCTCGACCCCGCCAGCCTCCGGCGCTTCGACCTCAAGCTCGAGTTCCGACCACTGCTTGCCGCAGCTCGCGAGCGCCTCTTCCACAGCACCCTCGAACTTCTCGGTCTCGCGGCCGCCGACGCCACCACCCTGCGCAGCCTTCACGCCCTCGACGGACTCACCCCAGGCGACTACGCCAGCGTCGCCCGCCGCGGCCGGTTCCTCGGCGCTGCCCGCGACGCCGCCTGGCTCGTCGACGCGCTGGCAGAAGAACTCAGCCTGCGCGACCACCAAGCCGGCCGCCGCGCCGTGGGGTTCGGGCGGTGAGGATCGCGGCGTCTAGCGCACGCCAAGTCCGCACACTGCACGCCCGCGCCGTGCTGACCGTGACCGGGTTATTTGGGGTCGGCAAGGGCGGGCACAGATGCGTCACGCCGCAGCCCTCTCTCCCCCAAGAGGCGTGCTTCGACGTCTGCTTCCCTCCGCCGCGTCAGTACCAGATGCTGTCGATGGCACGCTGAAGCTGGCTCCACGACGGTCTGGCGTCGGGGAAGTAGCGTCGAGTCGCGCCTGCGTGCACCTCGCGCATTCGTGCCAGGGCCACATCTCGAACGGTCGGCGCCGCGGCTTCCGTCAGGTCGTGCAACATCAATGCGTGCTCCACCCGCCCAGCCTCGACCAGCCACCCGACGAAGCCTACGTTCGGAGCCAACCGTTCGAGCACGGCGCACGCCTCGTCGTGGCGACCCGCGCGACGCAGCAGGCGCGCGTAGCTACGCGCGATCGTGACCTGAGGGTGACCGTGGATCCTTGCTGTCCCGAACAGGAACGTCGCCTGCGTGATGGGCGCTGCACCAAAGAGCGCTTGCTCACCACGCACCCAGCGGAGCCCTTCCTCGACCGCATCGAAGGCCACCGCGCTACGCAGCAGGCTGGCCACGTTGTAGCGTTGCTGGCCATCGCGGTCTCGGGATGCCTGGGTGGCTCGGATCAGTTCCGTGACCACCGCCTCGAGACCCTCTCGCCGAACGGCGAGCGCGTGGCAGAGCAGCAGCTCGCAGTAGGACTGAGCAGCCTCCGCGGCCAGCAGCGCCGAGCGCTCGTGTAGCTCGAGCTCGAGCACGCGCTTTCGCTGCGCGAGGGCCTCCTCGAAGCGCCCCATCATGCCGAGGGCGCGGGAGTAGATGCCGCCCGCGTAGAGCTGGTTCTGCGTCAGCACGAAGTCGCGTTCCACGCGATCAGCAAAGAAGGCGACGATGTCCTCCATCGACTCGAAGAGGTCCAGCCCGCTGTTGTAGTGCTCGATCTCCATTCGCTCGCTGGTCGCCGCGTCCACCGTGCCCCTCGCCTGCTGCAGCGCCTCTCCATGAACCCGCTCGGCCTCTCTCGCGCGCCCGAGGTGCCGCAGGCGCATGCCTCGACGCAGCTCGATGCCCAGCCTGTCCTCGGGGAAGGGGCAGTCCGCCAGCAGGGCGTCCAGCTCCTTCAGTGCCTCCGCATGGTCACCCATGTTCTCGATGTCCGAGAGGCGCGTGTGCAAGTCGAAGCGGGCCGGAGCCGCCGACAGGCGCGAGACTCCGAACGCGACCTCTCGCGCCTGGTCGAGTGTCGCGACCGGCCGAATCCGAGGGTCCTTCAGCTCGGACGGGAGCGCGCCCTCAGCGGGAACGAGGATGATGCCGTCTTGGTCACGGAGGTCCGCGAGCGCGGCGCGAACCTTGGTTTCGAGGTGCGCGACCGCGGCAACACCTGAGTGAGCCTGGCCGATCACTCCGGTAGCGAACGTCGGCAGCAGCAGAGCTTGCTCAGATCCCCAGTCCAGGAGCGAGAGATAGATCGCGAGTCCGGCGGAGCCACCCTCGATGTCGAGTAGATAGTCGAGATCGAACGCAAACCCGGGCATGCGTTCGCGGGACAGCACTGAAGCGGCGTGTTTGGCTGCCGCCGTGCTCGCCGCATCGCGTGCGTCGACCGACGCCGTGTGAGGCATCAGGGGCACCGCAATGGTCTGCCCCCAAGGGTCTCGCCGCACGACCAGCCCATGGACGCCAGGTCGTGGCCAACGCCTGTGCGCACGCTCCCGGAGCTGCTCCGCCACGCGCGTCTGCTGACCGGTGAGGACGCATCGCACTGAAGCAGCCAGACCCGCGTCCGCGAGCAAACCGGCGAGGTGGGTATTCATCCGGCTTCAACCTGCCGACGCGGAGATCTCAGCATGTAGCTTGCTTCCTCACTCAGCCGTCGCTCGTCGAAGCACGACGCGCCATTCTTCGCTTCTGCCGGGAATCGCCAGGGTCAGCTCGGGGGCGTCGGGTAGGACGAAGCGATAGGTCGCATTGGTTCCTTGGATGAGCTCGCCATCCAGCGGTCCATCGGCCCATTCGAGCCAGGGTGTCCCGCCGTCTTTCGCCAGGACGTAAGCAACCAGCACCTGCCCACGGAGGCCAAGCTCGACCACGCCGTCCAACCCTGGCAACTCGATCTCGTTGGCTCCGGAATCCTCATCGGCGGCCGCCACGGCCAGCCGCCCATCTGCGCCTCGAGCCGCCCGCGCACGATAGACACTCAGGTCGATCACGGCTGCCCGCTGATCCCTGTCCGAGCTCTCGCCTGATGCTTCGCCGCTCGTCTGTGCCGAATGCGCCTGCGCGAAGGTCTGAATCAGCGCTTCGAGATGCTCCCGGGCCTCTGGAAAATGAGCCAAGAGTTCTGCAGTGTCTGTGAGCGCGTCGAGCGCCTCGCGCCCCAGTCCGTAGCCACGTGTGCGCCAAGGGAAGCGCGAGCGTTGGTCGGGCCTCATCCAGGCTGATGGCACCCAGCGCGTGTCGCCAAGGCTCAGTAGACGCCACACGCGCTCAGCCACGATCTCGTCGAAGGCGAGCCAAGCGCTCTCTTGCTCGGCGTCGAACTCGTGCCCGGGGCACAGGACCTCCGCGCCCATGCGCAACAGCTCCACGCGGTCTCTCTGTTCGAGCGCCTCGTTGATGCTCGATGCGAGCTCGAGCGCGTCCTCGGGGTCGAGCAACATCAGCGCTGGAGCCTCGCTCGCGGCATGCGCGCCAGCTTCATCCAACGCCGAGAGGTCCAGGCCAACCAGGTAGTTGCGACAGGCTTCCTGCGCTGCCTCAGCGCTTACGATCATCTGTCGTAGCTCGTCGACGTCGCCCAAGCCCACGAGGGTGCCCGCAGCTTCCAGCAAGATGGCCGCTTCTTCGTCCCGTGCATCGGTAGGCAGGTCGCCTGCCAGCGCCTCGAGTGCCTCGCGGATGAATGCGCGAGTCTGGTCGAGCAGGTCAGTGTCTGGATTCCACATCATCGTTCCCCGTCGAGCAGTCGGCCGCAGCGTGAGTGGGCTGCACGAAGCCGCCCATACCTCAGCGTCTGCTGCTTCAAGTTGTCGGTTGTGCGGTAGCAGGTCACCACGCGGGCGACGCTCAGCGTATCGTCGAGCGCCACGATGACCCGCACCTTCCGCGAGTCGGTGACCTCGAGTTGAGGGCCAAGATCGCCTCGATAGGCGACCGAGAGTTGTGGGGCCTGTTGGCGCGATGCCAGGGCGTGCTCAGCCACGGTGACGTAGGCTCGTAAAAGGGTCTTCATCTCACCGGTCACGACGCGCGTGGCTTCGCGATTCTGACAGGTCTGGCAGATTCTCTGCGTCGAAGCCTTCGCGAGCTGCCCTGCCGCGCAGCCATCCACCTTGCGTAACGTGGCCAGCGCCACCTGCCTCCGCTGGGCCAGGCGAGGCGTCAGTGACGGGGCGTCGATCAGCTTCTCCCAGTGCTCGGGGTCCACATCAGCCCGTCGCTGTGGGTCCGACTGCTCGGTCAGCCGCAGCACATGCTTGAGAAGGTGCGCGTGCGCGTTGGGCCCTGACGTGAAGCCTGCAACAGCGAGCTTGGTCTTGACGCTCATGTTCTCGCGCCTCTCGTGCTTTGCTGGTCTGCCAAGTAGTTGCGGACCTTGCGCATCGTTCGGCCTAGTTCATCGCTTGCTGGCCTGTCGATTCGAAAAGCCATCTCCAGGAGCGTGATCTCCCCATTCGCCTGCAGCTCGACCCAAACTCGTCGCGTCACGCGCATGCGCTTCTTCAGGGTGTCCACGTTGGCCCGTGTCGTGTCCAGGTGTGCGGCCAGCTCCTCGCTCGGCAACTCGCCGCCCTCGAGCATGAGGTCGAAGAGGCCGAGGCACCCAGGCTGACATGCTTCGATCATCTCTCGCACGCTGGCCAGCTGCCTCCGCGCGGCCAACTCGCGAGTGCCGACGGCTTCGGTGTAGGCGCTCCCGGCCAGCGCGGGATCGTAGCCCGGCATCTCAGTGGGGTAGCTGGCATCGTCCGAATCCACGCTCCCGCCCATCACGAGCTTCACCCCGCGATTCGTAGCGTCGTCGAGATGACGGAACGTCCCCACCTTGAGCCAGGCGAGCAGACGCCGCTTCGCGCGTCCCGGAGTGATGGGTGGAGGCGGGTGACGGAAGAGCTTGATCAGCAGGTCCTGTGCCACGTCCGCTGCATCGAGCCGGGCGCGGGCCCGCAAGTTGCTGTACGAGCCGTTGCTCAACCTCTCGACGTATGCGCTCAACTTGGGCGCCAGCTCCTCGAGCGCCGCGCGGTACGCTGCCTCTCCCTCCGCGGCCGCGTCCAAGAGTTGCGCCGCCTCCTCCTCAGTCAGGTACATCGCTGTCCACCTCGGGCGCGAGCATGCCACTGCCTTTGGGCTGGTGGAAGGATCAACCGCTCCAAGTTGGCGTCGCGGACACTTCTGCACTGCGCAGCTGCGGCGCGCCGACTGGATCAGCACGTCTCCTGAAGCGTCCTCGCGTACACGCGCATGGCGAAGGCCTCGCGCTCGAGGATGGCCGCACAGGCGGTCGCGAAGGAGCCCTCGATGGTCTCCCGTTGGTGCCGCGCCGCCACTCCGCCCTCGAAGGGACTCACGCCCCCGGCCATCGCTGGCTGCTGAGCATCATCCAGGGCCGCGAGGAGCCCCATGATCATGACGCGCTCGATGGGCTCGACGGGGGGCTGCGCGAGTCGCGCCGCCGACGAGCCCGTGCCTTCGCTCTTCGCGCAGGCGTGATGGCGACTACGCCGCG
>Ga0100401_1003616_pt1 | contig 11663 bp, 6 predicted proteins | sample CryGeymeta201525_FD_80421 | JGI IMG/M metagenome (GOLD analysis project Ga0100401, IMG submission 80421) | Groundwater microbial communities from Crystal Geyser aquifers in Utah, USA - Crystal Geyser metaG 2015-25 | ecosystem: Environmental > Aquatic > Deep subsurface > Groundwater | place: USA...
AAATCTCTATAAATATCCGCAACGAAATGAGCATCAAGGATATTGTGAACCAAACCGGCGTATGGTGGTATCAACCGCCAAACCAGGATCAATCATATGCAAAATCCTAACCGGACATTACTGGGTTGAGGTAGGGGAATGTTTCAAGACTTCCTGCGGACGTATTACGCCATCCCCCCGATTTTCGGTTTTTTTGTCCTCACCTGTCTTGCCTTGATTTCCTTTCTCCGGCGCAGGAAAAACCGCACAAACATCTTATTCTCGGGAATATGTATCTTAGGCGCCTTCATCAATGCCGATATTGCCCTCGTTTCCATGATTCCAGACAGAACACTGGCTCTCAGGATGGACAGAGGAACATACCTTTTCTTTGTCTTCAGCCTGCCCCTTTATATTCAGTTTGTCCATTCCTTCCTCTGTATTTCGAGACGAAAATGGCTTGAGTATCTCGCCTATATGTGCAGCCTGCTCTTCCTTTTTTTCATTCCCGGCGACCTTTTCATCAGTGGATTCCATTATTACAACTTTGGAACGATTGCCAAGGGGGGGCCAGCGTATCATGCCTTCTCAGTGATAGCCGCCTTTACAGTAATCTACTGTATTTTTACCCTGTTCATGGGGATGAGAAAAGCGAAAGATAATTACCAGAAGAACAGGATAAAGTATATCTTCGGTGGAGTGGGTTTCACAGGCCTTTTGCTCGCCTTCGACACCCTGCCGGTCAGTGGTTTTAACATTTATCCTCTGGGTAATTTTAATTTTATCCCCTCCATCTTCCTGGCCATTGGGGTACTCAAATATGATCTCCTGGATATCGGCACGGTGATAAGAAGGGGAACGATCTATTTTATCCTCACCGGTATCCTTACCATCTTTTATGTATTGATCATCTACTTATTCAACGCCTTCTTTATGGGATATGGGGATAACACCAACTCCGTAATCCTCCCCCTTGTTCTTGCTTTAATGATGGTCCTGTTGTTCAATCCCCTCAAGGAAAAGGTTCAGACATTTATAGATAATCTTTTCTACAGGGGAAAATATGATTACCAGAAGTTCTTGAGAGAGATGAGCACGGAAATGACATCTCTGTTGAGATTTTACCAGATCAAAAACCTTTTGCTACAATCCATCACCGCCTCTTTACAGGTCACCAATGTCAGCCTCTTGATCCATGATAGCGAGAAAAGACATTTCCAGCTTTATATAAATGGGAATGAATTGCCGGATGGGGCGGGACAGGACTTGTTTGATGATAATCATCCCATCGTTGCGTTTTTTACGGTGCACAAAAGACCATTAACTAAATCCCTCCTTGAAGAGAAGCCACCTGCCCATCCGGTTGAGAAAGATCAGATCTTTCATGTTTTCAACGTGATGCATGCATCATTGATTATTCCCATGATCTCGAGGAATAGAGTAATCGGCATGATCGCCCTGGGACAGAAGAAATCGGGGGAGCTATTTGTTCATGAGGACCTGGAGCTTCTCACCACTATTGCAAACCAGAGTGCAACGGCCATAGAGAATGCGAGGACCTACGAAGAGTTTGAAAAGCTCAATCTTGATCTGGAAGGGGAAGTGGAAAAAAGAACAGCCGCTCTCCGCCAGGCATTGGAAGAAAAAGAGAAAACACAGCAGCAGCTTATCCAGTCGGAGAGTCTTGCGGCAATTGGGCAACTCGTTGCCGGCACGGCCCATGAACTGAATAACCCCTTGTCCAGCGCCTCAAGCCTCATTCAGACCGGTATAGATTATATCAATGAATGGGAGGTTGGGAGAGGAAACCGGGACGAGGTATTGGATGACATGATGTTTTCATTAAAAGAGTTGAAGCGGGCCGGGGATATCGTAAGAAGTTTGCTGGATATCTCCCGCCAGAAAGAGACATACATCGAACCTGTTAATATCGTCGTCGCCATTGATGATGCCCTGAGGGTTTTGTACAATCAATACAAATATCTTCATGTTGAAATTGAAAGAAAATTTGCCGAAAATTTGCCGGAGGTAGAGGGAAACTTTGCTAATCTGGGCCAGGTATTCATCAATGTGATCAAAAACGCCCTGCAATCGTTGCCTGAGGAAGGCGGTAAAGTTACACTTACCACAGGTTACAGGAGTAAAACAGATACCGTCGTTATCGAATGTCAGGATACCGGAGAGGGAATTCCCTGCGGTGAACTTAATGACATTTTCAAACCCTTTTTTACAACCAAACCGGTTGGCAGGGGGATAGGATTGGGTTTGTATATATCTCATGAGATTATTAAAAGACATGGAGGAGTCATTTACGCTGCAAGTGAGGTAGGTAAAGGGTCTACCTTTACGATAGAACTGCCCTGCAGGAGGAGGGGAATCAAATAATAAATCCCGGCAACAAATTTTGTCTGGCCACAGAGTTTGAGCCAAAGGGCGACCAACCGCGGGCGATTGCGCAGTTGGCCGAGGGGCTGGAAAGAGGAGATGAGCATCAGGTACTCCTCGGAGTGACAGGATCGGGTAAGACCTTTACCATTGCCAATGTGATCCAGGCCGTTCAAAGACCCGCCCTGGTCATTGCCCATAACAAGACCTTAGCCGCCCAGCTTTACGAGGAATTCAAGTCCCTCTTTCCCGAAAACGCCATTGAGTATTTTGTCAGTTATTATGACTATTATCAGCCCGAGGCTTATATCCCCAGTACAGACACCTATATTGAAAAAGACTCGGCGATCAATGAAGATATTGATAAGCTGCGCCACTTAGCCACCTATTCCCTCCTGGAGCGTAATGACGTCATCATTGTCGCCAGCGTCTCCTGTATCTATGGACTCGGTTCTCCCGAGGCCTATTACGGTATGCTGCTCACGGTGGAAAAGGGTATGGAACTCCCCCGGGACGAGATGCTCCGGAGGCTTGTTGAGATCCAGTATGTACGCAACGACATTGATTTCCATCGGGGCGCCTTCCGTTGCCGGGGTGATGTGGTGGAAATCTTTCCCCCCTACGAGGAAGACAGGGCGATCAGGATAGAGTTTTTCGGAGATATCATAGAATCCATCTCTATGGTAGATCCTCTCAGGGGAAAGAAGTTGGATCATCTTCAGAAGATAGCCATCTACCCCGGTAGTCACTATGTAACAACGAGGGACGACATGAGAAGGGCCATCGTCTCCATCAAGAATGAATTAGAGGTTAGACTTGAGGAGTTGATTGCACAGAACAAACTGCTTGAGGCCCAGCGGCTGGAGCAGCGGACCAGATTCGACATTGAAATGATGGAAGAGATGGGCTACTGCCGGGGTATCGAAAATTATTCCCGTCATCTCACCGGTAGAAAACCGGGAGAGCCTCCCCCCACCCTGATAGAGTATCTCCCCTGTAATGCCCTGATCATTATTGATGAGAGTCACGTTACCGTACCCCAGTTGGGGGGCATGTACAGGGGTGACAGGTCGCGTAAGGAATCCCTTGTCAATTATGGTTTTCGACTTCCCTCCGCCCTTGATAACCGTCCCTTAATGTTTAAAGAATATGAGAGCTTTCGCTATCAGAGGATCTATGTTTCCGCTACCCCTGCCGACTATGAGTTAAAGAAAGCCGGTGGAAGGGTGGTGGAGCAGATTATTCGGCCAACCGGCCTGATGGATCCGGAGATTATCGTGAAACCGGCCCATTATCAGGTTGACGATCTTCTCGGGGAAATCCGCGAAAGGGAAGGGAAGGGCGAGCGGGTCCTGGTCACCACTCTCACTAAGAGAATGGCAGAAAACCTCACTTCCTACTACCAGGGTCTCGGGGTCAGGGTGAGGTATCTCCATTCCGATATCCATACCCTGGAGCGGGTAAATATTATCCGGGATCTGAGACTTGGTAAGTTTGATGTCCTAATAGGGGTAAATCTTTTACGTGAGGGGCTCGATATTCCGGAAGTTTCTCTGGTAGCCGTTCTCGATGCCGATAAAGAGGGTTTTCTGCGCTCTGAGCGATCACTGATACAGACCAGTGGAAGGGCTGCCAGAAATGTATCAGGCCAGGTCATCATGTATGCCGATAAGGTAACTGACTCGATAAGGGCATGTCTTCTTGAGACGAAGAGAAGGAGAGCGGTTCAACAGCGACACAATGAGGAACACCATATCACACCTTCGACCATCAAAAAATCCATCTATAATATCCTGTCCTCGATTTACGGGGCCGATTATGTGACGGCGCCTGTAGTCTCGGAAGAGATGGGGGCATACAGCTCAGAGGTAGATATTACCTCCAGGATCACGCAATTAAGAGAGAAGATGAAAAGCGCGGTGAAAAATCTTGAGTTCGAAAAGGCGGCGGCGCTGCGCGATCAGATCAGGGAACTTTCCAACCTGGCGCTGAAATTAGGAGGTATAGAAAATGAGAATTAGCAAACTGCGGAATATCGGGATTGTAGCGCACATTGACGCCGGTAAAACAACGGTAACGGAGAGGATTTTGTTCTATACCGGCACGACGCGGACAATGGGAGAGGTCCATGACGGCGAGGCCACGATGGACTTCATGAAGCAAGAACAGGAACGCGGTATCACCATCGCCTCGGCTGCTATCACGTGCCATTGGGATGAGCATCAGGTCAATATTATTGACACCCCCGGCCATGTGGACTTCACCATGGAGGTAGAACGCTCGATGAGAGTACTGGACGGAATTGTTGCCGTCTTCTGCGCCGTCGGTGGTGTGGAGGCTCAAAGTGAGACCGTCTGGGGGCAAGCGGATCGTTACCGGGTGCCACGGATCTGCTTCGTCAACAAGATGGACCGTCCCGGTGCAGATTTTTTTGATGTTCTCAAGCAGTTGGACGACCGCCTGGATGCCGGCGCAGTCCCCTATCAGATCCCGATCGGCACGGAAGAAAATTTCTCCGGCGTCATAGACCTGGTGCGCATGAAGTTCTATACCTTTCCGGATGGTATGTTGCAGGAAGGTGAAATCCCGGCCGCGTACCGGCCTGATGCTCAGTCCCGGCACCGGCAACTTTTAGAAAAACTCGCCGAATTTAATGATGAGTTGGCAGAGTTATACCTCGAAGATAAAGCTATTCCGGAAGCGATGATCCGGACGGTGACGCGCTACTGTGTGGTGCATTCGCTGATTACGCCGGTGTTCTGCGGCGCGGCCTACAAGAATATCGGCATTCAGCCGCTGCTGGATGCGATTGTGTCCTATCTGCCCAGTCCTCTGGACAAAGGGGCAGTTGTCGGCGTGGATCCGACTGACACGGCAAAAACTCTTTTGCGTCAGCCCTCTACCAGCGAACCGTTTTCGGGACTCGTTTTTAAGATCATTTACGACCTTTACGTGGGACAGCAAACTTTCGTCCGGACATACTCCGGCGTATTGAAAACAGGCGATTTCGTATTGAACATTACCACAGGCAAGAAAGAGCGCATCAGCCGTATCCTGCGCATCCATGCCAAGGACCGCAGTGAAATACCGGAAGTTGGACCGGGTGACATCGTGGCCCTGGTTGGATTGAAAAACACTTACACCAGCCATACGCTCTGCCATCCGGAAGCGCCAATGCTGCTTTCGACAATCAAGGTTCCCGATCCGGTCATCAGCGTCAAGGTAAGCACGGGGAGCCGCCAGGAGAAGGAAAATTTACACCAGGCCCTGCGCAGGATGGCGATGGAGGATCCGTCTTTTGCCGTGCGGAATGTAGAACGTACAGGTGAAACGGTTATCGCCGGCATGGGCGAACTGCACCTCGAAATAATCGTAGACCGGCTGAAAACGGACTTCAAAGTCGAAGCAGTAGCGGGCAGGCCATCTGTTGAGTACCGGGAGACAATTGCAGGCGAGTATCAGTATGATTACAAGTTCGTCAAGCAAACCGGCGGCCGCGGCCAATATGCCCACACCGTTATTCGGGTCGAACCTAATCCTGGTTGCGGGTTTGAGTTCATTAACCATGTCACCGGGGGGCGTATCCCGGCCGAGTTCATTACGGCAGTCCACAAAGGCGTCAAAAATACTCTTGTGGAAGGCATTATGGCTGATTACCACGTGGTGGACGTGCGTGTCATTCTCTTAGACGGCAGTTATCATCAGGTAGACAGTTCCGACCTTGCCTTTCAAACCTGTGCCAGCATCTGTTTCAAAGAAGCGTTTAAGCGGGCCACTCCGCAACTACTGGAACCGATTATGCTGCTGGAGATTGCCACACCGGACGAATATATCGGGGATACCGTTGGCGATTTGCATCGCCGCCGCGGCAGGGTGCTCAATATGCGCCGCTACCGCAAGGGTTCCCAGAAGATCTCTGCGGAGGCGCCTTTACGGGATCTTTTCGGCTATGCTACTACTCTGCGCTCGCTTTCCGCAGGCCGTGCCAGTTACTCCATGGAAATAGGACGCTACAGCCCCTTACCGGAAAAGCTCCAGGAAGAGGTACTAACAGAGGCACATAAAAGGATGCGAGGCGAGGAATAGTTACGTTTTTTATAAAAATTTTTTTCTATATCTTGACATAATGGAATTTATGCTTTATATATAAAAAATACTTTTCTTAACGAAAAATAAGGTGTCTTAATTATTAAATATAAAAATTAAACAAAGAAAGGAGAGATGGGAGCATGAAGATCAGACCATTGCAGGACAGAGTGATTGTAAAACGTTTGGAGGAAGAAGAAAAGACAAAGGGTGGAATAATTATCCCTGATACGGCAAAGGAAAAACCTATCGAGGGTAAAGTTATCGCCGTTGGCAAGGGGAAAACCTCTGATGATGGCAAGCTGATAGCGCTGGATGTCAAAGTCGGTGACAAGGTGCTCTTCAGCAAGTATGGCGGCACGGAAGTCAAGATAGACGGTGTGGAACATCTCATCATGAGGGAAGACGATATTCTGGGAATCATAGAAAAGTAATAACTTGACGATAAGGAGGGTAGTTTAATGGGAGCAAAGATACTTCAATACGATGAAGAAGCAAGGAAATCAATTCTCAGGGGTGTCAATGCCCTTGCGGATGCAGTGAAAGTGACCCTTGGTCCGAAGGGCAGGAATGTAATCCTGGATAAGGCATTTGGTTCACCTCTAGTCACGAAAGACGGAGTGACGGTGGCCAAGGAGATAGAACTGGAAGATAAGTTTGAGAACATGGGCGCCCAGATGGTCAGGGAAGTGGCCAGCAGGACCAGCGATGTGGCTGGTGACGGCACGACGACAGCCACGCTTCTCGCCCAGGTGATATACCGGGAAGGAGCCAAGAGCGTTGCCGCGGGAAGTAACCCGATGGATATAAAGAGAGGTATTAATAAAGCCGTTGACGTGGTAGTCAAGGAACTGGTCAAGTTGAGCAAACCAACGAAGGACCAGAAGGAGATTGCTCAGGTAGGAACGATTTCTGCCAATAATGACGCGACAATCGGTGAAATTATCGCCGAGGCCATGGGAAAGGTCGGGAAAGAAGGGGTTATTACCGTAGAAGAGGGGAAGGGGCTGGAAACAGAGCTGGAGATCGTGGAAGGCATGCAGTTTGACAGAGGTTATGTCTCTCCATATTTCGTAACCAACGCAGAAAAGATGGAGGTAAGTCTTGATGATTGTTACATTCTTATCAATGAGAAGAAGATCAGCGGCATGAAGGATCTCCTTCCCATTCTGGAACAGATCGCCAAGATGGGAAAACCCCTCCTGATTATTGCCGAAGATATTGAGGGAGAAGCCCTGGCGACCCTTGTGGTCAACAAGCTTCGTGGTACCCTCCATGTCGCCGCCGTCAAGGCTCCTGGGTTTGGCGACAGGAGAAAGGCGATGCTGGAAGATATCGCCCTCCTGACCGGAGGAAAGATGATTTCCGAGGATATGGGCGCCAAACTTGAAAATGCAAGAGTAGAGGATATGGGTCGGGCGAGGAAAATTACCATTGGCAAAGATAACACGACCATTATTGACGGTGCAGGCGACAGGGCTGACCTTGAAGGCAGGGTCAAGCAGATCAGGGCCCAGATAGAGGAATCGTCATCCGATTACGATAAGGAAAAACTTCAGGAAAGACTGGCGAAGTTGGTCGGTGGTGTTGCCGTCATCAAGGTCGGCGCCGCCACGGAGACAGAGATGAAAGAGAAAAAGGCCAGGGTCGAGGATGCACTCAACGCAACCCGTGCCGCTGTGGAAGAGGGAATCGTTCCCGGTGGTGGCGTGGCCTGCCTCCGCACATTACCCGCCCTCGATAAGATGAAACTGGAACATGATGAACAGGTAGGCGTTAATATCGTCAAGAAAGCCCTCGAAGAGCCGTTGAAAATGATCGCCGCCAACGCCGGTCTGGAGGGGAGCATTGTGGTGGAAAAGGTTAAGGAAAAAAAGGGCGCTTTTGGATTCAATGCCCAGACCGATGAGTATGAAAACATGATCGAAGCCGGCGTCATTGATCCGACCAAGGTGACAAGATTCGCCCTGCAAAATGCCGCCAGCGTGGCTTCTTTGATGCTTACCACCCAATGCATGATTGCTGATAAACCGGAAGAAAAAGGCGCCATGGCGATGCCCGGCATGCCTCCCGGAGGGGGATACCCCGGCATGTAAGAAAAAGTAATGAGTTGCTGTTTTTAAATAACCAGCGAAAAAGCCCCCTGCCATTGAGGTGGGGGGCTTTTTTATGTTACTTCTACTTGAAAGCGGTATGTTTCTATGATAACTTCCAATAAAAACCAGTCATCAGTCGTAAGTCGTAAGTCAACTGAACGCTTGCGAAGGGAGTATTACATGGACTACAAAGATAGTTTGAATCTGCCGCAGACAGATTTTCCCATGAAGGCGAATCTTTCCCAGAAGGAACCGGAAATGCTCAAGATGTGGGAAGAGATGCACATTTATGAGAAGATTAGAGAGGTATCAAAAGGGAGAAAGGTCTATATACTACATGATGGTCCACCTTATGCCAACGGAAATATCCACCTTGGCACCGCATTAAATAAGGTTATCAAGGATATGGTGATCAAAGCAAAAAATATGGCCGGCTTTGACAGCATTTTTGTTCCGGGATGGGATTGTCATGGTCTTCCCATCGAGCACCAGGTTGATAAAGAACTGGGGGAGGGACGTCATAGTATGTCCCAGGCGGAAAAAAGGCGTTTCTGCCGGCGCTATGCCGAGAAATATGTAGATATCCAGAGGGAGCAGTTCAAGCGGTTGGGTGTATTCGGCGATTGGGAAAACCCTTACCTGACCATGGCCTACGATTATGAGGCGACAACCGTGGAGGAACTGGGGAAACTATTTCTTGCGGGAAGCGTCTATAAGGGGAAAAAACCGGTGTACTGGTGCGCCTCCTGCAAGACCGCCCTGGCGGAGGCGGAAGTCGAATATGCCGATCATTCCACGCCTTCCATCTATGTCAAATTCCCGATGGTATCGGATATATCCCCTGTGCGTCCTAAATTGAAGGGAGAGAAGATCAGTGTCGTCGTCTGGACGACGACCCCCTGGACGATTCCTGCCAACCTGGCAATCGCCTTACACCCCGAGTTTTGTTATGTAGCCGTGAAGGTTGCCGGCGAGGTCCTCATCATAGCGAAGGAGCTGATGGAGCGGTGCCTGGCCGCCTTCGGTTATGGCGATAAAGTCTGTGAAGTTTTAGATGAGTTTTCCGGTGCGGCAGTGGAAGGACTGAGATGCAGGCATCCCTTGATAGATCGTGAAAGCATTCTCATCCTGGCCCCTTTTGTCGTGCTTGACACGGGGACCGGATGTGTCCATATCGCCCCGGGTCACGGGCAGGAGGATTACGAGATCGGCATGAAATATGGCCTCCCGAACTATGCCCCTGTTGACGATGACGGTAACTTTACCTCCGATGTCCCGGACTTTTACGGTCAGTTTGTCTTTGCCGCCAATGCGGGAATTGCCAAGAAATTGGGGGAAGCCGGCGCCCTTCTCGGATCTGCCGAGGTTGTTCACTCCTATCCCCACTGCTGGCGATGTAAAAATCCGATCATCTTCCGCTCCACCGAACAGTGGTTTATTTCCATGGAGAAAAATGACCTGAGAGAAAAGGCCCTCCGTGCCATAGACTCTGTGGAGTGGATCCCGGCCTGGGGACGTGACCGGATTTACGGGATGATCGAGAACCGCCCCGACTGGTGTATTTCCCGCCAGCGGTCATGGGGAGTTCCGATCACGATGTTCTACTGTGACCACTGTGGGAATGAGTTCCTGACGGAAGAGATCCTCGCCCATGTGGTGGAACTGGTCGGACAGCACGGCGCCGATGTATGGTTTGAGAAGGAACCGCAAGACCTGATGCCTGCCGGTCAAGTCTGTCCCGTTTGCCGGAAAAACAAATTTTACAAAGAGACCAATATCCTGGATGTATGGTTCGATTCCGGTGTCAGTCACGCCGCCGTGCTGGAAAAACGGCCAGAGCTCAGATCTCCGGCGGATATGTACCTGGAAGGCTCCGACCAGCACCGGGGCTGGTTCCACTCGTCTCTGCTCGAATCGGTGGGAACGCGGAAAAGGGCGCCTTACAAAAGTGTTCTGACCCACGGTTTCGTCGTGGACGGCGAGGGGAAAAAGATGTCCAAATCCTTGGGCAATGTCATTGATTCTCAGGAAATCATCGAGCAATACGGGGCCGAAATATTGCGCCTCTGGGTCGCCGCCGAGGATTATACGGATGATATAAGGATTTCCGAAGAGATATTGAAGCGTCTCGTTGAGGCCTACAGGCGGATCCGCAACACCAGCCGCTACCTCCTGGGGAACCTGTATGATTTTGACTGCAAGTCTGATATGGTTTCTTATGATTCCATGGAAGGTATAGACAAATGGGCTCTTTACAGGCTTGAGGAGATCGTCCGGCGGGTGAGGGAGGCCTATGATCGTTACCAGTTTCATCTCGCTTTTTATACCCTTTACAACTACTGCACGGTTGATCTCTCTGCCCTGTACCTCGATGTACTGAAGGACAGGCTCTATACCTCGAAGGCGGAATCGAAAGAACGGCGGTCAGCCCAGAGCGCCATGCACACTATTCTTGATGCCATGGTGAGGCTCCTTGCCCCGATCCTCACCTTTACCGCAGAAGAGATATGGGCGGCCTTGCCCGCCTATGAGGGGAAAGAGAAAAGTGTTCACCTGACCACATTTCCGGAAGTGAATCAGCAATACATAAATCCAGAGCTGGCTGAAAGCTGGAAGACGATGATTGCGATCAGGTCCGAAATCGCGAGAGCCGTCGAAATAGCCAGAAAAAATAAGGTGTTGGGCCATCCTCTGGATGCCTCAGTGGATATATCTCCCCCGGAAGACCTCCGCTCCTTTTTAGAGGCGCATCGGGAGGATATGAGGGCGCTGTCCATCGTCTCACAGCTTAATATCGTGGAGATGGACGGGATAAGTGAACCGTATCGGAGTGGAGAATTTGAGGGTTTAGTGATCGGGGTGACAAAGGCACGGGGCCAGAAATGCAACAGATGCTGGATCTACAGCGAGTCGGTAGGTGCAGACACCGAACACCCCGCCATTTGCGGCAGATGTCTGCAAACATTACGGGCTACGTAATAGAGCATTTCGGAAAGTAACTGTTCAGGTAGCCACCAAGGCACTAAGACACGAAGGATAGATATGAGTTTTTCCACTTTGTCTGAAAAGGAATAAGGCATTGCAAGAAAAATAGTAGATGCGGCATACACCGTACAT
>Ga0100401_1003627_pt1 | contig 11643 bp, 10 predicted proteins | sample CryGeymeta201525_FD_80421 | JGI IMG/M metagenome (GOLD analysis project Ga0100401, IMG submission 80421) | Groundwater microbial communities from Crystal Geyser aquifers in Utah, USA - Crystal Geyser metaG 2015-25 | ecosystem: Environmental > Aquatic > Deep subsurface > Groundwater | place: USA...
AATCACTGCTGAAGAATTCGGCGAAATAACCATCAAGCGCAACAAGTTCCATGGTGAGTGGAATTATGAAATTCATCCAAATGAATAGGTGAGTCCGGTAGTTTATTGTTTAGCGCTGCCTAACAGCATCGCCGCCCAGTAGGCAAGTTGCGCGATCGCTCCAACAGCCGCCGCCACATAGGTCATCGCAGCCCAGAACAGCGCGTTCTTCGCCTTCTCGTGCTGCATCCGATTCGCCGCACCGCTCTTTTCAATCCATGCCAGAGCGCGGTTACTTGCATCGAACTCGACCGGCAAAGTCACGACCGTAAACAGAGTCGTCACCGCCATCGTTCCAAGGAATGCCCAGATAAAAACCGTTCCGCCGCCTTGAAAAACAAGGACACCGAAAATCATCAGCATCATTAGGAAGTTCTGCATACCACTCGCGAACTGCACTGCTGGCACCATCTTAGAGCGAAAGCCCAGCCACGCATAAGCCTCCTTGTGCTGCACCGCATGACCGCACTCGTGAGCCGCCACGGCTACCGCCGCCACCGTGTTCATTGCATAAACGGGCTCACTCAAGTTCACCGTCTTGTTGGTCGGATCGTAGTGATCGGTTAGTTGACCGGGCGTATGAATCACCTTCACATCGTGAATCCCATGTTCCCGAAGCATCGCCTCAGCTGCCTGGGCTCCGGTCAGGTTTGTCGGAATCTGAGAATACTCCTGAAAGCGGCGCTTGAGGGTTCCGCTAATCAAAGTGCTCACCACCATCGTGCCAATAATTAGCGCCCAATAACCAAAGCCGATTCCTTGAAAACCTCCCTGTTGCTGGGCCGCGAGAAACATCATTTCGAAATTCATGGGTGCACCCTAACCCGACATTTCCAGCCTGCAACCCCCTCTCGATTGGAAAACCCAAGTGAGTTTCCAAGAGGCTCCAGCCCCCTCAAGTCCATGCATCCAAGTCACTGATCCGTCGACATCCGCGCCTTATCCTGAAGCAGCGCCTTGGCCTCTCCAATGAGGAATAACGAGCCCGCCACCAGCACCGGCAGACAGTCCTTCAACGCCGCATCCAAAGCACCCCGCACCGACTCATGTTGTTCCGGAAGCCCCACAGAAAACGCCGCCGCCAACTCCGAGGTCGATAAAGCCCTCGGGGTATCGACCGCGCAGAGATGCACCTTTTCCGCCAGCGGCTCAAGCGAGGCCACAATCCCCTTCACATCCTTCGTCGCCACCGCACTGAATACCAGCGAACACTTCTTTTCACCGAAGCGCTCCCGCCAAGCCTCCGCCAAAACAACCGCCCCCTCGGCATTGTGAGCTCCATCGAAAACCATCGTCTGCCCCCCTTCGCTGACGACCTCAAATCGACCCGGCCAACGCACCGACGATAGCCCATACTGCACCGTCTCATAATCGAGCCGAAAGCCCGCCGCATGCAGACACTCCAGCGCCAGCGCTGCGTTCCATCGTTGATGCGCCCCCGGCAAGCCAATCGTGTAGCCGCCAATCGGCTGCGCGACGAATGTCAGCGGCGTCCGGCGTTCATTTGCCTCCCGTTCTAACACCCGCCTCGCCTCCGGAGCCTGCGGTGATGAAATCCCGGGCTTCCCTTCGACAAAAATCCCCGCCTTTTCGAAAGCAATCTTCTCCAAGGTGTCACCCAGCCACTGCACGTGGTCGAGCCCGATCGGCGTGATCGCACACACATCCGCCGGCACCGCCGTCGTCGCATCCAGCCGCCCCCCCATGCCGGTCTCTAAAACAATCAACTCCACCTCCTGCTCGCGGAACCACCTCATCGCCACCGCCAGCGTGATTTCAAAAAAGGTCGGATGCGGATCAAGCCGCTCACAAAGCTCGCGAATCTCTGTCAAAAGTGCCGCGCACTCCTCCTCACTGATCTCATTCCCCGAAACCTTGATCCGCTCCCGGTAGTCGATCAAATGCGGCGACGTAAACAACGCCGTCCGATTTCCCCCCGCGCGCGCCACTGAATCCATGATCGCACAAGTGCTGCCCTTCCCATTGGTCCCAGCGACATGGATCACCTTCACCCCATGCGCCGGAAACGCGAGAAACTCCTTGAGCAAACGACGCGGTCCATCAAGCCCCAGCTTGATCCCGAAAAGTTGGGTCGAGTAAAGCCACTCGATCGCCTCCGAGTAATTCATGACTCCCTCGACTTAAGGCATCATATACCCAAGCAGCGTCGCCAACTTCGCCCGCAGCTTCTCACGCGGCACGATCGCATCAACCAATCCGTGCTCGAGCATGAACTCCGCCGTCTGGAAACCAGGCGGCAAATTCTGGTGCGTCGTTTCCTTCACCACACGCGGACCCGCAAAGCCAATCATGCACTTTGGTTCGGCCAAATTGATATCGCCGATCGTCGCAAACGAAGCCGTCACGCCACCCGTCGTCGGATGCGTCATCACTGAAATATACGGAAGCTTCGCCTCTGAAAGACGCGCCAGTGCCCCACAGGTTTTCGCCATCTGCATCAGCGACAGCATGCCTTCCTGCATCCGTGCACCGGACGAGGCCGAAACGATGATCACCCCGCGTTTCTCCTCGATCGCCGTCTCAATCGCCCGCGTGATCTTCTCACCGACGACCGATCCCATCGATCCTGCGAAGTATTTGAAGTCCATCACCGCAATCATCGCCGGTTTGCCACTCACCGTGATCTTGCCGGTCAGCACCGCATCTTCCAATCCCGTGGTCTCAAGCAACTTTGCCGTCTTCTCCTCGTAGTTCGTGAAATCCAGCGGATTCGCCGATGTCAAGCCAGCCGAAGTCTCCTCAAAGCTGCCCACATCCGCAATCAAATCGACCCGCTCCCGTCCACCCATCAGGAAGTGATGATTGCAGTGGTGGCAGGTCTGAAAATGCTGCTTCAGCTCAAGCTGATGAAGCATTGCCTCACAGCCCGGACACTTGGTCCACAAACCCTCGGGCATATCGTCTCCCTTTCCCTTATTCCTGCGGAGCTTTGGCTTATTGAAGATTCCCATGTTATTGCCGGTAAAAAAGATGCCGCTTGGCGATGACGAAAATCCTAGCCGCGCATGACCGTCACGACAACCACCTTTTGGACCCCGGATTTCCTTAAAATCCGGGCACATTCGTGGACCGTGGACCCCGTCGTAAAAACATCGTCCACCAACACCACCCCCGGCCCGGGCTCGAAACCCCGGGCCACCTCAAAAGCCCCCCGAAGGTTTTTCTGGCGCTGCGAACGACTCAAACGCGTTTGAGTCACCGTCGGGCGGATCCGCTTCAGCGCCTCCACCACCGGCAGCCCCATTGCCCGACCCAGCGGAAGCGCGACCTCCACCGCCTGATTGAAGTGCCGCCAACGCCGTCTCGAACGATGCAGCGGCACTGGCACCAAAGGCCACTTCTCTTCTAAAACGACCGACATCCGCGGATCCTCGAAAGCCCTTTCCGCCAGTTCGGCAAGCGGCCGCGCCAACTCCAAGCGGCGACCGTATTTTAGATCACGAACCATCGTCATCGTCCCCGGCGAGCGAACCATCGCCGGTCTTGCAAACTCAAAAGCAAAGTCCTGATCACTACAGTTCGGACACTCGAACTTCGCCTCAATCGCGCCGGCAAATCTCTCCCCGCAAATTTCACAAAACGGACGACTCAAGCCCGGCAAGTCATCGGCGCACGGCGAACAAAGCGCCCCTCCATGCGGGACACCATCGCCACACAAATGGCACACCCCGGGATAGACCACATCCAGCACGCGACTCCACCAAGCACGCCGCCCGGATGGTTTATGCGCGTTCTGCTTCATCACGCGGCCGAGTCAAAAACGCCACCAGCAGCCCGGTGATCACCATCATCGTCAACGGAAACAGCCCTTCCAACAGGCTCACCCCCACCAACCACCTCGCCATCTCCGGCAAGTTCGCCACCGGCCAGGTCACCGCCTTGAAAATCCCATACGCAAAAACCCAGCCCGCATGCAGCCCAATCGGCAGCCAGAGTGACCCCGTGCGCCATCGCGCCATCGCCAGCACCACCCCAACCGATGCCAGCACCATAAAGCGGCCTGAAAACGACATCGGATCCGCAAAACGACTGAAAATTTGCCCCAACAAAATGAAGCCCGCATTCATTGCTTCAGGGTCGGGCACACTCGAACCAGCCGGGGGCTCCAGAAAATGCACGAAGGCAAACAGGAACGATAAGGCCGCGATCGCAGGGCCGGGCTTCATCGCCCGCAAAAAAATGCCCAGCAAAACTCCGCGAAAGAAAACCTCCTCAATCGTCGCCACCACGAATGCCGACGAAAAAGACTTCCTCAGTGCCTTCCACCATTCAATGTCGACCACCGCCGGATTATGAACGCCGCTCGTCGAAGCCGCCGCATCCCGCCACATGAACAGCCCCGCCTGCACCATCAACCAACCCGCCGCGAGCAATAACCCAGCGGCAAAAAGGAACCCAATCGCCCCTTGGCGCAGCCCATCAGGATTCCGTCGCAGCGGCTGACCGCGGTCCATCGCCACCACCGCATCCGGCAACCTCAGCGACCACGGCGTGTCGCGATGTCTCCCGGATTCACGCCCGATTTTCAACCACGACAGCAGCGGAAAAAGGAGCGCGACCGCCGCCAGTAACAGCGATCGATCGAAGTAGCGTGGAAAATTGTCCTTCGCATTCCGGGCATGCGTGCCCAGCCAGGAAATCAGCCCGTTGGTCTCCTTTCCCTCGGTCACCTCCGCCAGCCCCATCCCCAGATTGTAGAGCCATGGCGAAATGGCCGCCCCCAGCGCGATCGATGCCGCCACGTAGAGGAAGATCTTGGATACGTCGCTATGCAGGTGCCGAACCACAGCGACTATTTTGCCGTCCTTAAGCATCTCTGCCAAGTTTGAACTTCCCTGCCCGATTTTCAGAAATCGTCCTCTTCCAAAATCTTATCGATCGCCTGGATCCACTCCCACGGGCAGCGCTTCCGCTGATACTTCCGCCAAAGCACCTCCCTCAGGGTCTCCCACATTTCGCGAGGCACGGGATCGATCGGCTCCCAGTCCGGATCCGTCTTCAGCGTCGTCTGGAACGTCCACTTCCCCGCATAGCGATTCGCCCGCCAGAAACGCAATCCCTCTTCGGTCCGTTCTCTCCACTCGTGCGACTCCATGCGCGAAGACTCAAGGCTGAAACCCGCTTCTGACAATCATCAATTGGCGATTTCAGCATTCGACCTTATGGCTTCTGTGTTCAAAGCTACCCGCCATGACCAAGGACGACCGCAAATTCCTCTACCACCTGCTCGAAACCCCAAGCCCAACCGGCCGCGAAATGCCCGGCCAGCGCGTCTGGGCCGAATACCTGAAACCCACCGCCAACTCCGTCGAATGCGACGCCTACGGCTCGACTTGGGCCACCCTCGCCGGGAAATCCAAGCGCAGCGTGATGCTCGCTGCGCACGCCGACGAAATCGGCTGGATGATCAAACACATCGACGACAAAGGCTTCCTCCGGCTCGACCGCGTCGGCGGCTCCGACCATGCCACCGCCCGTGGCCGCCGCCTCCGCATCCTCGGCGACAGCGGCGAGGTCCTCGGCATCATCGGCAACACCGCCATCCACCTCCGCAAGGATCTCAGCGATGAAAAAGCCCCAAAAGTTCACGAGCTCTGGGTCGATGTCGGCGCATCCTCCGCCGCCGAAGTCGCCGAACTCGGCCTGCGCGTCGGCCACTTCGCCGTCTACGCCGATGGCCCCACCGAACTCGCCCACAAACGCCTCGTCTCCCGCGCCCTCGATAACCGCATCGGCGGCTACATCATCGCCCAGGTCATGCGCCGCGTCGCCAAGGAGAAAAAGAAAGCCGATCACTCGCTCGTCTGCCTCAATGCCATCCAGGAAGAAATCGGTGGCCACGGCGCCATGATGGCCACCTACCGGATCTTCCCGGATGTCTGCATCTGCCTCGATGTCACCCACGCCACCGATACCCCGGGCCTTGACTCCGCCCAGCACGGCTCGGTCACCCTCGGCGGCGGCCCGACCGTGACTCACGGCACCGCCAACCACCCAATAATCGTCGAACGACTCACGGAAATCGCCAAAAAGCACAAGATCCCGCTCCAGCACGAAGCCAGCAGCCGCTTCACCGGCACCGATACCGATAAAATCTTTACCCAGCGCGAAGGCGTCCCCAGCGCCCTCGTCTCACTCCCCTTGCGCTGCATGCACTCAGTCGTCGAAACCGCCCACCTCGACGACATCGAGAACACCATCAAGCTGCTTACGGGCTTCGTCCTTTCGCTCGACGCAAAAGACCGCTTCCATCAAAGCCTGTGAAAGCACTCGTCGCCGGCATCCTTCTGCTGAGCCCGCTCGCCCATGGCGAGTCGGGCCCGTCGGATGCCGCCGTCGCCTTCCTCATCAATGTCGCGCGCGAACGGGTCGACATCAGCGAAGACACCGCCCTCGACGATGGCACCACCGCCGAGAAGGAGACGATCATTCGAGAAAGCCTCAAGCGCCTCTCCTCAATCGTCGAAGAAGGTGAACTGCGCGCCATCGATGAAAAGATCGATGGCGATCTCGCCGCCGTCCTCGTCTCCCGCATCATCGACTACGACCCCTCACAGGTTCAGATCTTCGCCATCGCCATGCTCAAGCGCGACGACCGCTGGCTCCCCGCGCCGGTCCTCGCCTCCTTTGAAAACACCGGCATCACCTATCTTCCAAAACTCTCCACCTCTTCAAAAAAGCTTGAGGACTGGATGCTCACGGAGAGAACCAATCAACTCACCCGACTCCGTGACGACGTCCAGGCCGACTTGTTAGACGACATTCAGAAAGCCGGAAACCTCGACGAACTTCGAAGCGATTCCCCGGAAGAGATCGTCCAAAAGTTCATCGATGCGTGCCGAACCAAAGACCTCCCGGCCGCGCTCGTCTACCTCGGAGGCCTTGAAAAAGACCTCCCAAAAAATTGGGATGATATCCTGCGGTTCATTGCTACCAACATCCGCGAGACCAAAAAACCAAACGAATCCTGGCGACACATCACCAGCACGACCGGCGCACGTGTCGTGATCGAAACCGATACCTTCGCCGACGGAGCCATGGTCAGCATCGGCGAGTTCGCCCCTTTCGAACGGACCCCCGGCCAACCGGCCATCACCGTCTTCCATTTCCCGCTCGAGCGGTCCGATCAAGACACCTGGCGCCTGCGACTTCCATCGTGGCTTCTCGATGGAGTCCTTCCCGACGACGGCGATCCAAGCGACGCCGAGTTGGTTAAAGCCTTCCCCAAAAAACTGCTCGAGCACCACAAGCCAGAGACCTTTTCGGATCCGACCGCCTTGATGGAGTCCCTCCAAAAGGCCCTCTCAAGTCCACGCTTCGAAGCCATTCTCCCCCACATCGGCATCCCGCCATCAGGCGACGCCCTGCCCGTTCTGGAACGCGCCGCCAGCCTCTGGCGTGAATTCCGCGGACGCGACAGTCAATCGCCTCTGTTGCTCGAAGTCCGACAAGATGGCGACCAGGCCTGCGCCCTGCTCTCCCTCTTCGATGACCGCAATCCACAAATTCGGCGCAGCCTGATCCAAAGAATCTTCCTTCAACAAAAGGACAAGCAGTGGTCAATTCCCGCAAACCCCCACGAAACCAGCGACAAGACCTCTCAGGAACTGACGGCTTGGGCTGAAGAAGCCAGCGGGCTCAGCGAAGCTGACTGGCTCGCCCGGCTTGGACTCGCCACCACCATCGGTGGCATCCCAGCGGACTCCGCGCCCACCGAAGCCGAAGCCCTCGCTGCCGCCAAGGCATGGCTAGAAGCCCTTCATTCACGCAACCCCCGCGCCATCCTGCGCTCCGTTGCCGCCTTCGATGATGACCGCGGCAGCAAAAACCTTTTCCGCACCATCGGTCACGAACTCCAAACCGATCACCAAACGGAAGTCCTCAAGATCCATCGGCTGGGCCGCTGGGCCGCCGCCAGCACCCACGCGGTTTCCACCCAAAGAAGCGACGACCCTTACTTTCTTCTCTACCCCATCGTCAGCACCCAGTCCGGCCCACGAGTCCTCGCCGAAGCCGTCCTTTTCCACGCCGACACCCGCTCGCGTGAATTCCTCAACTCCTCCACCTGGAATCGCCTCGACGACCGCCTCCCCGAAGCCGCCGTCGCCGAACTCAAGGAAATCCAAAAAGCCCACGACGCCCTAGCCGACCGTGACTAAGCCCTTCCAGGCTCATCGTCATTTCCCAAATCTCAAATCTCCCATCTCCCATCTCCCATCTCCCATCTCCCATCTCCCATCTCCCATCTCCCATCTCCCATCTCCCATCTCCCAAAATGCCCTCCCCCACCGAAACCGCCAACCTGCTTGAAAAGTCCGTCCACCGCGTTGTCCGCGGGCAGGACGATGCGGTGCGCCGCATCCTCGCCTGCTTCGCTGCCGGAGGCCACGCCCTCATCGAAGACGTTCCGGGCACCGGCAAAACCACCCTCGCCAAGGCCGTCGCAAAATCCGTTTCCGAAACCGCTTTCAAGCGCGTCCAGTTCACCCCCGATCTTCTTCCCAGCGACATCCTCGGCATCTCGGTCCTCGACCCTCGTACCCAGGAATTCAACTTCCGCCCCGGCCCGATCTTCACCGACATCCTCCTTGCCGATGAAATCAACCGCGCCTCCCCGCGCACCCAGTCCGCCCTGCTCGAAGCTATGGCCGAACGCCAGGCCACCATCGATGGCCATCGCTACGACCTCGACGGCCTCTTCTTCGTCATCGCCACTCAGAACCCGGTGGAATTCCGCGGCACCTATCCCCTCCCGGAGGCCCAGATGGACCGCTTCATGATCCGCTCGCGGCTTGGCTACGTCAGCATCGAGGAGGAATGCTCGATCCTTTCCGATCAGGTCGACTCCCATCCCGTCGATCATCTCGAACCTGTCGTCACACGCGGCGATGTCATTCTCTTATTAGACGCCGTGCGGAAAGTCCGCATCAGCGATGAACTCCGCTCCTACATCGTCGAGATCGTCGCCGCCACCCGTAGTCGAGAGGAAGTCCAGCTCGCCGCCAGCCCGCGCGCCTCACTCGCCCTGATGAAAGTCGCCCAAGCCCTCTCGCTTTTCGAAGGCCGTGACTTCGTCATCCCTGAAACCATTCAAAGCATCGCCTCGGACGTCATCGCCCACCGCCTCGTCGTCGCCCCCGAAGCCCGCCTTTCCGGCACCGATGGCCACGGCATCGTCAGCATGATCCTCGACGAAGTCGAAGCCCCCGTTTAGTCCGCTTTCAGCTCAGCGACCAACTCATCCGCCTCATACACCACCTCCAGCGCGTGCATGATGCCTGCGGAGTCCACGGAAACCGCGCGGCCGCGCGTCCCATCGTAAGCCACATCATTCGTTAGCCCGTCGATGTTGCTGTCGAAAATCAGTCCGACCAACTCACCCGCCCTGTTCACCATCGGGCTCCCGGAATTCCCGCCCGTGATGTCGTGCGTGCTGATGAAGTTCAGCCCCACATCACCATCAATTTTTCCCTCTGCCGCTATCCATCGCTCTGGCAGATCGAAGGGCGGCGTCGACAGCTGCGATTTCTCACACGCGAACAGCCCGTTATACGTCGTCTGAAACGGAATCCCGTCCTCTTCGATGCCATGCACTTTTCCAAACGAAAGCCTCAGCGAAAACGTCGCATCCGGATAACCCGTCTCGCCATCCAGTGCAAAGCGAGCCCGCGAAATCCGCTCATGGCACTGCTTCAGGATCTCAGCGTCCTGCTCGTAGCGTTCCCGCAGCACCTGAATCTCTCCATCAACCGAGCGTGCCAAATCAATCATCGGATCGGTTGATGCTTTAATCCCGACATCGCCGCCCACGTAGAGACTCTTGCGTAGCTTCACTTGGTCCAGCCCACAGCCGAGCACCAACTCCCTCGCCCGCGCTCTTGGCGATTTCCCTGCGAGCACTCTAACAACCGTTGGATCCTCCGAACCAAGCTTCTCACACATGAAGCTCAGCGAGTCCGCCAAGCGAAGTTCCTCCATGTCCTTGTAGATCGGATCTTCGGAAAAAAGCCTCAACTCAAGCGACACCCCGTCCGCATCGCGGAAACCCGCTCGTCTCTCCTCGTCCGGCTTTGCCCGCTCATCCGCCACTCTCACCAAAGTCTGCGCGAGACCGAATAACTGGCTGTCAAACGCAGCTCCGCCGCCAATCAAGGAACCTCGCAGGCCATCTTCCTGCTGCCTGGCGAGCACGCGCTCGATCTCATCAAAAGCCTCCTCCGCATCCTTGCCCCCGGCCGTTCCTGCGAGCCTTTCGCGAAACGCCATCTCCGCCGCCCGGTGCGACTTCATGAACTTCGGATCCAGCAAACCGGCAAGTCGACCATCCGTCGCCTTACGCCCATTTTGAATGCCGATCAGTGGCCGCTTCGCCCGGCGCCCGTTCTCCAGATCCCGACTCCCCCACGCGGCCAGCAACACCTCGCGACCCTTCAGCATCTCCAGACGAAAAGGCATCTGCACGTCCCGCATCGCCTTCACCTGCGCATGCGTCAGCCCACGATCCGTCGACCCCGGATGGCCGGAGACAAACACCAGCTCATTTTCCTCCGCCCCATCCGCACTCCACTTCAGAAAATCCTCAACCCTCGCTGGTTCTCCATCCTCGTAGGCGCGGAAAAAGCAGAAATCCAAGCAGTAGCGGGGAAACTCGAAGTTATCCGCATCCCCACCATAAGCCCCCACCTGATTCTCCGGCGCGAAGACCAAACGCACATCCGTGTATCGCCGGTATTCGTAAAGATGATAAGCCCCACCCTGATAGAGCGTCACCACATCACGACGCAGCCGCGCACTCCCTGTCGCGGCCACAGCCTCCAGCTTCGCAATCACCGCCCGGCGCTTCATCAACGCCGCTTCCGCGCCCAAATCCTCCGTCACCGCCGCCTGAACTTCTGCCGTCACATCGCGGATCGAAGTGAGCACATTCAACTCAAGGTCCCCGCAGCGCAGCTCATCCCCTTTCGTCTTCGCAAGAAACCCATCCCGAATCAGATCCCGCTCCGCCGTGCTCAGCGATGCGATGATGCCCGCACCCACATGGTGGTTTGTTAGAAGCAGCCCCTCACTCGAAACAAACGACCCCGATCCACCCGTGCTGAATCTCACCGACGACTCCCTCAAATGATCCAGCCACTGCTCCTCAAGCTTGAACCCATACCTCTCCTCCACCACTTGCGACGGCGGCCGGTTAAACAACCACATCCCCTCATCAGCCCAACAAGCCATCCCAAAAAGAGCCACCATTCCACCAATCGTCCAGCGCGTCATCGGCGGAAACCTAGCGATTCAAGCCAGCGAGACAAATATTGTTTTATTGGTCTCTGCACCTCAAAACGGGAGTAGAGGCAGCCTGCCCTCCGTAGCTTCACTCGAAGGATCAGTTCCCGCCCTGTCGAACGACCAAAAGAGCCCGCCTCAGAATGACCGACCAAAACAACCCCTCCCAGCCGGTCCCCCGCACGCTAGACCCTATTCGAAAAGCCGCTGACCGACCGAAAACACGTCGCAGCCTGCGTATGAATCATTCATTGAAAATAAAATAAATACCTTGAAAAGGTGTGACGCAACATGTTGTAATTCAAT
>Ga0100401_1003630_pt1 | contig 11634 bp, 13 predicted proteins | sample CryGeymeta201525_FD_80421 | JGI IMG/M metagenome (GOLD analysis project Ga0100401, IMG submission 80421) | Groundwater microbial communities from Crystal Geyser aquifers in Utah, USA - Crystal Geyser metaG 2015-25 | ecosystem: Environmental > Aquatic > Deep subsurface > Groundwater | place: USA...
GCCAGATCCCCGAGTCGCACCAGGTAGCCGTAGTCGCCGCGCGCGATCACCAGCCGGGCGAAGTCCTCGGCGCTGCGGAACTGACGCTGCACCCGTACCGTGAACTGCAGCGCCCGGGACTCGATGTCGCCGGCCGGCAGCTCGACGTTTTCGGCGCGCAGCGTGGCCTCGACATCATTGACCGTCAGATTGCGTGCAGCCAGCGCTTCGCGGTCCAGCCAGATCCGCATCGCATAGCTCTGGGAGCCGCCGATCCGGACTCGGGCCACGCCATCCAGGGTCGAGAAGCGATCGACCAGAAAGCGCTCGGCGTAATCGGTCAATTCAGGCGTGGTGTGGTTCGGGCTGGCCAGGTTCCACCACACGATCACGTCGGAATTGGCATCGACCCGCTGTACTTCCGGCGGATCAGCCTCGTCGGGCAGGTTGTCGAGGATGCCCGAGACCCGGTCGCGCACATCGTTGGCGGCGCTGTCGATATCGCGGCCGAGCTTGAAGCGCAGCGTGATGCGCGACTCGCCATCGCGGCTCTCGGATTCGATGTACTCGATGCCTTCGATGCCGGCGATCCGGTCTTCGATCAGCTCGGTCACCTGGGTGTCGATCACTGCGGCTGCCGCGCCCGGATAAGTGGTCTCGACCGAGACCACTGGCGGGTCGATGTCGGGATATTCGCGTAGCGGCAACTGAATGTAGGCGACCGCGCCGAAGATCACCAGCAACAGGGCCACCACAGCCGACAAAACGGGGCGAGTGACTGCCAGATCGGAAACAAGCATTGGCTCAGCCCCCGATCTCGGCCAGAATCTCCGACAGACCGCGACCGTCGCCGATCTCGGCCTGAATCCGGACCAGGTCGCCGTCGTCCAGTCGGAAGCCGCCGTGGATCACGACCCGGTCGTCGCTGTCCAGCCCCGCGGTGATCTCGACCTGGCCCGGAATGCGCGCGCCGATGCTGACCGTGATCCGGCGCGCGATCATTGCGGCGCTCGGGTCCGGCTCGACCCGGTAGACGAAGTGTTCGCGGCCGCGGGTCTGCAGACCTTCCTCCGGAATCATTCGCGCCGTTCGCGGCGCGCCTTGCAGCGTGACCGACATCAGCATGCCGGGGCGCAGGTCCAGCCCCGGGTTCGGCAGCTCGGCGCGAACCTGAAACGCCCGCGTGACCGGGTCGACCAGATTGCTCAGGCTCGCCACACGCCCTTCGAACTCGCGTTCGGGAAAGGCCCGGCTGCGGGCCCGCACGACCAGCCCAGGGCGCACTTGCGCAAGATGGAGCTCGGGTACCGGGAAGTCCAGCTTCATCACCGAATCGTCGATCAGCGTGGTCACTGGCGTTCCCGGACTCAGCAGCGAACCGACCGAAACCGTGCGCAGTCCGACCACGCCGTCGAACGGTGCCGCGATCAGCCGATCCGAGAGTCGCGCCTCGATCGCACTCAGCCGTGCCCGCGCGGTATCGAGCTCGCGTTGGCGCTGGTCGAGCAGCGCGCGTGCTTCCTGACCACGCTGCGCCAGTTCCTGAACCCTCCCGAACTGGCGCCGGGCCTCCTGCATCTCGGCCTCGGCGGCCGCCAGTTCGGCCAGCTGCTCGCGATTGGTCATCGTCACCAGAACCTGGCCGGCCTCGACCCGCTGACCGTCGGAGAAGCGGATGTCCGAGATCGTCTCGGTCACCGTCGAAGTCAGCACCGCGGTTTCGTTGGCGCGCAGCGTGCCCAGTGCCTCGATCGGATCGGACAACTCGACCGTTGCGACACGCGCGATGATCACCGCTGCGGGTTGCTGGGCCGCAACGTGGTCAACGGTTGAAAGCAGCAGGCCAGCCAATAGAGTCGGAACAAGGAATTGTTGCACGTGGAAACTCCGATGTCAGCTAGGAAGCATAACGCGAGGATGTGGGTTCGGATGTCGACCATCTGGCAATGGTTCCAGACACGCGGCCTTGACGCGCCATCCGCCAAGCTGGCGAGCATGATCTTGAATCCACCTCTGCCCGAATCCGAATCGGTGCGCGACTACCCGCGGCCGCCGCTCATCGAGCCCGTCGACTGGCCGCTGCGCGTGGTCCACGACGGCCGCCCTCTGGCTGAAACGAAGGCCGGGATTCGCGTGCTCGAGACCTACCACCCGCCATGCTATTACTTCCCGCCGGATGCGATCGACTGGGCGCGACTCGAAGCCAGCCCGCTCAGGACCTTTTGCGAATGGAAGGGTCAGGCGTGCTACTGGCATGTTCTGGGGGAAGCCGGTCGAATCGACAACGCCTGCTGGGCCTACCCCGACCCGGCCGACGCCAGGATCAGGGATCACGTCTCGTTCTACGCCGGTCGGGTCGAGGCCTGTTTCGTCGCCGGTGAGCGCGTCCAGGCCCAGCCCGGCGACTTCTACGGCGGCTGGATCACGCGCTGGGTCACCGGCCCGATCAAGGGCGGGCCCGGAACGCGGGCTTGGTAGGGACGCGCTGACCTTGCGCGGGTTTCAAGGGCGCGTCGTTCCGGAACGGCCACAAGCGCTGAATTTGGCCACGTTCAGCAGGGTGGACAAGCGCCAGCGCATCCACCAGCTGGCTGCGTCAGCCCGCTGAGTCGCGTACCTGATCAGGAACCCCGATATCCTCATTCCACAATTCCGGTGCGGCTTCGATGAACCGCCGCATCAGCGCGATGCACTCGGCATCGTCGACCACCGTCAACTCCACCCCACGCTCACGCAGTAGCGACTCTTCGCCGTGAAAGGTCCGGTTTTCGCCGATGATCACGCGCGGGATGCCGTACAGCAGGATCGCGCCGGAGCACATGCTGCAGGGTGACAGCGTGGTGTAGAGCGTGCTTTGCCGATAGACCTGCGCCGGCATTCGGCCGGCGTTTTCCAGGGCGTCCATTTCGCCGTGCAGCACGGTCGAGCCCTGCTGCACCCGGCGATTGTGGCCGCGGCCCAGGATCCGGCCGTTGTGCACCAGCACCGAGCCGATCGGGATGCCGCCTTCGGCAAGACCTGCGCGGGCCTCTTCGATGGCGGCCTGAAGAAACGGGTCGAGCGTGCTCATTGCAGCCCCTCCTGTCGGTAGCGAATGAAAAAGCAGCGGTGGATCTTCGCATTGCGCGCGAAGTCCTTCGGGATCGACCAGTGACTGCGGTCCTCGACCGCATAGCCCTGGCCGATCCGGTCATCGAGCCGGAAGCGCTGCAGGTTGGTCGAGAACACCAGCACGCCATCACGCGCAAGGCAGCGCATCGCCGCATCGATCAGCTCGGCGTGGTCGCGCTGCAGGTCGAGGCTTGAATCCATCTTTTTCGAATTTGAAAAGCTCGGCGGGTCGAGGAAAATCAGCTCGAAGCGCTCATCGGCCCGGGCCAGCCACTCGCGCACGTCGGCGCGAATGATGCGCTGCTTCGGCTGGTCCAGACCATTGAGCTCGAGGTTGCGCTGCAGCCAGTCAAGATAGGTGTTCGACAGATCCACGCTGGTGGTGTTGCGTGCGCCACCGGCGGCCGCGTGCACGGTCGCGGCACCGGTGTAGCAGAAAAGGTTCAGGAAGCGCTTGCCGTGGGCCTGCTCGCCGATCCACAGGCGCACCGGGCGATGATCGAGGAACAGGCCGGTGTCGAGGTAGTCGGTCAGGTTGACCCACAGCTTGCAATGTCCTTCTCGCACGAACAGGAACTCGCCGTGCTGGCCCATGCGGCGGTACTGCTCGCTGCCGCGCTGGCGGCTTCGGACCTTGAATACCATGCGCGACGGGTCCACGCCCAGCGCATCGGGCAAGGCGGTCAGCGCCGCGCGCAAGCGCGCCTGGGCCGCACGCGGGTCGATGCTGGCCGGCGCTGCGTACTCCTGCACATGCAGCCAGTCGCCCTGATCGGTGCCGTAGACATCGACCGCCAGCGCGTACTCCGGGATATCGGCGTCGTAGATCCGATAACAGCTCACCTGCTCGCGCTTGAGCCAACTCTTCAGCTGGCGTCGGTTCTTGTTGATCCGGTTGACCAGGTCTTCGGCCGGTGGCGCTTGCGGCGCGTCGCGGGTCTGGGCCAGCTCGAAGCGCTCGAGCCGGCAGACGATCGGGCCGTTGTCCATCTGCCAGGTCCGGTCGGGCTTCAGGCCCAGCTCGCAGCCGGCGCCGTTGAGCACGATCGCGCGCCAGCCGGGAAAGCCGGTCTTCAACACCTGACCGATACGCAGGTACAAGGGCATCAATTCATGCGCCGCTCCCAGGCGCTCGCCGTAGGGCGGATTGATCGCGATCAGGCCGGATTCGGCACCCTCGGGCGCGCGGGCCTCGTTCAGGTCGCCGACCTCGATCCTGACCGCGCCTTCGAGCCCGGCGCGCCGGACATTGGCCCGCGCCACGCGTACCGCGGTCGGATCGCGGTCGCAGCCGATGATCACCGGGATGCGGCCGCGACCGGCCTGCTGGCGCTCGATCGCCTCATCGATCAGGTCTTTCCATGCCGCATCGTCGTGGCCGCGCCAGTGCAGCAAGCCGAAGTGGGTGCGGTTCAGTCCAGGCGCGATATCGCCAGCAATCAGCGCGGCCTCGATCGGTAGCGTGCCCGAGCCGGTCATCGGGTCGAGCAAGGCCGCACCGGTGGCGGCCAGTTCCGGCCAACCGGCGCGCAGCAGCATGGCCGCGGCCAGGTTCTCCTTCAGTGGTGCGCGCGAGCCCGGTTCGCGGTAGCCGCGTCGATGCAGACTTTCGCCGGACAGGTCGATCGCCAATGCTGCCTGGCTGTGGTTCAGGTGCAGGTGGATGCGCACATCGGGCATGCGTGTGTCCACAGAAGGCCGCTCGCCGGACGCGGTACGCAGCTGGTCGACCACCGCGTCCTTGACCCGTTGCTCGGCGTAGCGACCGTGGGTCAGTTCGGCGCGATGGCGGGTAGCGCTGACCGCCAGCGTCTGCTCATTGCCGAGATGCTCGCCCCAGTCGACCGCAAGCGCGCCCTCGTACAATGCATCGCCGTCGCCGGCCTCGAACGCGGCAATCGGCAGCAGTACCCGGTTGGCCACGCGCGACCACAGGCAGGCGCGATAGGCGCCGGCAAGATCGGTATCGAAGTCGACCGCGCCGGCTCCGCCGCGGCTGGCCGGCAGGCCAAGTCCGGATAGCTCCTCGGCCAGAAGATCCTCAAGTCCGCGCGGCGCGGTAGCGATGAAATGGTGACGTGCGTTCATGAAAGAGAGGGCAACCTGGCCGGCCGAGCCGCCGGTGGAAAAGTCGATATTCGGCATGCTACCGGGCTGTGCAGCTCGATGGGGGTGACCGTGCGCGTATTCTTCAATCTCATGAATGCGAAATGTCGCATCTGCACCTGAATCCGCGCCAGCCGTCCGGGCCCAGTCGGCGCCTTGTTGCTGATGGACCTCGACCACTTCAAGCGCGCCAATGACGACTATCGCCACGAAGCCGGAAACTTCGTGCTGCGCGAAATTGCCACCCGAATTCTGACCCACATGCGCGAAGTCGACACCCTGGCGCGCCGGGGGGCTAGGAATTCAGCGTGCTGATGCCAACCACCGCGCCGAACGGGCCCGAACATTTACAGCGCTACACTGGGCAGCACCGCTACGCCCATCGAGCACGATGGCCAGATAATCCTTCTTCTGCCATTGCCCCTTGCAGCAATTGGCCGTATTCTCGAACCTGGATAAACCAGGAGGGCGGGTATGGCCACCGATGCAAGCTTCGCCGAATCCGTGCCGGATCTCGCCGGTCTGGGTGATCGACTAACCTGCCGCAGGATGTTCGGCGAGTACGGATACCACCTCGACGGCGTGTTCATCGCTCTGGCCTGCGATAACAGCTTGTTTGTAAAGCAGACGCTGGCCATGGAAGCTGCAGGTCACGAATTTCCCATGCGGCTACCCTACCCCGGTGCCAAGCCCTATCCGGTCATCGACGAACTGCTCGACGACCCCCAGGCGCTGCGACGCTTGCTGCTCGAAACCCTCAAGCATCTGCCGCCACCAAAGGCGAACAAGACCAAGCGCAAGAAGGGTTGAGGCGAGATCGGTCGGTCGAGACGGGCAGCAACTTCTGTGCTTGAAGGGACTTGTCAGCAATACCGTTCTGGCGGTAGGATCGACGTGGGCGTGGGCCGAGCACACAAGCATGAGAAGGTCAACCCAGTGCATCCAAAGGACTGCGCGCACCGAGTGCGCCGCGCTCGATGACGTGGGTATAGATCATGGTCGTACGCACATCGGAATGACCCAGCAGCTTCTGGATGGTGCGGATATCGGCACCGGACTCCAGAAGATGGGTCGCGAAACTGTGACGGAACACATGGCAGGTCACCGGTTTTCGAATGCCGGCGCGGGCACTGGCCTTCTTCACCGTCCGCTGAACGGTGCTGTTGTAGATGTGATAGCGAGCGAGCTTGCCGCTGCGCGACTCGCGGCTGAGATTTCGAGCCGGAAAAACAAATTACCAGGCATCCTCGAATCGCGCATTCGGGTATTTTCGGTCCAGCGCGTGCGGCAGAATCACCCCACCTCGTTTGCGCAACCGGTCATCGGCGCAAAGCGCCAGGGATTGTTCGATCCGTTCCGACAAGGCGCCGATGCACGAATCGGCCAGCACCGTAATACGGTCTTTCGCCCCCTTGCCATCGCGAACGACGATGGACCGACGGTCAAGGTCGACATCCTTCACTCGCAGCCGGGTTGCCTCGCCAACCCGCAACCCCGACCCGTAAAGCAGCCGAACCACCAGGTCGTAGGGAGGCGTCAGATGTGCAAGTACCGCGCGCACTTCGGCCGTTGTCAACACAACCGGTACCCGCTCCGGGCGTTTTGCCCGGATGACCTCGTCCAGCCACGGGAGGTCGATCTCAAGAACCTGCCGATAAAGAAAAAGCAGGGCGTTCAATGCCTGGTTCTGCGTCGAAGCCGCGCAATGCCGCTCGACGGCCAGGTAACTCAGGAACGCCGTCACTTCGCTGGCGCCCATCGTTTCGGGGTGACGCTTGCCGTGGAACAGAATGAAGCGCTTTGCCCAGTGCAGATACGCTTGCTCGGTGCGCAGACTGTAATGCTTCAACCGGATAATTCGGCGCATTCTGTCCAGAAGTTTCTCAGCCATGATGGAAATCCAAATGGAATCAACACCATTAGGCCGCAACCGGGGCCAATCCGAAATGGGAAAATTGGACAAATTCTTGTAGGAAAAACGGAAAAAATCTGTCGGAAAATGCCGCATATCGCGCCAGGATGGGCGGTGCCACGCTGTAAAAACGGCGGCTTATGTGGAAATATGAAGTGCGAGGGCGAAATAAAAAAGCAAATCGTTCCTTTATTCGGCAAAAATTCCTTTTGCCACAGATTGTTTAGTTATGTTGCTTTTGCATCGAAAATACAAAAAGGATAGGTGTTAGTGAAAAACTACTATTTAGAGCCGACCCAAGAGACTGGGGCTGCCTTATTCAGGCGAAATATTTCGGGGGAGGTCGTAATGCTCAACATGCTGAGCATTAGAGAAATCGCTGATTATTCTGACAGCCCGGAACTGGCTCCAGAAACACCTATATCCGGTAGAGAAGCGTTTCAGAAATACATAGACCATACTATGCCTTTCTTAAAGGAAAGTGGTGGTGAGTTGCTATTGCTCGGAGATGGTGGAAAATTCTTTATCGGCCCTGGCGATGAGCAATGGGATGTAGTCATGCTTATTCGGCAAAGCTCCGTAGAAAGTTTTTTTGCGTTCGCTTCCAACCCTGAGTACTTATCTGGAATAGGCCATAGAACTGCTGCGATTCTCGACTCTAGGTTGTTGCCGATAGTGGAGAGCAAAAACCACAACATAACAAGTGGCTGCTAGGGACTGCCCTACGCTTCGCTTCGGGCAGCCCCAGAGCCAAACGTTAGACCCCGCACCACATCTCTGGAGCACTCATGGACTACATGAAAACCGTTGTCTGCTTTGCAAACTCCAGAAAAACTTCTGGTAGATGTATTGCCGGCAAAGAGTGGCGCAACGAGTTGCCGGGCGCTTGGTTCCGCCCAGTAAGTTCGCGCCCATCTCATGAGGTGTCAGAGGAAGATCGACGCTACCAGAATGGTCGCGACCCGAATCTCTTAGATATTTTGGCCATCCCTTGCCTAGGTCACCAGCCTTTACCTCATCAGCATGAGAATCACTTGATTGACCCAGCCTTCTACTGGGACCGAAAAGGCGCATTGGCTTGGTCAGAGATTGGCAACTGGCTAGATAGCCCACCTTCACTTTGGGGCAACGGCCAAAGTAGCTATGCGTTCGTGAACAATCGCGTCCCAGACGGATATCACGACGGCACTTCTCTACAGCTAATTTCGGTGGACAGCTTGCTTATCATCGTTGGCCCGAAGTCAGCCGAATATCCAAAACGAATTGTGCGAGGTGAATTCACCTATCGTGGCATTTCCTACCGCATGGCGGTCACTGATCCTGTCATTGAACGCCACTACCTGGACGCAAACGATGGGGAGTACACTATTCGGAGCCCGGCCATCTGCGTCAGCCTTGGCGATCCTTTTCAGGGCTACTTCTACAAGCTGATTGCCGCAGTGCTTTACGAGGAAAGGTGTAGGTAAGCCATGCTTCTAACCATCGGCCACTCCAACCATGAGACTGGAGCCTTTTTGGGGCTTCTTGCTCAGAACGGTGTTTCTGCCATAGGCGATGTACGATCTAGTCCGTACAGTCGTTATGTGCCGCACTTTTCTCGTGATGCGCTTAAATCAACGCTCACCAGCGCCGGCGTCGCGTACACATTTCTAGGGAAAGAATTCGGAGCGCGGAGCGACAATCCACTTTGCTACAAGAACGGTAAGGTTCAATACGACCGCCTCGCTCAACAACCAATCTTTGCCGAAGGTGTTACACGCGTGATTGAGGGCATGAAGCGATACCGAATTGCGCTGATGTGCGCTGAAAAAGATCCAATCGAATGCCACCGCGCTTTGCTTGTTGCTCGCACGTTTTTCAATCAAGGCGTTCCGGTATCACACATTCTCGCGAACGGGTCTCTTGAATCGCACGAGTCAATGGAGTCCAGACTTCTCGCTTTATGCAAATTGCCGGAAGGAGATATGTTCAAGTCAAGGGCCGAGTTCATTGCAGAAGCGTATCTACTTCAAGGCGATCGTGTGGCATACCAAGACAACGAAATGGCAAACAGCCAGGATCTTGCGTCATGAAAGTTTTTACGATTGGCTTCACAAAGAAGAGTGCTGAGCAGTTTTTTGCACGACTCAAGCAGAGCGGACTCAAAAGAGTCATTGACACAAGACTCAACAACGTGTCGCAACTTGCCGGCTTCACGAAGAAAGATGATTTACGCTTCTTTCTTAAAGAGGTCGCTGGGATTGACTACGTTCATATGCCTTTGCTCGCACCAACAAAAGATATTCTCGACACGTACAAGAAGAATGGCGGCGATTGGAAAACCTACGAGCAAAAGTTCATCGAGCTAGTCGCATCTCGTCGTATTGAATCAGAATTAGACCCAAGCACTTTTGACGGCTCCTGCCTCTTGTGCAGCGAAGCAACGCCCCATCATTGTCACCGGCGGCTAGTAGCCGAATATCTTAGAGACAAATGGGGAAGCCTTGAGATCCAGCACCTCTAGAGCGGGGTCTAACAATTCATTCAAGCCGAACCCGCTTCGTCGCTTCGTTGATCTGTGTTGCTTGTGATGTTTCTTTCAACTCCCGGTTCGCACGTTGCGGGTCGGCTTAATTCAAGTGTTAGATTGCATCAATCACAACGAGGAACACTGAAATGGCCATTCCAAGTTATCAAGACATTGTTGCACTTCTTAAAAAAGGAGCAACAATTGAAGCCCAGGAAAAAATAATGGAACTAAGGGAGGCGGCGCTAGAATTTCAAAACGAGAATCTATCCTTAAAGGATAAGATTAGGGGCTTAGAAGAAGCATTGGCACTCCGTAGTACCTTGGAATGGCAAAAACCATACTACGTAAATAATAAAAAACCAGAAGAGAAATATTGCCAGCGTTGTTTTGACTCAGATGGTAAAGCAATTAGGTTGCAAGAATTAGAAACTGGCTACTGGCGCTGTATGCAGTGCGAGAATGATTACATGGATAGCAACTATCAGGACCCTTCGGGTGAATTTGATGATAGTGGGCGCAATCCTGTAACAGGTTATTAAAATGCAATCTAACAAGGCAAATTCATCCGACGCCAAAAAGCGGCGCGGCTGATTTGCGACGTTAGGAGCTTATATGATTCGCGTCACACTATTAATTCTCTTATTTGTGTACTCCTTGGCTGGATGCGGTCCAGTGCGTCAAAATCCCATAGAGCTATTTCCTTTCGAGTACCATCCATCCTATGAGGTTCAGGAGGTGTCGGTTCAATGGGTTGTTGTTACCGCTACCCCTCCGCCCGCAAAGACATCTACAGTTACTACTTCTCTAGGAGTAACTATGGGCGGATACGATGTACCTGTTGAACAACTACTAACGGAGCAAGAACAGCGTCAGATTGTTCACGCTCTTAAGAAGGTTGTTGGCCAGGTTCCTAAGAGTTCATGCGTGGCAACAGTCACATTCGAAGATCTCGATTATCAGTTTCGTGGGCATGAGTACTGGGCCACAGTCACGCTTAGCGTAGTGAATGACCAAACGGAGATTCTGCGCAAAAGCGAACGACTCTGGTCTGCTGAAGGCATGTCAACATCCCAACGATGGAACACATACCCTCAAGTAGGGAAGCAAGCACTCGCCAGACAGTTTCTTGACAGTTTTGGTTCGTTTTTGGCTTCCTCGGCAGACGATCTTTCGGGGTGTGCCTAACAAAGGGTTCAACCGGACCCCGGAAAGCTCCGGGCCGGCAAAGCCGGGCGAGTTCGGTGGCGGGGCCGGTTAACCCAAACGTTAGGCGCCAAAACCAATCCACGTGCAACCAAAAATGATAATTCGTCGCCTGCTGGTCACAGCCCTCACTGGATTTATCGTGGCCGTGATATTCGCAGTAGCAATCGGGATCGCTGACCTGGTTTTATCGGGCCAAGGCGATCGGCGCCTTATGCAGGAACGCATTACATTTCCGGCCGCAGGCGTCCATTTGAGCATTGGGGATTTGATCATGTTAACCGCTGTCTTTCTAAGTTCGCTGTTGGCGTGGCGTCTTAGCAAGCCACGCTCAACATGAAAGCTTTCAGTGAGCTGCTGTCACCTAACAAGTCGATCAAGTTCGTTCCGGCCGTTGGCCTCCACCGGACGCCCTTGTCAGGGCGCCGCTTATCTTCGCGTTATATGTCATGTTCGACAAGCTGCTAAAAAGAATCCTGGGAGCCAATAGCGAATTCAATCCGAGTGGTCCTTGGCTGGATGAAATCACCGAACGTGGCTTTTTGCTCCGGACTAGGTACGCTAGGGCCGAAATTCGGGACCCGAAGTTGATTAAAAGGATCACTATCGTAACCAACGATCAGGGTCCCTTCAGAGAGGACATCTTCTGGAAATTCGAACATCCCGATGGAGACTTCTACTTTCCCTCCGCAATGGATAGAGGTGAGTCTATGCTCGAGTTTTTCCAGGATCTAAACGGCTTCGATAATGAGAAGGTAATTGAGGCAATGAGCTGTGCGGAGAATAGAGCCTTCGTTGTGTGGGATCGCAATGA
>Ga0100401_1003632_pt1 | contig 11631 bp, 6 predicted proteins | sample CryGeymeta201525_FD_80421 | JGI IMG/M metagenome (GOLD analysis project Ga0100401, IMG submission 80421) | Groundwater microbial communities from Crystal Geyser aquifers in Utah, USA - Crystal Geyser metaG 2015-25 | ecosystem: Environmental > Aquatic > Deep subsurface > Groundwater | place: USA...
CAGATATTTGGGACGGCTCACCCGGAATTGAATGCCTTACCAACAGGAAAGGACATGGAGACGGCAATATATTACTTTTCACTGCTGATGGACAAAAAGTGATGGAAAATTTTCCACGCACTAGTCCTTTTGAATGGGATGGAGACAAAACTCGCGAGCTATTCTGGCAAAATGGACAAGTGATGGGAAAATTTAATGGTAAAGAGATTGAAATAATGGAAGAGGTCAAACCCAATCCTGTCCCCGATTCGGGAGTAAGGTTTACAGCAGACCTCTACGGAGATTTCAGAAGCGAAATGGTAATAGAAACAAAAGATACTGATGGGCGGAGAGTTATTATGGTAATTGCCGCACCTGAGCCCATTAACAAAATGTTTGTTGCACCTTCAGAAAGTATTGATTTCCAACTCTGGCTCGGTCGAAATATGGGTGGAGGCTATGGTTCTATACGCAATTTTGAGTTAAAAACCCCAGGCTCAGTAAGCATAAAAACCAAATAATTATCATGAAAACTGTATTCAATTATTGTTTGTTTTTTACATTTCTTTTTAAGCCTTTTTCGCAGGTAAACGCACAATCTGTTGAAGATAAAACACCTTTGCAAATCGCCCAACTTATAGCTGACAATATTGTAAGCAATACTGAATTTGAGTTTAAATACCGGATACAACCTGTTTATCCAGATGCCGAAGTTATTGATTTCGGCAACACTTATGGGACTTGCAGTCCCGGTGTTGGATACGCTTTATCAACCCTGTTCTCGGAAGTTGAGCAGCAGGAAACCATCCAGGTAGGACATGCAGATGGAATAAAGATTTGGATAAACGACCAATTGGTTTATGAAAAAAAAGGCAACTTTAATTTACCCATTGTTTTTGATGAAAAAACATACCTTCTGCCTGAAAAATTTGATGTAAAACTAAAAAAGGGAGCGAATAAAATTCTTGTTAAAAGTGAGTGCCGCGCTGATGCACAGAAATGGATCGTAATACTTCAAAGCAAAAATTTGGGGCGCTACTTTGATAATGGAAAGCAAATTACCGCTTCACTAAAAGAATATGCGCCAGAAGTCAATTTATGCAACTGGCTTATTGTCGGTCCTTTTCCCAATCCGTCTTCCGAATCAACCAGAAAAGGAATTGATCAGGTTTATCCCCCGGAAACGGCAATAGAATTATATAAAATGTATAAGTCGGATAACAAAATGGTGACCTGGAATATTCCGCGAATCAATATAATTGCCGAAAATCCTGAGGGAGGTAAATATTACAGTTGGAATTACCATGTTGGTTGCACAATGTGGGGATTACAAAAGCTCTCTCAGGTAACCGGAAATTCCAAATACAATGATTATGTTACAAGATGGTGCGATTATACTTTATCAACTATTCCACTTGCCGATTACCAAACCAAAATTCTCCATGCCTACAGATCATCAAACTGGTCGGTAATACATCGCCCAATGCTCGATTACACTACTGCACCGGCAATGCCGTTTCTTACCCGTTTGGTTTACGAAGAAGAGTTTGAAAACAGACAGGAATACGTTTCTTTTGCAGAGGCAATAATTGATTATGCTTCAAATAAACAATTCAGGATGTCAAACGGTGTTTTTGCACGTGAATACACGATTGATCCTACCGTTTGGGCAGACGATATGTTCATGGGCATACCCTGGTTATTATACGCTGCCGAATATATTGAAGACCCTGTTCAAAAGAAAAAATATCATGACGACGCAGCCAGTCAGATTCTGGGATTTAGTAAATATTTATTTGATGAGGACGAAAAACTCTTTCGGCAGGCATGTTATCCTGACAAACCGGAATTAAAGGTTCCCTTTTGGTCGCGCGGAAATGGTTGGGCAATCTGGGCTGTTTCAGAAGTTCTGCTTCATTTACCGAATACCCATCCTAAGTATTATAAAATACTTTCTTTATATCATAGCCATGTTAAAGGAATAGTCCGACATCAGGATGAGAAAGGTTTCTGGCATAATCTGGTAAATGTACCGGAAACTGTGCGTGAATCATCGGGAGCTGCCATTTTTACAATGGCAATAGCCCGTGGAATAAATCAGGGATGGCTAAATAAAAAAGAATATCTTCCTATTGTTGAGAAGAGTTGGAATGCTTTAAAAACTTTTATTGATGAAAGCGGAAATATAAACGGGGTTAAAGGAGGTACAAATTTCAGCACCGACCCGGAAGATTATGCCAAAACACCTCTTAAAATAAATGATACGCATGGAGTTTTGCCACTTATTTTTGCCTGTTTCGAAGTAGAAAAATGTTTATTAATTAAAAAGTAGAAAAATGATGCGAACCTCAAATCTTTTACTGATAGTTGCAGCTTTTGTTGTTTCCTTCCAGTCAATAAAAGGCCAGAATTTTATGGAAAACATTCCAGGCCGAAATAAAACAAGTATAAACGGCCAGTGGAAAATAATAATTGATCCTTACGATCGTGGAATGACTGATTGGACATCAATTTGGAAAGATCGCAAACCCACCGGTAAAACAGATTTTTATGAATATTCATTCGAAGAAGGGCCTTCCTTGGAAGTCCCCGGCGACTGGAATTCTCAGCTCCCTCAACTGAAATATTACGAAGGCACGGTATGGTATAAAAGATCATTCAACAAAAATCTTTTACCGGGGAAAAGAGTGTTTATCAATTTTGGCGCTGCCAATTACTTTACCAATGTATATGTCAACAATATTGAGGCCGGATACCACGAGGGTGGTTTTACTCCCTTTCAGTTTGAAATTACTGAACTTCTGAACGAAGGTGAAAACGACGTAATTGTAAGGGTGAACAACGAACGAAAAGTTGATGCCATCCCTGCACTTCATTTCGATTGGTGGAACTATGGAGGTCTTACACGTGAGGTTTACCTGATTGAAACTCCTGAAACCTATATTGATGATTATTTTATTCAATTAAAAAAAGGTTCATCAGACCAGATAAAAGGATGGATTAAGCTGGCTGGGGAAAAATCTTCCCAGGAATTCAAAATTTCAATACATGAAGCCAAAGTCGTCTTTACAGGAAAAACAAACAGCGAATCGTATGCCGAATTTGAGTTTAAGGCAAACATTTCACTCTGGTCTCCTGAAAATCCAAAACTATACAAGGTTGAAATACTTTGCGAAACAGATTCATTATCCGATGAAATCGGGTTCAGGACCATCGAAACAAATGGGCTTGATATTCTTCTCAATGGAAACCCTGTTTTCCTTAAAGGAATCAATTTTCACGAGGAAGTGCCTCAACGATCCGGAAGAGCCTATTCCAATGCAGATGCCCTAATGTTGTTGAACTGGTCAAAAGAACTGGGGTGTAATTTCATTCGGCTTGCCCATTATCCGCAAAACGAAAACATTGTACGAATGGCTGAGCGTATGGGTTTTATGCTATGGGAGGAAATACCATTATGGCAGGGGATCAATTTCTCGGATAAAAATATCATTTCTAAAACCAGAATTCTGCTTGATGAGATGATAACCCGCGATAAAAACAGGTGCAGTATTATCCTTTGGGGAATGTCGAACGAAACCCGACCTGCACCAGATCGAGATCACGTGATTACTCAAATGGTACAACATACCCGTGAGGCTGATCCAACAAGGCTCATTACTTCTGCATTCGATGAAGTAAGTTACGAAAACAATACGGTTACCATAAACGATACGCTAAGCCGCCAACTTGATGTACTTGCCGTAAATCAATATTTGGGATGGTACAAGGCATGGCCTGCAAAACCCACAGAAATGGTTTGGAAATCAGAATTCAATAAGCCACTTATTATGTCGGAATTTGGAGCCGAAGCCCTTTATGGCATCAGCGGACCGGATGATGTAGCCAGTTCATGGAGCGAAGAGTATCAGGCAAAGGTTTTCACCGATCAGATTCAAATGTTTAAACAAATACCGTTTTTAAAAGGCACCTGTCCGTGGTTGCTGACAGATTTTCGTTCTCCCTTCAGAATGCATCCGGTTTTTCAAAACGAATGGAACCGAAAAGGATTGGTTTCTGACAAAGGATTCAGAAAAAAAGCATGGTATGTTTTAAAAGATTATTACAATTCTATCGACAATGACACATACCACAACAGTGCTATTAAGGCAGAATAAAAAATATATTTTCCTATGAAACGAGCATTACAAAATTTTGTCACACAGATGAATCATTATAAGCGAGCTACATCGAATACCTTTAAAAATCAACAATTATAATGAGATGAAATATCAGAAAATCTTTCATGGAGCATTATCAATGATGATTGCTTTAATTTTTATTTCAGGCTGTTCAGACAATATGGAACAACCTGAAAGGCCAAATATTGTTTTAATTCTTTCTGATGATCACAGTGTTCCCTATCTTGGCTGTTATGGAAATCCGGATTTGAAAACACCCAATATCGATCGGATTGCGAGCCAGGGTATCCGATTCGATGAAGCTTACACAACAGCGCCACAATGTGTGCCTTCGCGTGCATCAATTATGACAGGGCGTCCGGTGGTTGATGTGAGGATGACCCGTTTTTCGGCGCCACTGCCTGCCGATATTATTACCTTTCCTGAAAAATTACGGGAAGCAGGCTATTTTACAGGGCTTTGCGGACGTTCATATCATCTCGATGGGTCGGCTGTTCAACCGGAAGAAACAAAAGAAGTATTTGAAAAATATGGTTTAAGAACATTTGCGAATCGAGTTGATTTCCTTAGAAAAAGTAACGGGCAAAAAGCTTACGCAGAATTTAAGGAGTTCCTTGATCAGGTTCCCGGTGATAAACCATTTTTTATACAAATTGGATACAACGATCCGCACCGTCCTTTCAATGCACCCGAATTTGATCCCAACCCTATTAGCTTGACCATTCCTCCCGGAATGCCAGACACTCCTGAATTGCGAAAAGATCTTGCAGCACATTATGGTTTGATTCATCGTCTCGATAAAAATGTAGGAGAAATCCTGGATGAACTCGATAAAAGAGAATTGGATCAAAACACCCTGGTAATTTTTATGGGCGACAATGGTGCTGCCCTTCTCAGGGGAAAAGGAACGCTATATAAATGTGGACTCCATGTCCCGTTAATTGCACGTTGGCCTGCTGTAATCAAACCTGGCCAAATATCCGATGCTTTTATTTCGGGAGAAGATATTGCGCCAACCCTGATTGAAATTGCAGGCGTTTCTCTGCCGGAAAAAGTTTCAGGTATTAGTTTTTTGCCTGTTTTTCATGGTAAGAATTATGAAGATCATGAATATATTTTTGCTGCCAGGGGAACACACGGTTCGGGATTGCCTGACGGAACCGCATCATTCGATTTGAGCCGAACGGTTTTCAGTAAAAAATATAAGCTCATTTATAATGCACTCTGGCAGATACCTTACGATCCGGTTGATTTTTATGATGAACCTGTGTGGAAAGAATTGACTTTAATGAATGAACAAAATAAATTGGAAAAAAAATATTCTGATTTGTTTTTCGCTCCTGTCCGGCCTATGTTTGAGCTATTTGATTTGGAAAAGGATCCCAACGAATTTATAAATGTTATAGGGTTTTCTGAATATACAGAAGTAGAGAAACTACTGAAATACAGGTTACAAGAGTGGATGATTTTAAATCAGGATTATTTACCTTTACCCATACCGACAAATTAGAATGAAATGAAAAATATATTATTTGTTCTTATCATCTCAGGAAGCAGTTTTTTAATGATGTCTGCCTGTAAATCGGAAAGAATAACAACACCTCATACACCTAATATTCTTATAGCAATCAGTGACGATCATTCATTTCCGCATACCGGCTTTGCCGGGTGCCGATTTGTTAGAACACCAAATTTTGATAGAATTGCGAAGGAAGGAATATTTTTTACAAATTGCATTGCAGGATCTCCCGGTTGTGCGCCTTCACGCAGTGCAATAGTCACTGGCCGGCACCACTGGCAAAACGAACAAAGTGGGCAGCATGCATCCAGTTGGCTAAAAAAGTACGTCCCTTATGTTGACCTTTTGGAAACCAATGGTTATCATACTGGTTTTACAGGAAAAGGTGTAGGGCCTTTTCAATATGCACGCAATGAATTGGATTCTTTGTGGAGAAAAGAAGACGCTGCGGGTAAGGCATTTAACGAAATTCAATACCAAATTGGAACACCATCAGACGAACGAACCGCAAGTGGGATTGACAAAATTGACTATTATTCCAACTTCCGCAATTTTATGAAGATAAAAAAAATGGGACAACCTTTCTATTTCTGGTATGGTTCAAGGGAACCTCATCGTGTTTATGAAAAAGATTCATGGAAACACAACGGTAAAAGTCTTGAAATGGTTGAGGTGCCTGATTTTTATCCCGATTCGGATGATATCAGAGGTGACATTCTTGATTATGCTGTTGAAATCGAGTGGTTCGATCTTCACCTTGGCCGGATGTTAAACTACCTTGACTCCATCGGTGAATTAGACAATACTATTGTTATTGTTACGGGAGATAATGGCATGCCTTTCCCCCGGGCCAAATCCAACTGTTTTGAATATGGGGTGCATGTACCTATGGCAATAAGGTATCCCAAAAGCTTTCCGGGAGATAGAATTGTTTATGACCCTGTGAGTTTTGTCGATTTTGCACCAACACTTCTCGAACTTGCAGGTACTTTACCCGATGGAATGATGCCAATGTCAGGTAAAAGTATTGTCAATATACTGAAATCTAAAAAATCGGGGATTATTGATGTTTCTAAAAAGTATGTATTTGCCGGAAGGGAACGTCATTCTGCATCCCGATGGGAAAACATGGGCTATCCTCAGCGCGCTATAAGAAGCACAAATCATTTGTTTGTATGGAATATTAAACCTGAACGCTGGCCTGCCGGTGCACCACAAAGTTTAAACCTTGATTCGGAAACAGAGCATTTTCCCATATTTGGAATCGATGAAAAAGGGATACATCATTCCGAATGGGCATTTACTGACGTGGACGCATTTCCAACAAAATCTTTTCTTATTGAAAATCATACCGATGAATCAATAAGCCATTTTTTTGATCTTTCTTATGGAAAACGTCCTGAATTTGAGTTGTACGATATAGTAAAATGCGTAAATTTCCTAAAACACAATGGGCTGAGGAGTAATTTATTTATTTAATTTTAAAATACAACAACATGAGAAAATTACTGTACGTTTCATTAATTGTTATTCTCTTCTCAAATTTAACATTTGCACAGCAAGTTCAGAAATCGGTTTTTAGTACCAGCAGATGGAAAGACAAAAATTGGCTCCTGTTTGATGATAACCAAAGCGCTCTATACAAAATAATCACCAGCGAAGCATTCCAACTACTTGGTGAAAGATCCGGGCGTATTGCAAAATTAGATTCAAAAGATAGCTGGGAAAAATATCAGGAGGAAACGAGGCTAAGGATGAGATTGTCTATTGATAAATTTGAGAAAACTGCTTTGAACCCTCAAATAACAGGGACATTGGATCGTGAAACTTTTACAGTTGAAAAAATACTTTTTGAATCACATCCGGGGTTTTTTGTTACGTCAAGTCTTTTTATTCCAAAAAACAGACAAACGCCGGCACCTGCAATCATTTACTGTGCAGGCCATACCGATACTGGCTTCAGGAGTGAAGTGTATCAACGGGTGATTCTTAATCTTGTTGAAAAGGGGTTTGTGGTGTTTGCTTTTGACCCCATAGGACAAGGTGAGCGCCTACAATATTTTGATGCCGAGAGCGGGAAATCGAAGATTGGAGCGCCAACCACCGAACACTCCTACGCCGGAATACAAACACTCCTGACAGGCACTTCACTTACCGACTATTTTATTTGGGATGCCATCAGGGCAATAGATTTTCTTGAAACCCGAAAGGAAGTTGACATTAAAAGGCTTGGAGTAACAGGAAGATCAGGGGGAGGGTTGCAATCAGCTCTGTTGATGGCATATGACGACCGTATTTATGCGGCCGCACCCGAATGTTATATTACCAATTTTAAAAGGTTACTTCAATCTATTGGCCCGCAGGATGCTGAACAGAACCCTTACAATTTCATTAAGAACGGCTTTGACATTCCTGACTTTCTTCATTTACATGCTCCCAAGCCAGCATTAATTATCACTACTACCCATGATTTTTTTAGCATTCAGGGAGCCCGCGAAACATTTTCTGAAGTGAAAAAATCTTATAATGCACTTGGTTATGCAAACAACATTGACATGGTTGAAGACCTGGGGATACATGAATCGACAAAAGCAAACAGGGAAGCCCTTTATGAATTTTTCTTAAAACACCTTTATCAGCTTGGAGAAAGCACAGAAAAAGAAATAGAACCATTCTCTACCGAGGAGCTCTGGGTAACAAAAACCGGTCAGGTGTCCACAGCACTAAATGGTGAAACTGTTTTTAGCCTGAACAAGAAATTCTTTGAACAGGACAATAAACAAAAAAGCATTTCAAAAGCTTCGGTAGCCAACTTCTTAAAAATTGAATTGATCAGAAAGTTAACCGCATCAGTTTACACTGGTTTAATAAATTATGATGGTAAAAAAGTTGAAAAATATTTTCTTGAAAACGAATTTGAAGATTTTGCCCTTCCTGTTTACCTGATAAAAAAAGATACTGAAGTCAACCCGAAGAAATTAATTGTTTGGCTTCAACCTGAAGGAAAAGAGAAAGTATTGGATGACTTGCTGATGGACAAAATACTTGAACTGGGTTATGCCATTCTTGCGCCCGATCTGCCGGGGATTGGAGAATTACACGATCCCGGCTTCAGGGGCGATGGCTTTGTAAATGGAGTACCTTTTAATTATACATTCGGAGCAAACCTGGCAGGAAGAAGCATCCCTGGTATTCAAGCCGAATCAATAGGATTGCTAATGCAATTCATTGAACAGGACGAACAATATAATAAACTTCAGATTTCTGCCCTGGTGGATAAAGAAATGAGCTCTGCATTCTTACATTACGCAATGATTGAAAACTCTTTTAATAAAATTGTTTTTCGTAATCCCTTAGTTTTTAATAATACTTTTTTAAGTACTGAGTATTATGATCCTTCGCAGGCATTTAATATAGCTCCGGGAAGTTTGCCTGATTATGATTTCAGAAACATGGTTTCTTTGTTGGCTCCTGAAATATTTAGAATTGTTAATTCAATAGATGAAAACACCGAAACATACGAAAATAATATTCTTGAATATTTAAAATAAAAATAATGAAACGTAATTTAAGAGAATTACACTTAATAAAAAGTAAAATCCTTAAAGTTATCTATAGAAACCTTATAAAAATTGAGATGAAAAAACTATTCATTTGTAGTGTTTTTATCTTAATTAGTTCAGCTATATTCTCTCAAAAATTTACTCAATGGGACGGTAACCAGTTAACTCTATACAATAACTTAGTAAAAAGGGTTATAACCATTACCAGTTCAGGTGGCTTTTCAACTTCTTCTCTTATGGTTTCTCAAAATGCGTACAACTTTGTAAATAATGGTTGCGACGAGTTTTCGTTTTTGCTTAATGACAAATATTTTGATGGATCAAAAAATTGGAAATTTTTTAGTTATGAAACAAATGATTCAGCGAGTGCAACTATTAGGCTTAGAGGAACTACAAAAGAAACAGAAAGCCTTGAATTGTCTATCACATATATGCTTTATCCTGATTTGCCCATTATAAGAAAAAAAATAGTTTTTAAAAATGTTGGCATAAACGACATGAAGATTGAAGGACTTATTGTTGAAAGATTAAATACTCCTTATAATCTCACAAAAATTTGGACATACAATAATTTTGCAAGACAAAAATGGTATGGTCAGTTATTCGAAGGAAACCATAACGATCCGTTAGTGGTTGTTCATAATATAAGTGATAATAATGGTATTGTTCTGGGCAATGAAACCCCGGGATTGTTAAAAGAAACAACGGTACTTCAAAAAGATGGATTGTTAACTGTAGGTCTGACTCAACCGGATAAAAATTTCAGTTTCCAGAAATGGATTGAACCAGGCGAAGAATGGGATAGTCCATGGGTTTTTATAGTCCCTTATATAAATGAAAAAGAACCATTTGATGTTTTAAATATAACCGTTAGCGATTATGTTCGGAACCATATAGGACTTCGGCTTGGGAAAATACCTAAAAAACCAGGATTTGTTTATAATACATGGTTCCCTTTTAAATCAAATATAAACGATACGTTGATTATAAATCTTGCTGAAGTAGCTGCCGAATGTGGCATCGAGGAATTTGTAATAGACGATGGTTGGCAAACAAACAGGGGAGATTGGGAAGTTGATAAAGAGAAATTCCCAAACGGTTTAAAGCCGGTATTCGATTATATAAAATCAAAAGGGATGAAACCTGGCTTATGGATTAGTATATCTGCTGTCGAGGAAAATAGTGAGATTTATACGAATAATCCTGAATGGGCAATTCGCTCAAAAGAAGGAATTCCTGATTATATTCATAACGATACAGGCAAAACCCCGGCGGGTGGTAAAAGCTTTTCTATGAGCCTGGGAACCGGCTGGTATGAGTATATAAAAAATAAGATTCTTTACCTGGTTAAAGAACATGGACTGGAATATCTAAAGGCAGACCTTGCTGTTGTTAGCGGTGCGTACACTTACGAAAAATTCAAATCAGGAGATTATTCCAGCGATAATAAATTTTACAAGACAAGGGAGGAGTCACTCCTCGTATTATACCGAAGGATATGGCAGCTTTTCGATGATTTACACACCGAAGCTCCTGAACTATTTATTGATTGTACTTTTGAAACAATGGGGGCCTTACATCTAATTGACTTTGACATGTGCAAATATGCTGAAGGGAACTGGCTCTCAAACATCGAAGATTCTTTTCCTGTTGGGGCTTTTAGGGTTAGGCAACTAGCCTGGGCAAGAACACCAGTTATACCTGCTACTGCACTTGTAATCGGGAATTTACCTTTAAATGGATCAGAATGGGAATCAAATTTGAAATCATTAGTGGGGACTATACCCATTTTGTTGGGAGATTTAAGAAAAATTAATCCTGAAACCAGAGGTAAAATAAGAGAATGGACCAATTGGTTGAAGGAAATGCAAAGAAAGTATGACTATTTGATGTTCCGTCAAGATTTACCTGGCTACGGAGAACCCACAGAAGGATCATGGGATGGGTGGTCAAGAATTAACACCGAAACTAAAGGCGGAGGGATTGTTGGCATTTTTAAAGAAAATGCAATTGAGGCTAAGAGATTAGTTTCTATTCCATATCTTGAAACCAATTCATATTATGAAATCAGAAAAGCTCCCTCTGGAGAATTAATTGAAACGTTAACCGGAGAGGAGTTAAAACTAAAAGGATTTAAGGTTTTTATAGATGAAAATATTGGTTCGGAATTATTTGAAATCAGACTAGTTAAAAAACATTAATCTTTTTTCCAGACTGGTCTTATGTGGAGCTATAATTCAAATCCGGATTTGGAACAATGGATAAATTTAGTGAGATGGATAAATGGTTAAATATAGCAAAAACAAAAGACGATTTTATCTCATTCAGTAGTGGAAATGAAAGGGAATACGTGTCATGGATTAATCAAAAAATAGAGTAATTAATTATA
>Ga0100401_1003643_pt1 | contig 11611 bp, 7 predicted proteins | sample CryGeymeta201525_FD_80421 | JGI IMG/M metagenome (GOLD analysis project Ga0100401, IMG submission 80421) | Groundwater microbial communities from Crystal Geyser aquifers in Utah, USA - Crystal Geyser metaG 2015-25 | ecosystem: Environmental > Aquatic > Deep subsurface > Groundwater | place: USA...
ATGTTACCGCAGTCGGGTCTTTTTGCGGGTTTTTCCGGGAATGTCCGTCTTATAACCAAGAACCCGGCAGCGCTCGGGAAAATTTCCATTAAAGACGCTGACGGAAAGGCAAAAATGATTGCTAATATAGTTACTTATTGGTATAACATCGCCGGCTTTGCCTGCCGCTGGTTCAATCTTGCAGATTGAACCACAACATTAGACAGCTATGGCAATTGCCATCCGCCGGAGTGCTGAAAGAGTTGAACCAGGAGACACTATTTTTTGACTTTTAAGGTTTACCATTTGTCATTTGTTACCGTGTGGTTCAATCTGCAAGATTGAACCAGCCAAACTGTAGGGAAAATGTCATTCCGAACGCATATGAGGAATCTTAAAATGATTAAAGAGCAAGGTAAAAAAGGTATTTTGGGCTTATTGGCTTGTTTAATCGCGCTATTGCTAATAGTGGCCGACGTCTTTGCCGCCGAAACCCGCGGCCTGTCGTTCTCCTATCCGGTCAGCAACTACTCGCCGGATTATCAGGCCTTCGGCAATAAAAACAAGTTTGTAAACAATAATAAGCACCTCGGGGAAGATATGCGGCTCAGCGTTGGGACGGCTATCAAGGTTATCGCCGACGGCAAGATTATCTATTATGGCCCAAGGGACGGCTATGGGGAACTTGTTGCTGTCATCGAACATGACCTCGGGAAAGAATATGCCTTCAACTTCGCTGGTTCAATCTTGCAGATTGAACCAAAAATTAACGATACGGTGAAAATTAACGATACGGTGCAATCTGCAAGATTGCACCAGCAGCAGGACAAAAAGAAAGTAAGCACAAGGTATATCACCTCGATCTATGGACATATAAGAAAGTATCCGGACAGAGATAAGTCGGGAAACGGAACAGGCAAGCCTCTTCCGTGGAAAGAGGGCATGAAGGTAAATAAAGGCGATGTCATAGGGTACGTTGATGACGACGAGCACAACGGCTGGGGGACGCCTCACCTGCATATAGGGATCAGGCTGACCGCCTCGCCCGGCCCCAACAAATGGGTGTATTTCGGCTACGAAAATACGGCAAAATATCCCGAATCCGCGATCCGGAAATTTGCGGCCTTTTCCGAGTTCATAAAAATAATCCTGTCCCCGTCTCTTTCCGGGGAAAAGCCTGCCCCTGAAGGTTTTAATCAGGGGCCGGAGATTTTCCCTCAGTTGGGGCATACAGGCGAGGTTACCTCCGTCGCCTTTTCTCCAGACGGGAAACTTGCCTTGTCAGGGAGTCATGATAACACCATGCGACTCTGGGATGTGGACACAGGAAAAGAAATTAGGCAATTTACCGGGCATACAAGCTGTGTTTCCTCTGTTGCCTTTTCACCGGATGGGAGATATGCCTTATCGGGGAGTTGGGATAACACCCTACGTCTCTGGGATGTGGCCACAGGGAAAGAGATACGATCATTTGCCGGGCATACAAGCTGGGTTTCCTCCGTCGCCTTTTCTCCGGACGGGAGGTTTGCCTTGTCTGGGAGTCGGGATCATACCCTGCGTCTCTGGGATATTGCCACGGGTAAAGAGATGCGATCATTTTCCGGGCATACAGGCCATGTTTTCTCCGTCACCTTTTCACCGAATGGGAGATATGCCTTATCGGGGAGTGATGATAAAACCCTGCGTTTCTGGAATGTAAAAACGGGGAAAGAGATACGGTCATTCCCCAGGCACACACACTTGGTTTCCTCCGTTGCCTTTTCTCCGGATGGAAGATTCGCCTTATCGGGAAGTTGGGATAACACCCCACGTCTCTGGGATATTGCCACAGGGAAAGAGATACGGGCATTTACCGGGCATACAAGCTGGGTTTACTCCGTCGCCTTTTCTCCGGACGGGAGGTTTGCCTTGTCTGGGAGTCGGGATCATACCCCACGTCTCTGGGATATGGCACAGGGGAAAGAGATACGGGCATTTACCGGGCATACAAATTCTGTTTCCTCCGTTACCTTTTCTCCGGACGGGGGATTCTTCTTATCGGGGAGTTTTGATAAAACCATGCGTCTCTGGGATATTGCCACAGGGAAAGAAATACGGTCATTGCATACATCCTATGCTGAGTCCGTTGCCTTTTCTCCGGACGGGAGATATGCCTTATCGGGGAGCGCAGATAAAACCCCGCGTCTATGGGATTTGGCTACGGGGGAAGAGATACGGGCATTTCCCGGGCATACAGCCTACGTTAAGTCCGTCGCCTTTTCTTCGGACGGGAGGTTTGCCTTATCGGGGAGTTTGGATAATACCCTGCGTCTATGGGATCTCACCACTGGGAAAGAGGTACGGTCATTTGCCGGGCATACAAATATGGTTTCCTCCGTTACCTTTTCTCCGGACGGGAGGTTTGCCTTATCGGGGAGTTTGGATGCAACAACACGCCTCTGGGACATCAATACCGGCAGGGAGATTGCCCAGTTCATAAACTTCCCCGACGGCGAATGGATTGCCATCACACCGGAAGGGTATTTCAACGCCTTGGCAAATGGCGCAAAACACCTCAATGTCCGGGTCGGCAACCAGGTCTATTCCATAGATAACTTCTACGAAAAATTCTTCAACCCTGTTTACGTCGCTTCTGTGCTCCAGGGCAAGGAAGTCAAGGCGCTCGCCGACATCAGGCAGGGCATTCTCGTTCCCCCGGAGGTACGGATTACCTCACCTCAGCCCGATACATCGTTCAGCACAGATACGATAAAGATAACCGTTGCGGCGCAGGATAAGGGCGGCGGCATTGACGAGGTACGGCTCTACCAGAACGGCAAGGCAATAGGGGAAGAGACGCGGGGCCTGAAGATAGTTCCCAAGCCTGTCCCTGCAAGTAGTAAGCAGGGAGGCAATATCGTTGAAAAGACTTACATGGTCACGCTCGTTGACGGTCTGAACAACTTCCGGGCGGTGGGCTTCAGCAAGGACAGGGCGGAGTCAAACCCCTATGAACTTATGGTGAAGCTCACGGCGCCCCAGAAGGAAGTTACCCTGCACCTCTTTGCCGTGGGTTTGAACAGATACCAGAACCCGGCGCTTAATCTCTCCTATGCGGAGCCCGATGCCAGAGGCATCATTTCTTTCTTCCAGGAGAGGGGAAAAGGTCTGTTCAAGGATGTAAAGATTACGGAAATCTTCAATGAGGAAGCAACCAGAGCCACGATCATCGCCAGACTTAAAGATATGCAACAGACCAGCGCCCAAGACGTCGTTCTGATCTACCTTGCCGGTCATGGCGAGAATATAGATGACAGGTGGTACTTCATCCCCTATGAGCTGACCTATCCGGAGAGGGAGGAGGACGTGAAGACAAAGGGCATCTCCTCGGAGGAACTAGCGGGGTTCATCAGGGAAATAAAGGCGCAAAAGGTTCTCGCACTCATAGACGCCTGCAAGGCCGGGGCCGTGCTGGTTGCCTTCCGTGGTTTTGAGGACAGAAAGGCGCTTTCCCAGCTTTCCCGATCAACGGGGATACATATCATCGCCGCTTCCACGAAAGACCAGTTTGCTGCCGAGACGAAGGAGCTCGGGCACGGGGTATTTACCTATACGCTGCTGGAAGGATTGAAGGGGGCGGCAGCCGTGGGAACGGACACGGTTACGGTCAGGAAACTTATGAGTTACGTGGAGGAACAGCTTCCGGAAATAACGAAGAAATACAAGAGGGAGGTCCAGTATCCCGTTGTTGATTCACGGGGAATGGATTTTCCGCTGGTGATGACAAAGTAATTCGTAACTGCTCAGGTTGTTTAGGCTGTAGGCTGTTAGTCGTGGCTGCTCAGATAATGTAGGGTGCGTTAGGCGGCCTCTTGCCGTAACGCACCGCAAAATTGCTGCGTTACGCTTCCCTAACTCTTTGCTGGTTCAATCTTGCAGATTGAGCCAAAACATTAATAAATGGTTCAGGCTACAAGCCTGAACCAGCCAGTAGAGGGCCAGCATGATGTAACGGCAGCACACCACTGTGGCGTGAGCGACCAGAGCATCATAGGACCGCCCCTGACACTCTTTGGCAAGATTCAGGAACGACTTGGCCATTTTGAAGAACACCTCTATGTCCCAGCGCCGTTTGTAGGTCTGGACGATTTCCTCATCAGCCATGTATGTGTCGGTTGAGAGTAGCGCTAACCACTTCTTGCTACGTTTGTCTCTGACGAACACTATTTTCGCCGGTACTGGAACCCCCTTGTCGTCATCGCCGATCTCAACAATGACCGAGGCCAGAATCTTTGCACGGCCGGGATGCTTGCGGATCTTCTTATAGATGGCGGCCAGATGGAGATTTTCCCCTTGGTAGCGATAGAAGATTAACCTTGCGTAATAGAGGTTAACTTTGTAAAATTAAAACATTAAAAGAAGAGGAGGAGCAAAAAATGAAGATATTTAAGGTATTCATTATAGTATCGTTATTGTCGTTTACTCTATACCCACAAATTGTCTCTGCAATAGGGCTTGAGGTAGCTGTTGGCATCTGGAATCAAGACCCTCAAGGAGACATAGCATACAAAGGAACATTTCTCAGCCTTGAGGATGATATGAAATACGGAGACGAAACAAGGGTTTTTGGCAGGGCAAAGATTGATATGCCTCTTATGATTCCGAACATTTACCTCATGGCAACACCGATGAAATTTGACGGGGCAGGAAGTAAAGACATCAATTTTAAATTCGGCGACAAGACTTTTACCGGTAATGTTCCTTTTACCTCAGAGGTAAAACTTGATCACTATGATGTTGCGTTCTATTATGGTCTTCCTTTTGTAAAGACACTAACGGCAGGTAAATTAGATGTAGAGGTGGGACTAAATATCAGGGTTATAGACCTGAATGTAGAAATACAACAGACATCCACATCCATGCAAGAGTCCAAAGATTCCACTTTACCTATCCCAATGGTTTATTTAGGTGCACAAATAAACCCTGTAGAAAAATTATCCATTGAGGCAGAAATCAGGGGAATAGCGTACAGCTCCAATCACTACTATGACCTTATTGGCAGGGCTAAATATAAGCTTTTTGGACCTGCATTTATCGCTGCCGGTTATAGATATGAAGATATGAAAATTGACGAAGATGATGTAGATGCCGATATCAGATTTAGTGGACCATTTGCGGAAGTTGGTGTTAAATTTTAAATAATTTAAGCCTTCCAATACTATTTTAGGTTAATAGGGGAGAAAAAGTTGATAGCAGAAAAAGAACTTAAAGAAGAACGCAGGATTACTTTAAACAGGATAGCAAAAATGATCGGGATTGTTCGTGTAACCTTATTTAGTTTTCTTCTTATATGCATCTTTGTGCTGCCTGGATCTGCCGGGTACCAAAAGGTCTTGAATGTCCAGATCAGGGAAGCGCAGATGCGCTCTTCGCCCTTTTTTTTGGGTAAAATTATTGCCAGGCTTGCCTACGGCAACAGGGTGGAGGTCCTCGAAGATCGGGGGGCATGGAAAAAGGTAGTTGTTCCCGACGGCAAGATTCAGGGCTGGATCCACGCCTCCGCCCTCACGACAAAGAAGATTGCCCTGCAAGCCGGCAAGGCAGATGTTAAAACCTCTGTGACCGGCGGTGAACTGGCCCTTGCCGGTAAAGGGTTTAACGCCACGGTAGAAGCGGAATTCAAAAAAAAGAACAGGAATTTAGATTTTACCTGGGTGGATCGGATGGAAAACTTCAAATTTACAACTGAAAATATCCAGGCCTTCCTGAAAGAGGGCCAGGTGATTTCCCCTGAGGGAGGTGCATGATGAATACCGCCAAATATATACGACTCTCCTTTTATTTGCTTCTACTTGCGGTCATGGTCTTTACGTCCTGCCAGACCATGGAATCCGTGATAACTACAGCTGCGACCGTCGCTGAGTCCCAAAAGATGATAGACCCCTCCCAGGCAGGCGCCATCAGAAAACATACCAGCGATGTTTCGAGAAGTTTTGAGGACTTCACCCCAGAACAGGAGTATTATATCGGGCGATCTGTGGCGGCGGTTGTACTTTCCAGGTATTCACCATACATGGATAAAAAGGCTGACGATTACCTGAATATTCTCGGACAAACCCTTGCCCTGGCTTCAGATGTACCGGAAACTTTCGGTGGTTATCACTTTCTCATCTTGAATTCTGACGAGATCAACGCCTTTGCGGCGCCGGGCGGATTTATTTTTATTACCAGAGGACTCCTTCGTTGCTGCCGAACAGAAGATGCCGTAGCTGCTGTGCTGGCCCACGAGATCGGACATATCCAGCACAAAGACGGCCTTCAGGCTATAAGAAAAGCAAGGATTGCTCAGGCATTTACCTCTCTGGCACTGGAAGGCGCCAAGACCTTTGGCCGACAGGAACTTGCTCAACTGACAGAGACCTTTGAGGGCGCTATTTCAGATATCACCACCACTCTGATCAATAATGGCTACTCCCGTTCCTTAGAATATCAGGCCGATAAGACCGCCGTCATGATTCTCAAACGCGTGGGGTATGATCCCCATGCTCTTACAGAAATGCTCGCGGTGATGGAAAAAAGATTGAAATCAGGAGGTCTCGATTTCGCCAGGACCCATCCTTCTCCGGCATCCCGCATAACAGAAATTAAGATGTATATTGACAAATCTTCTCCGGTCCTGATTCCGGAAGCACGGCAGGCCAGAGTCCTGAGAGCTTTGGAAAATATATGAGCGGGAAAGATGACCTATACTGCGGTAAAAAAACTGTGGCTTGGGATGTTAGCAGGCATTATCGGCTCTGCACTGGCTTTTACCCTCTGGTTTCCGGGCTGGCTTGACACCTGGGAGGCCAAAACCTGGGACTGGCGCGTAAACCTTATGGCTCGACCCGGCCAGGCGACAGGGAAGATACGCATCATCCTCCTTGATCAGAACAGTCTGGATTGGGCCAAAAAGGAAAACGGCCTTACCTGGCCCTGGCCCAGAGAAGTCTATAATACCATCATCAGCTTTTGCCGGCGAAGCGGGGCAAAAGCCCTGGCCTTTGATGTCCTTTATACAGAACCTTCCAAATACGGGGTAGATGACGATAGATCATTCGGGTCGGCCATCGCCGGTTTCAACCGCTTCGTAGGTTCGGTATTTTTGGGACAAACCACCGGCAGTGAACGAAAATGGCCCGGCCACGTTCCAGAACCAGGATTCAAGGTTCAGGGTCTAAATGAGTGGTTGGCCGCCACCGGAGCCGCAGACATCTCTTTTACCAGGGCGGCCTTCCCCATACCGGAGGTGGCAACCAGCGCTGCCGTGCTGGCTAATGTGCATCTCAATCCCGACCCGGATGGCGTCTATCGCCGGGCAAGGCTTTTCAGCATCTTCGACGGAAGATTCGTCCCCTCCCTGGCCCTGGGGGCTTATCTATCCGCTCACCCGGAAACCCCCATGCGCATAGCCCGCGGCGCCTTTTCTGTCGGCGCCCGGGAATTGCCCATAGATGAGGAAGGCATGGTGATTTTAAACTTCAGGGGGGCTTCCGGCACCCACAGGTCCTACAGCGCCTCCTCAGTTATTCAGAGTGAACTCCGCATCCTCGGAGGTGAACAACCAACAATCAGGGACAGGGATGCCTTCAGAGATTGTTATGTTTTTTTTGGATTTTCCGCTCCCGGCTTATTTGATCTTCGTCCTGCCCCCGTCTCCGGCGTATATCCGGGGGTGGAAATTTACGCTACCATTTTAGACAATCTGGTCTCTTACGACTTCATCAGACCGACGCCCCTTTTGATTTCCGTTTTGTTGACGATAATAGTGACCCTTCTGGCTGGTGCATTGACTTCTTATTTCTCGGGCGTCCTGAAGAGTTCTATTGTTTACGCCTTTTTTATCACATTGCCGGTCTTTCTCTGTCTGGCGTCATACTTCCAGGGCTTCTGGCTGCCCCTTGTTGTCCAGGAGGTGGGTATAGCCATTACCATGATCAGTGGGGGAATAATATATTATTCAACGGAAGGCCGGCAAAAGCTCTTTATCAAAAATGCCTTCAAGCAATATCTGAGTCCCGCGATCATCGAAGAGCTCATCGAACATCCGGAGCGTTTGAAGTTGGGTGGTGAGAGGCAGGTTCTATCCATCTTTTTCTCAGACCTGGAAGGTTTCACCGGCATCTCCGAGGGCCTGGAACCGGAAGAATTAACGACGCTCCTTAATGATTATCTCTCCGCCATGACCGACATCATCCATGAAGAAGGCGGCACCGTGGATAAATACGAGGGTGATGCCATTATCGCCTTTTGGAACGCCCCGTTAAAACAACCCGACCACGCCAGGCGTTGTGTACGCGCCGCATTGCGCTGTCAGGCAAAATTGGCCGAGAGGAGGCAATCGTTTCGTGAGCGTATAGGAAAAGATATTAACATGCGCATCGGTGTAAATACCGGCGCTGCCGTGGTGGGGAATATGGGCTCACGCACACGTTTTGACTATACTATGCTCGGAGATGCCGTAAATCTGGCCTCGCGTCTTGAGGGGATAAATAAACAGTTCGGAACCTACACCATCATCTCCCAGTCCACCTTCGAGCTTCTGGAAGGGGCCTTTCCCGTGCGTGAGCTGTCGCGGGCAGCCGTTGTGGGCCGCAAGGAGCCCGTCAGAATCTATGAACCGATGTTTCCCGAGGAATTTTCCGTTCGCAAGGAGGACTTAACAGTATTTTCCGCCGGCCTTGAGGCCTTCTACGAAGGGCAGTTTGGCCGGGCCGAGAGTATCTTCGCCGAAATTAAAGACAGGGACCCGGCTGCTGCTGCCTACTACACAAAATGCCGTTTTTTTAACGATAACCCACCTGAGGATTGGCAGGGTGTTTGGGTTGTAACGACCAAGTGAGAAGAAGCTTTTTGAGGTTCAATGGATTTTTCCGGTAATCCACAGATGAAGTTGGCGTATGATTTTGTGCAGTATTCAGGCTGTAATGTTTTTCTTACAGGGAGGGCCGGCACGGGCAAGACCACCTTTTTGCGCAATCTCAAAAGGGAGTCGGCCAAGCGTATGGTGGTGCTGGCCCCAACCGGTGTGGCAGCCATCAATGCAGGCGGGGTAACCATACATTCCTTTTTTCAATTGCCTTTTGGACCGCAGCTCCCTTCTGATGCGCAGGAACATTCCATGTCAGTGGGAGAGGAAGCAAGAATCCCGGCCGTAAGGTTTGCCCACTTTAGCCGGGAAAAAATCAACATCATCAAAAGTTTAGATCTGTTGGTAATTGACGAAATCAGTATGGTAAGAGCGGACCTGCTGGACGCCATTGATACAGTACTGCGACGCTACCGCGACCGTTACAAGCCTTTTGGCGGGGTTCAGTTGCTTATGATTGGCGATTTGCAGCAATTGGCCCCGGTTGTAAAAGAGGATGAATGGGATATCCTGAAAAATTATTACGATTCAGTATTTTTCTTCAGCAGTCGGGCGCTCCAAAAAACCGAGCATGTAAGCATCGAGCTGAAAAATATTTACCGGCAGCAGGACGAGTCTTTTATCCGCCTTTTAAACAGTGTGCGGGATAATCACCTGGATGAAAACACCCTTAGAGAGTTGAACCGCAGGTATGTGCCGGGATTTTCGCCTCACGACCAGGAAGGCTACATTATCTTGACCACCCACAACTTCCAGGCACAGGAAAAAAATGTTTCAAGACTTAATGCCCTAAAAGGCAAAGTCAGGATATTTAAAGCCGGCGTAAACGGCGAATTCCCCGAAATGGCCTATCCCACCGAACTGGAACTCGCCCTGAAGGTTGGCGCCCAGGTGATGTTTGTAAAAAACGATATTTCGCCTTTAAAGCTCTACTATAACGGTAAAATCGGGACAGTAGCGGATATGGATAGAGACCTTGTATATGTAAAATGCCCTGATGATAATGAAACCATATCCGTAAGCCAGGTGGAATGGCAAAACTGCCGCTATGCCATAGATGATAAGACTAAGGAAATCAAGGAAACGGTTATTGGCGCCTTTATCCAGTACCCGCTGAAACTGGCCTGGGCCATAACCATTCACAAAAGCCAGGGACTTACCTTCGAAAAAGCCATCATAGATGCACGCGCTGCCTTTGCCCACGGACAGGTGTATGTGGCCCTGAGCAGGTGTAAAACTCTGGATGGGATGGTGCTCTCCACGCCAATTAGCCAACAATCGGTGAAAAGCGACAACACCGTAAAACATTTCACACGCCAGATTGAAGAAAACCCTCCCGGCGAAGAACAATTGGAGGCCATGAAAAATGCTTATCAAAAATCTTTGATTATAGAGCTATTCGATTTTTCGCCCTTGCAGCGGCGTCTGGGTTATTTGCTGAAACTTTTGCAGGAACATGTTTTACGTATTGACGCCCGTCTGATTGGGGTATTTAACCGGATGGACCATACTTTAAAAACTGAAATAGCCGGGGTTTCCGACAAATTTATGAAACAGGTGCACACGCTTATTTCAGAAAACCAGGACATGGAAAACAACATGCCGCTGCAGGCACGAATAATGAAAGCCTGTCTCTATTTTGCTCCAAGGATAGAAACAGGTATGTTACAGGTACTCCTGGAAAGCGAAATTGAAACCGATAATAAAACCGTTCGCAAATCCCTCAACGAAGCCCTGGAGCGGTTTCGGGATGAGGTGTTTGTAAAGAACGAATGTTTGAAAGCCTGCGAAAAAGGTTTCAGGCTTGCCACTTTCCTGGAAACAAGGGCAAAGGCTGCCATTTCACAGCCAGTAGAGAGAAAAATGGCAAAAACCGCCGAAAAATCCGTTGCTTCAGCACATCCGGAATTCTATGCCCTGCTTAAATCATGGAGAGACAAGACAGCAAAATCTCTTGACCTGCCCGAGCACAGGCTGCTGCCCTGGCGTACCATGAGAGAAATAGCAGATAAACTTCCGGCCACCCGACAGGCCTTGCTGAATATTAAAGGCGTGGGTGAGAAGAAAGCAAAAAGATTTGGTGCAGAAATCCTGGAAATGACAATGACGTTCCGCAAGAAAAAAAACATGGAGACTCACTTAGAAGAAGCAACTCCACCCAAACCCAAGTCCCCGGCAAAAGGAGATTCCCAAAACTTAAGTTTTAAGCTTTTCCTTTCGGGAAAAACCATAGAAGAGATAGCCGCTGAAAGAAAAATAGCGGCAACTACTGTGGAAGGACATCTGTCACATTTTGTAGGAACGGGTCAATTGCCGGTGGGAAAAGTGGTTCCGGCAGAAAAAATTACACGCATTTCCGATTACTTTGCCAAGACCGGCAACACCTACATGGGATCAGCCAAAGCCGCTCTTGGAGATGACGTATCTTACGGGGAAATCAATTGCGTGTTGAAACATATGGAATATCTGAAGACTAAGGAAGATGATTAAATTGGCTCTTCCTCGATGAAGGATTCGAAAGAGAAACGGAGAAACGGGAGAAACGGGGTCAAATCTTTATTCTTGACATTTTGTAAAAAAAGATAGAGGGTTAAACTTCCAATTTTGGGAAGTGAAATTTTTGCCTAACCAATAAGGATTGATGCGACCTGCAAGGTCGCCTTCAATCCTTTGTTCAAGAAGCCGTGGGCTACTCGGTATAAAATAGGGTAATGCTTCGAAGGGGATGTGCGGGAGGGGGAGAAA
>Ga0100401_1003649_pt1 | contig 11602 bp, 5 predicted proteins | sample CryGeymeta201525_FD_80421 | JGI IMG/M metagenome (GOLD analysis project Ga0100401, IMG submission 80421) | Groundwater microbial communities from Crystal Geyser aquifers in Utah, USA - Crystal Geyser metaG 2015-25 | ecosystem: Environmental > Aquatic > Deep subsurface > Groundwater | place: USA...
ACTCCTTCGCCACTCCCCGCTCCAACCGTACCATCCAGCACTTGCTCGACTGCCTCAACGAGACCGAGTTCACCTACCCCGGCACCACCCTGCAACTCCGCTACACACTCGCCGCCTCGAACCCGAAATGAAGAATCGGTCCCAAAATGCTTCCGACCCGGATCAGGAGGTCTGAGCTTGGCGGCGCAGCCCCCCGCCACAGTCTCTGCGGAATGCCGCGCTCGGCGCCCGCAGGTAGTTTGGGAAACTCGCCAAGAGCCGGTCGCGCCCGGCGCGGCAACCGAGTAGACTGGCGTTGTCGGCCCTGAACGGCTCTGGGGTGACGCCGCAACTTGGGGGCCTGCCGATCTGCTGGAAGGAAGTTAGGACGGTTGCCATGCACCTCTCCGCCATTCTCTGCTGTCTCCCGGCGTCCGTCGGCGTCGCCTTGAGCGCACAGCCGGCGTTGCGCGAAGCCCCGGACAAGCTCGTCTTCGGCAATGACCGGATCGAACTGACGTTTGACAGGGCCACCGGCGCCTGGACCGGGCTGGTCGACAAAGCTGTTGGCGACAACCTGATGGGGTACTGCCCGCTGCGGACGCCCGTTGACTTCCAGGTGAACGGGGCGCTGGTTTGCTCGGCTGCCGCCCCGCCGCCGCCGAGTGACGACGCCCGGGACCTCTCGGGTGACTGGACCTTCCGCACCGATCCCGGCGCGGTGGGTGTGAAGGAGGGGTGGGCGAAGGGGCTGCCAGAGGCGGGCGCTCGTCGCCTGCGCGTTCCGGGCTACTGGGAGACGCAGGGCGTTACAGATGTCTTCCCCGACTCGCCGGAGCCGAGTTGGACGCCGTACAACGGCGACGCCTGGTACCAGCGCGAGGTGGACATCCCTGCCGGCTGGGCGGGCGGCGACCTCCAGCTCGCCCTTGGCAGTGTCGATGACTTCGACTGGGCGTACGTGAACGGCGAATTGGTCGGGCACACCGGCGAGGAGACTGCCACCTGGTGGGCGGCGCGGCGGCTGTACACGGTCGCCGCGAAGCTGGTGAAGTTTGGCGCGACAAACCAGATTGTCATTCGAGTCCACGACCGCGGTGGCGACGGTGGCATCGCCGGTCATGTGCTTCTCGGCAGAGCGGGCAAGCTGCCGGAGCTTGGCGCGTGGTCGCCTTGCGGGCTGCACCGGGAGAGCCATGCGGTGGTCGGCAACGCGCTCCGGCTTACGTGCCGGGCAGGAGATTGGCGCGTCACAGCCGGCTACGAGCTGCTGCCCGACTCGCCGGTCGTGCGACGGAGCCTGCACCTCAAGTACGCGGGCTCGACGCCGGCGCGCCTTGGCCAGGTGCTCCATCTGGTGCCCGGCGTGCGCATTGGCGAAGTAGGCGACTGCGAGCTGCGCGGGCCGCAGTTCGACGACCCCGTCCGGCCGTTCGGGGAGCTGACCCCGGGCGCCCGGCGCGAGGCGAGCATGGCCGGCGACGGTGCCTGGTCGGCGGTGTACAACCGCAAGCAGAAACGGGCCGTCGTGTGCAGCTTCCTCGCCCGCACCGAAGGCTTCGCCGGCTGGGCGCGGGAGGGGGAGCAGGAGGTCAGTCTCGGGTCGACGCTCTGGGTGGCGGATGAGGCGCAGCCCGGCCAGGAGTACGACTTCGGCACCCAGTACGTGTCGGTCCGCCACGGCGACTGGTTCGCCTGTCTGACCGCCGTCCGCGACATGTACACGCTGGACGGATTCGTCGCCCGGCCGAACGCGCCCGAGTGGGCGCAACGGGCGATTCTCTACACGATGTACCCCGGTGGCACCATGGAGAGCGGCCTGAACGACACCGGCGGGTTCCGCAACGTCGTCGAGTACACCCTCCCCCGCCTGAAGCAGTTGGGCATCAACACGCTGTGGTTCCTGCCTCTCACGCCGGGGCTCTACGGACCGAAGGACTACTACGCCATCGAGCCGCGAATCGGCACCGAAGAGGATCTTCACACCTGCGTAGCGGCAGCGAAGACGGCGGGAGTCCGAACGCTGCTGGACTTGGTGCCGCACGGGCCTCAGACCTCCAGCCCGATAGGGACCGAGCACCCCGACTGGATCGCCAAAGACGAAGCGGGTCAGCCGGCCCTGTGGTGGGGATGCCAGTATTGCGACTACGCGAACCCCGGGTGGCAGCAGTACATGGCCGACTTGGCGCGGGACTTCGTGGCAGAGCACGGAGTGAAAGGCTGGCGCGTCGACTGCGCGGCCGGCGGACCCGCGAACTGGGATCCCGCTCGGAAGGTGCGGGCCAGCATGAGCGGGCTGTACGGCGGGCTGGAAGTGCTGAAGGCGGCGAAGCAGAGCATGCGGCAGGTCGACCCGGAGACCGTCCTGCTGCCGGAGGCGCTGGGGCCGATGATGCTGGAGAACAGCGAACTGGTCTACGACTACCCGCTGTACTTCGGCGTGCTGAAGAAGTTCGCCTCGGACGCCTCACCGGAGGCCTGGTGCGCGAAGACCTCCCTGTGGCTGGAGCAGCAACGGCTTTCCTGGCCCCCGAGCGCGTGCTTCGGGCTGATGCGGTTCCTGGAGAACCACGACAATGTGCGCTTCTGGCGACAGGCCGGCGTCGGCCCGGCGCGGGCACTGATGACGATGTGCGCGTGGATCCAAGGAGTGCCGTTGTACCATCACCTGCAGGAGGTCGGCTCCAGCGAGCAGTTCGAGCAGGTCAATGCCCTGCGGACGGCGGTGGACGAGCTGAACGTCGGGACGGCGCGCTATCTGGCCGCGCGCCCGGACAAGCCCGGCATCTTCACCTGCCTGCGGGAAGCCGGAGACAAGAAGGCGCTGGTGGCGATCAACCTGACCGCGCAGACGGTGGCAACGACGATCTCCCTGCCGGCCGACGCGTTACCCAAGGGCGCCACGCTGATCGCCTACGACGCGTGGCGCGGCGCGTACGTCAACGCTGGCGGGCCGAAAGGCAGCAAGCGCGCCGCGTTGGCCAAGGTGACCGTTCGCCTGCCTGCCTACGAACCGGCGCTGGTGCTGCTCCGGCCTACGGGCGCGCCGCTCGGGCTGCCGCCGGAACCGAAGCCGGCGCGGCCGATGCCGCAGGCACCGGCCTTGCCTGTCCTGGTCAACGCGGCGAAGACGCCCACCGGCGCCTGGATTGCCGCCGGCGGCGTGTCCCTGGCAATCGACGGGGCCCGCGGCGGTTTGCCCTCCGCGGTGAAGATCGGCGGCACGAACGTGCTGCACGGCCTCGATCTGGGAGAGGGGCGGGCGAAGCCCTTCGGCCCCGGCCGGCCATTCGCCCTGGCAACTGCGGGACAGGCTGCCGTCACCGTAAGCGACCGAACCCAGGGCGTGCCGACGGTCACGGTCGAGGGCAGCACGCTCCGCGGGAACCTGGGTGGCGCCGAAGTGCGGTTGCCGTACCGGCTCACCTACCGCGCTGTCGGCGTCGGCGACGTGCGCGTCGGGGTGGCTTTCCAGGCACCGCAGACACTGCGCCGGACCTCGGGAACGCTGACCCTCGAACTGGCCTTCCAGGATGTCGGACGCTGGGCGATTGACACCGTGGAGGGCCGGTTGGCGGACAGGTCGCAGCGGTTCCATCCCGTGCCGGGCGACTACCGCAGCGGCTGGCTGCAACACGTTGTCGGGGACCGGCTCTGGGAGAACGCGACGCTGCCGCTGGACCCACGCATCCCTTACGTGTGGGTGTCGCCGACCGACGGCGCCGGGTCTCTCGGCATCGGCAACTTCCAGGCCAGCGCGGCGTTGCCCGTCGACAACATCTACCTCCGGGAGACGCGAGGCGCCGACCGCAAGGAACTGGGCCCGACGCTGGTGGTTGCGTGGATGGATGACCGGGGCCCGCGCGACCTCGATGCCGGGACCTGGTACGAGCTCACCTTCGACCTCGTGTTGTTCCTGCCGCCGGCGCGCCTCCCGCGACCGGCGCCTGCCGCCAAGGCAGTCAGCCTGCGTGCCGAAGGCGGGAACTACGCGCTCGAGAACAAGCACTACCGGCTGGTCGTCGGGAAGAGCGGTGGCGGGGTGATCCGCTCCTTTGGGAGCAAGGCGACCGGCTGGCAGGCGATCACGGGCTCCGACACCTACACCGATGCCGGTTTCTACGAAAAGAAGAACGACGAAGGCGGCAACTTCGGCAGCGCAGCCGACTGGCCCGACCTCGATCCGGAGGTCCGCATCACGCGGGCGGGCAGAACGCTGACGCTGGAGGTCGCAGGGAAGCTGCATGGCTCGAACTGGAACTGGGCCTTCGCCGCCTCGCCGGCCATCGAGTACCGAAAGACGTTTGTCTGCGACGAGTCAGACACCGTCCGGTGCGAGGTTGCGGTCCGCCCGTTCGCGCGGCAGCAGGCGAAGGCGTTCTTGGCGCACCGGCTGATCGTGCCGCCGATGGCAGCCTGGTGCGCGACCGGCGAACAGAAGCTCCTGAGCGGAAAGCCCGGCGGCCCCAACACTCGGACGTGGCAGTCCCGAGCTGCGCCCCTGCGGGCGAAGGACGCCGTCCTGGCCCTGACCGGCGCCGGTGACGAGAGCCTGGTGCTCTCCCACGTCAACCTGTCGCCCGCGCCGCAGAACGTCTTCCTCCACCAGTCCGGTGATGCGCCGAACCTGTTCTTCGCCTGGTACGACTTCGATCCGGTGGACGCGCAGCGGGAATGGCACGTCCTGCGCTATGACCTGCGGATCGTGCCGGGAGGAGAGTCGGCGCTGAAACGGATCGTCGGGCGGCAGCAGGAGGCTCTGCCCTACGTCCGGGTGTCAGCCGGCCGCCGCCCCAACGAAAGCAGACTCGCGCAGTTCGCGACGCGCGAACAAAGAGTGCCTCGGAGACTCCCATGACAACCACCGCTCTGCTTCTCGCCGCTCACCTCGCCGTCCTTGCCGCGTTCGGTGAGCCGCCAACCGTGAAGCGCGAGGCGGGCAGCCTCGTGGTGACGAACGGCGCCTACGCGGCAACCGTCTCAGCCGCCACGGGTGCGCTGACTCGGCTGACAACGGCCGCGTTCGGCGAGAAGACGTTCGTCGCCGGCAGCATGACCTATTCCGACATCGGTCTGCTGGCGGCAGGATCGCACGGGTACTTCGGCACCAACGCGGTGACGGACGCCACTGTGGAGGTCGCTGCCGAGTCGGCCAGAGTCGTCATCTCCGCCGAGGGTCCCCTGGCCCTGCAGGACGGCAAGCAGCCTCCCGGCGCCAAGTGGCGGTGCCGCTTCCGGTACACCTTCGACCAGACGCCGCTCATTCACGTGCTGGCGGGTGTGCAGACCGACACCGCTCGCCCGGCCGCGCCCGGCTTCTTCGCCACTACCCTCAACGTGGTTGGCGTCAACGAGTGGTTCGCCGACACCGAGGACGGAATGCGCTGGGTGGACCTCGGCCCGGAGAACGGTCGCTGCTTCGCGGCGCACAACACGCCCTTGCGCGGCGACCGTCGGCGGCTGGGCCTGCTCAACCACGACACCGGCGCAGTCGTGCTCATCGACCACCTTGAGCCGCAGCCAGCGGGAACGCTGGAAGATGTCCTGTTCCACAGCAGCGGGACCGGCGCCGTGACCCTCTTCCTCAACTGGGTGCAGGGCGCTAGTCAGACTGCCTTCGCGCCGAGTCAGTGGTACGACCTCAGCTTCGACCTGTCACTCTCCGGTGAGGTTCCGAAGTAAGAGGGGGCACGGCACCTCAACGGCGGCTGTTCCTCTTGCGCGTGGCGAGTTCAAGAGGTCTGCGCCTGCACTGCCGTCATGTCCACGCGTCGCATCTGTCGGCATCATTGGGTATGCTCAACCCATGGAGGTGGTCATCCAACCGAAGTGTCGCCACCCCAATGTCGCACGCAGAACGGAGCCGAGAGCATGTGCAACCGACGCAAGTTCCTGGGTACTACCGGTGCTGCCCTGGCGGGCCTTGCCACCAGTGAGGCTGATGCCGCCGAGGGGCGCAAACGGCCGAACCTCCTGTTCCTGATGGCTGACCAGCACCGGGCCGACTGCGTGGGCGCCGAGGGCAACGCGGCCCTCCACACGCCCAACCTGGACCGGGTCGCCGCGGAGGGAGTCCGGTTCTCTTGCGCCTACACCTCCACGCCCTCGTGCACGCCGGCGCGCGCGGGTATCCTCTCGGGCCTGTCCCCGTGGCACCACGGCATGTTGGGGTACGGGCGCGTTGCGGCCAGGTACCCTCATGAGATGCCGCAGGCGCTGCGGGAGGCCGGCTACCACACCACGGGCATCGGGAAGATGCACTGGTCCCCCCAGCGAAGCCTCCATGGGTTCCATCAGACGATCCTCGATGAGTCGGGTCGGGTCGAAACCAAGGGCTTCCTCAGCGACTATCGACAGTGGTTCCGCGAGTATGCACCCGACCGGGACCCCGACGCCACCGGCATCGGCTGGAACGACTACCGCGCCAAGCCCTACGCGCTGCCGGAGGAGCTGCACCCGACGCGCTGGACCGGCGATGAGGCCGTCCGCTTCCTCAAAGACTACGACCGGCCCGAGCCGTTCTTCCTGAAGGTGTCCTTTGCCCGACCGCACAGCCCGTATGACCCACCCGTCCGATTCATGAATCAGTATGCCCAGGTCGACCTGCCGGAACCGTTCCTCGGTGACTGGGCCGAACGGAACGCGATGCACGGCGCGGAGCTGGACTTCTCACTTGCTCGAGGGGATCTGGGGAAGCAGCAAGCCCGCGCGTCGCGCCAAGGCTACTACGGGAGTGTCTCCTTCCTCGACGAGCAGATCGGCCGGATCCTCACTGTCCTCGACCGGCGCCGCTTGACGGACGACACGCTCATAGTCTTCACGGCCGATCACGGCGACATGTTGGGCGACCACCACCTGTGGCGCAAGACGTATGCCTACGCAGGGTCAGCCCGAATCCCCATGCTGCTGCGTTGGCCTGCGGGCATGACCGACGCCGAGCGCGGCCAGGTCCGCACCGAACCGGTGGAACTCCGGGACCTCCTGCCGACCTTCCTGGACGCGGCCCGAGTGCCAGTCGGCGAAAGCGACTTCGACGGCCGCAGCATGCTGATGCTCATTGGCGGGAAGAACGCACCGTGGCGCGAGACGCTCGACCTGGAGCACAGCACCTGCTACTGGCCGGAGAACCAGTGGACAGCGCTCACCGACGGCCGCCACAAGTACGTCTACTACGCCCCCACGGGGGAACAGCAGCTCTTCGATCTACGCAACGACCCCGCCGAGCAACGCGACCTCGCAAAGCGCGCGAAGCACCGCGCACCCCTCGCCGCCTGGCGGGACCGGATGATCGCCCACCTATCGGAGCGCGGGGAACCGTACGTCGTTGACGGCGACCTCGGAATCCGACCCAAGGCCCAAGTCTACAGCCCGCACTATCCAGGCGCGGCCGCTGCAGGTGCGTGAACGGCGCCCCTCGGGAAGGGCGTCCGCAGGACAAGTGAGCCGCCCCCCCCTCCGGACCCAAGCTACCGGTGGTTGTTGGTTGTCCGTTCCCTGGTCGGGCCAGTTGCCTTGGCCCATACGGGTCGCGGTGGCACTCCGTGGCGCGCACCGACTCCGGCCCGGAAGATCCCGTGTAGCACGAGTACCCCGAGCGGCCCCGGCGGGTGAATGCGGTGTTCCTGGGCGCTGGGGTCAACGCCTGACACTCGGCAGGGGGGCGACCTACTCGAACATCTCCGGATTGTCCGTCACCGCTACCAGGTCGATCGACAGCGATTCCCGCGGCACCAGCTTCAGCACGTGCTCGCCGGCCTTCAGGTCGAAGCTCTCCAGGCAGATCAGGGACATGCTGCGGTTGTGCGCCGCCATGCACCAGCTCCAACTCGTGTCCGAGCGCAGTTGGGTCTGCTCCTCCTTCGCGTCGTCGAGCGCGAAGTACAGCGAGTCGTGTGAGGAGACCGGCTCGGGCGATTTGATCCGCAGCAGCAGGTGGTACTTGCCGGCCTTCGGCACGGTGAACCGCAGTTCGGCAGGGGCGTCGTTCGACGAGCCCTCCAGTCCCAGGCACTTGCCGCCCGAGGCCGTCGGGTCGTCGACCACCTGGTACGGCTTGCCACCGGCGGCCGATTCAGCTTCGAGGTACTGCACCCAGACCCCGTCGCGGGTCGGCTTCACCGGCTGGACGTAGTCGTTCTCGGCATAGACCAAGACCGGCCGGGAATAGCCGTCTTCGAGCCGGATGAGGAACACGCCCTTGTGCAGTCGGTGCAGGGTGGGCAGCTTGTCGGACAGGATCTTCACAGTGAAGGTCTGCGTCTCGCCCGACTTCAGGATGCCGCTCGAGGGCGTCACGGTGAACCAGTCGAAGGCGTCGTTCTGAGCAATCCGGTACGGGCTCTCGAAGGCGTTGCCCGCGACCGTGACGGTGACCGTTTTCGTCGCCGCCGCCGCCGTCTCCGGCTGGGACCAGTTCAACTGGTAGCGATCCAGCTCGAGGGGAATCGGCCGCAGGGGCAGGACCACCCCGGAGCCGGAGGGGATCGCACCGAGGTCGATCTTGCCACCGGCCGCCGACGTGAAGCCGGCGGTCTCGGTGCCCTTGCCGATTGCCTGGGAATCGGGCTTCAGCTCGTAGCGTCCGGCCGCCGGATCGACCAGCCCGGCGTCGCCGGAGAGCCCGTGCTCTTCCTCCTCGCCGGGCGCCAGGTTGACCTGCAGGTTGTAGTCGCAGAACGACTGCGGGCTGCCTTGGCGATTGCGAATTGCGCTGCGGCCGGCGAAGAGGTTGTTCTCGGCGACCACCTTGAGGATTTTCAGCAGCCCGAGGTCGCTGCTGTCGCCGTACGTGGTGTTGTTGAAAATGTGCGACACCGCGTGCTCGCCGGCCACGTTCGACGAGGTCTTGATCGTCTGACCCGCCAAGTTCCGCTCGTCGCCCATGTTGACCAACAGGTTGCGGTAGAGGTACGACGGCCCGGACATGCAGCCTTGGATGCTGATCCCGCAGAGGCAGCCCTCGAACTTGTTGTCGTGGACCCGGACGTTGATCTGCCCGCCGTCGATCTCGATTGCGTCGTCGTTGGCGAAGCAGTGGAACTCGCCGTAGATCTCCGCGTCGCGGTTGAACCCACCGTCGCGGTCGAAGTTGCCAGCGCCCTCGATGGCGTCGTTCCACCGGTGGGCGTCGCTGCCGACGAAGTCGTTGTAGCGGATCACCGTCGAGGTCGGCTTGTCCGCCCCGACGGCCTGCGGCCCGGCGGGATGTGAGTAGTACCACGAGTTGGCGCGGCTGACCGGGTCGTGGATCCAGCAGCGCTCGATCAAGGTGGCATGGGTCCGGGACAACCGGATGCCCGTGTCCCAGTTGATCGCGCTGCCGCCGGCGGTGTAGAACTTCCCGTCCTTGTCAAACCGCTGCACCCCGTCGCGGCCCCAGCCGGCGAGATCGCAGTTGAGCACCCGCACGTGATCACATTGCAGGATCGCGATGCCGTCGTTCGAGCCACCCCGCAGCGTCAGACCTTCCAGGAGGACGTACTTCGCGCGGGTGACGTCGAGCAAAGACTTCGAGCGGTCGTTGCGGAGCACGAAGCCGGGCTTGGCGGTGTAGCGGATCCAACCGTCCGGCGTGCCCTGATCGCGAATCACCAAGTGTCCGTCGAAGTTGGTCTCGTCAAGCACGATGGTCTTGGCGATCGGCACAGTGCTCGACCAGGTGCGGAACTCGCCGGCCCGGAGGACCTGCCCTTGCGCGTCGACGAGCTGCAGGTCGTAGGCCGTGTCCTCGCTGAGGTCGACGACGCTGCCGCGATACATGCCGTCCTCCGGCGCCCAGACCGGCGGGTAGCCGGTCCGCCAGGTCTGCCCCGACTGCCGGTACTGCACGGAGAGCGACGGCAGTTCCGGGGTGCGGAAGTAGTAGGAGCAGGTGGTGAATAGGGGCACCAGCTCGAAGGTCTCCGGCGACAGACCCGGGTTGCCCGCCTCGACCCGCTCCTTGATCCGCGCCTGCTCCTCCGCCGTCGCCGCCGCCGCGAACTTGACGAATGAGTAGGTGATCTCAGACTCGTCGCCCGTGGCGTACAGGCAGACCTCGATCTCGCATGGGCCGGACCACTTGAGCTGCTTCAGGTCGACCAGCCACAGGCCGACCTGGTCGATCGAGAGGACTTCGCGCTTGTCGTATGGTGTGCGCCGGATCAATTTCACCTGGCCGTGGTTGTTCAGCTCGACGACGTTGACCAGGAAGTACGGAGTCTGGTCGACATCAACCTTGAAGCTCTTGCTCGCGGTGACCCAACTGGGTTCCTCCGCCGCGTCGACGAGAGTCAGCTTGCCGGCTACGGCGGCCAGCGTGCCGGGCGTCGAGTCGAACAGCTTCCAGTCGTCGCCCGAAAAGTCGTCGGTCCCGTCAGCCCGGCAGACCGCGAGGCTCAGCAGCAGGACCAGAACAGACAGCGGCTTGTTCATGGTGGTGGTCTCCTATTCGCGCGGCAGTTCGCGGTGTGAGGTGGCAACGCCTGTCGGGTGCCGGTGCGGACCCTGCTCAACGGCACCGGGATCGGGCGAGTGAAGTGAGCCGAGATTGTCCGCCGACGACGGGAGGCTATGGTCTCCATCACCGGTTCCAGCACAGGGCTGTAGCTATCCAGTCGCTCGCGATGCTCGCGCGCGTGGCGCTCCGTGGCGATCTCCCTCTTCCCGAGCCGCTCCCAGGTCTTGGCAATCCGCTCCCGGCAATCGATCCCAGCTTTGCCGTACGCTTCCTCTGCCAACGCAAGGAAGTGCAGACTGCGCAAGTACCCTTGAAGGGCCATCGCGCCGGCCGTGGTCCCCGCGAGCCGCGCCCGGGCGAGGTACAGACCGCCCAACGCTTCCCAGTTGCCGGCGGCTGCAGCCACCGGCAGGACGGCATCGATCATGTCTTCGGCAACGTGGTGGCATTTGAGGCGGTTGGGCTCCTCGTCCGTCACCGCCAGCACCGCCCGCAGCCACGCCAAGTCCTTCTCCCGCTTCGGCTTATCGGACAGCTTGGCAGCCGTCTCGAACGCCGCCACCGGCTCCGTATTGAACTGTTCCTTGAGTTGCGCCAGCGGGTCCGCCTCCGCTGCAACGGCAGGGCTGGCTCCTGACAGAGCCAGCCCTGCCACCAAGGCGCCTACCACGAGACTGCGGCGTACGCGCACCATCGAGCGCTCACGCTTCTCTTCCAAGTCTGCCTTCGCGCGCCCAACGGCCGATGCCAACCGGTGGTTTGGTGCTGCCACAGTTCGACGGGAGACTGGGATTCCCTTCCACCGGTAGCCCGTAATGTGATGAACCCGACTTGGCACTTCCGCTCCTCGTCAGCACAAGCAGCACCGACACCGGCGGGACAGATGGCAAGTACTCCGTCCCTGCCGGTCTATCGTCGCCCGCTCCGCTGTCGTTGGCCGCAAAGGCGGCCGGGACGGAGAGCCTGCCCGAGATCGCTGGGGAGTGGGATCTTCGCAGGGATGATCCATGCCCGCCCGTTGGTTGGGCACCACGTCGGATGGGGACGGTGCCACTGGACGCCCGAACTTGCTCGGGAGCTGAGCGCGGGCGGTACCCCAACAAGTTAATACTACAACCGTACTTAGCGCGAATGTGCTCGGCGAGGGTCTCCTGACCCCGCCGCTCCCCGGACCGACAGGTCTCC
>Ga0100401_1003653_pt1 | contig 11601 bp, 5 predicted proteins | sample CryGeymeta201525_FD_80421 | JGI IMG/M metagenome (GOLD analysis project Ga0100401, IMG submission 80421) | Groundwater microbial communities from Crystal Geyser aquifers in Utah, USA - Crystal Geyser metaG 2015-25 | ecosystem: Environmental > Aquatic > Deep subsurface > Groundwater | place: USA...
AACCGCGGGATCACGGTCGTAGAGTCCCACGCGGACATGCGCATCCACCTGCAGCGCCAGGACCCGCCGATTGTCCACCGGGAAGGCATCCTCATCGATCGCGGCGATCAGCGGGACGAAACCGGTCTGGAGAAACTGGCAGGGTAGCGAGGCCGAGGCGACCCCCCAGGCCGGAACCAGCAGCGAAACCGAACGGCGGATGTCGCCAGCCTCGATGTAGACCGTCCGCTGGCGCGGCTGTGGCGAGTAGTTGGCGACATCGCAGAGCACCAGGACGTCCTCGCCCACGACCGGATTTGCCGGTTCCACGCGTAAGCCGGTAATGGCGGTGTTCGCGCCGTCACCGTTTCCGGTCCGGATCGCCAGCAGGCTGATGTCCGGTGGTAGGGCGGGAATGAGGGTATTCCAGCCGGTTTCCTGGAAATCCGAGATGATGCAGATTTCGCGTTGCCCCGTGACCCCGGAGAGCTGGGCGGCCGCCAGGGTCAGGGCGGCCGCCGGATCGCCGCCGCCGGCGGAGACGCGGGCCTGTCGCAGCTCCCCGCGCAGGTAGGCGGTATTACCACTGAGCTCCGGCAGCACTGCTTCAGGGGGATGCCTGAGCCAGATGACATTCGCGCGGTCGCGGGCCGAGAGCCCGCCCAGGACGGATGACGCCTCGGCGCAGGCGGCCGCGAAACGCGACTGGCTGCCGTCGGCATACGCCATCGAGGCGGTGGCATCCACGATGATCACGACATGCCGGGGTTCAAACCGTCCTGCCGGATTGCGCAGCACGAAAAGCACAGGCTGCAGGAAAACCCCGATCAGGGCCAGGAACAGCAACGTGCGCAGCAGCAACAGCAGCCAGTCGCGCGGTCGCTTGATACGGGCCGCCTCGCGTTTCAACCGGGCGATCAGCGCGTTGGAACTGAACGCATACGCAGGCGGCCGACTGCGGGCGAACAAGTGCAGCAGCAGGGGAATGGCCGCCAGCAGCAGTCCGGGAAGAAAGGCGGTATTGAAGGTGAATAGGTTCATTGGGCAAGCCGGTCGAAGAGATCAAAAAAATGGGAATCGGTTCGGGCCGGCGTGTAGCGGACCTGCCGACGGTTGGACAATTCGCGCAGTCCCGCGATCTGGGCATCCATGGCACGGCGGTAGGCCACGCGCAACCGCTCGGTATGGGCCACCACGCGACTGCCGCTTTCCATGTCCACGAAGGTCACCAGTCCCCGGTCCTCCAGATCCAGCTCCTCGGGGGCGAGAATCTGGAAGAGATGGACCTTGAAGCCGCGGTGCAGATAGGGGCTGAGGGCCGCGAAGATCGCGGAAGGATCGTCGAGGAAATCCGAAATGACGATCAGTGTGCCTTTTCGCTTCAGCAGGGGGAAGGCACTGTGCAGGGCCGCGGATACCGACGTCGGCTGCCCGGGCTGGTTGGCCTCTAGGACATGCATCAGCCGTGTGAGGTGCCGGTGCGTGCTGGCAGGCGGCTCGAAGGTGCGTAGTTGGTTGTCGAATGTCAGTAGCGAGACCCGGTCACGGTTGTGGGTGACCAGATAACAGATGGCCGCCGCGAAAAACGAGGCGTAGTCGAGTTTGCTGATGGTCTTGCCGAATCCCATCGAGGCGCTGCTGTCAAGGAATACATGGCATTCCATGTTGGTTTCCTGCTCGAAGGTCTTGAGGTAGCGCCGGTCCGTGCGGGCATACACGCGCCAGTCGATCAGTGCCGGGTCATCGCCATCGACGAATGGCCGGTAGTCCCGGAATTCAATCGAGGAACCGCGATCCAGCGAGCGCCGCCGACCCGCCAGATACCCCTCCACGAGCATGCGCGGGGCAAACTGGAAGTTCGCCAGCCGACGGATATGCTCCGGTTTGAGGTATTTGAATTGTGGCGGTGCGGTCATGCCCCCCCCGTTAAAACCGGTTCGTAGGGTTACACCGCGTCGAGCAGGTGCTTGACGATGGCTTCCACACTGACACCCTCACCGGTGGCGTTGTAGTTGGGGATGATGCGATGCCGCAGCACCGGCGGGGCCACCGCCAGGACCTCCTCGACCGAGGCGGCCGACTGCCCGCGCAGCAAGGCCAGGGCCTTGGCGGCCCGCGTCAGGTTCTGCGAGGCGCGCGGCCCCGCGCCCCAGGCGACGTAGCGTTTGATGTAGTCGTCGGCCAGCTCGGAATCCGGGCGCGAGGCGTGAACCAGTCGTAGGATGGTATCGAGCACATGATCCGGCACGGGCACATCCAGAACCGCTTTCTGCAAGGCCGCGACGTCGGATGGCGTCAGCACGGGCCGTACCTGCGGGATCTCATGGCCGGTGGTCTGCAGCACGATCTGCCGTTCCTCATCCATCGACGGGTAGTCGATCAGCAGATTGAAGAAGAAACGGTCCAGTTGGGCTTCCGGCAGTGGATAGGTGCCTTCATGCTCGATCGGATTCTGGGTGGCGTAGACAATGAACGGGGTTTCCATGAGCAGCGTCTTGCCCGCCACGGTCACCTGCTTCTCCTGCATGGCCTCCAGCAGGGCGGATTGGGTCTTGGGCGGGGTCCGGTTGATCTCGTCCGCCAGCAGCAGGTTGGCAAACACCGGACCGCGGACGAACTCGAAAGCCCGGTGCGCGCCGCCGGCATCCTGCAGGATCTGGCTGCCAAGGATATCCATCGGCATCAGGTCGGGGGTGAACTGGATGCGGTTGAAACTCAGCCCCAGGATCTGTCCCAGCGTGCTCACCAGCAGGGTCTTGGCCAGGCCCGGTAACCCCACAATCAGGCAATGCCCATTGCACAACAGGGCTACCAGCATTGATTCGACAATCGCATCCTGGCCCACAATGACCCGTGCGATCTCCTTCTTGAGGGCGTCCACCTGCTGGCGTACCTGCTCCCACTCCAATGTCGCGTTCTCATTCATATCCGGTTCCTTTGTTTATGCGTTATAAGTCGTAGATCATATTGTCGTAATAGATGCCATCGTCCTCGTCTTCATTCTCGTTCTCGTCGCCGTCCAGGCTCGGGGCGGTGCTGGCGAAGGTGAGCATGATATGGCTGGCCGGATTCGCCTTTTCCCCGCAGATGCGGTCCAGCGACTCCCAGAACCGGGTGTTCTCGTCCTCGTCAAAGATGTCATCCTCGTCAATGTCCATCTCCTCCAGATCCGCCTCACTCATCTGCTCGAGCATGGCGATGGCCTCGGGTGGGATTTCCTGGCCGGAGGCCGCCATCATCTCGATCAGTTTCTGCCGGCGGGTTTCCGCCGCACTGGGGGTGGCCTTCGCGCCGTCTGCCGGCGTCGGTTCCGTGGCGACGGGCTCAAGTTTCCAGCGACCGTTGGCATGTTCGTCTTCCCCGTAGAGCATGCCGACAAGCATGGGAGTCTTGACTCCGCTGTGCGAGTAGTCCATGTAGGCGCGCATGCTCCTGCCTTTGCCGACCTCGCGAATGAGGATCGTGAAACCGTCAAATCCCGGCATGCGCTGTGCCGTGGCCTCGATGGCCGGTTGACCACCCGGCGAAAGCTGCTTTATGGCCTCGAAGAGCTGCTCGCCGGTTTTGCGTTTGAATGGCGTTCCCTTCAGCGCCTCAAAGCGGGCCTTGAGGGCCTCGTCCCCGACTTCGATGGTGACCGTGTTGATGATCCTGGCCAGCGGTGCCAAGTGGTTACGCAGTGGCTCGTTTTCGTCCACCTCCTCCATGACGGCGAGGGTGGCATCCATGCTGAGACCGTCAAGTGTCTCGCGCAGGGCAGTGGGGGCGTCCATGGCAATTAGTTTTTCCGCCAGCGCGCGGCGCGCTTCCGGGCTGACATTGGCCGCGTCCGGCATCGGGGGCAGGGCGGACTCGTCCTTCCCCTCGACCAGCAGCGTCGCCCGCTGGATCATCAGCGGCACCAGGCGTGCCCCGAGAAGCGTATAGGATTCCGCCCGGTGTCCGTAGTAGCCGGTGACTCCCTCGCGAGCGGTGGCGCTCAACGCTTCGATCGCGTAGGCGGTGATGGCGGCGACCGTGTACTGCTCGCGCGCGCTGGCGCCCCACATGGCGGCCTCCTCTTCCGATGCCATGCGGCTGTCGCCCAGCAGCTTCAGCCAGCGTTCACGGTGCTCGGCAGGCGCGGGCATCTCAAGCTTCGCGGTTTCCGGCTCGGGGATGCCACCGTAGGCGGCGCGTGCCTGCCGGCTGTAGGGAATGGTCTGGATCATGCCGATCAACGTCATCGTCGTGGTCACGTCTTTTGCCCGGATGGCGCCATCGAGCAGCAGTTCCACGGCCTTCGACGGTGTTTCCCCGGCAATGGCCCGATGCAGGACCTGGGATACCGCGTTGGGTTTTTTCTCGCCGCTGACGAGACTCTCGACAAGGTCCGCGAGAGTCGCGTTCTCAAGCAAGGTCTCGAACTGCTTGATCATCTGTTTCGTCCAGGCCTCGTTGCCACCCGTTCCACGCCCGCTGCTGCGGATGAAAAGCGCGGCGTCGCCATCCTCGCCATCGGCCGGATCGGCCGCAGCGGCGGGTGTCTTGAGGTGGGTAATATACGTTTCGACAAAAGGGCGGACGGCTTCGCCGCGTATCTGGGCATACTGCATGGCCATGGAGGCCCCCTGCACCGGGTCGCGCGCCAGCAGCTTCTGCTCGACAATGGCCTGCTCGTTGGTGCCGCCTTCGCGGGCGATGTACATCAGGACGGCGTTCTGCGCGTCTGCATACTCATCGGCATCATCCTCCAGATACACCAGGGCAAGCTCCAGTCCGCGCTTTGTCTTGTTCGCCTCATACCAGGTGGTCGCGGCCGCGCGCAGTGCCGCCATGCTGTTCTCGCCATCGTCCTCCATCTGCATTTGGCGAAAGGCATCCTGTGATCTCGGCACCACCTGCTGCAGCAGCGCGGCGGCAATCTCGCCACGCGTCAGCGGCCGCGGCAGACTGGCATAGTACTGCGCCGTGCGCTGCGCCATCATGCGCGCCTGCTGCTGCGGTGATCGCGAGCCCGACGAATAATAATAGTAGGAATTCTGCGTGAAGCTGTTGACGTTGCCGCTCGGGTTATCGATTACGGTGGGGTAGGGATCGTCCAAAAGTGCGATCAGCAGCGGGATGGATTCCATGCCGCGTGCCTTGATCCGATCCAGGACGTTCGTTTCTGCCTTTGCGGCCGACGAGATGCCGCGCGGTGTAGTGCCGGGCAGTATCCAGAGTGACTGGCTATAGTGTTGCAGCGCTTGCGCCGCCTGGCGCGGGATGGTGGTGGCCGTTGCCAGTTCGGCTGTCAGGGCCTGGTCCGTTTCGCTCAGTCCCTCGGCTTGCAACGGTGCGGGGGCACCCGCCAGTCGCGGGGCCATCATGCCGGCCGCCTGCAGCACGGCGTCACGCCGCTGCCAGCCCCGGGCAAACCGCTTGGCCAGCGCGTCAATCCCACTGTGCAGGGCCTGCCAGTCGCGATTGGCGATAAATGCCCGGTACAGGTCGGCGTACTGGGAATCGGCAAGCTGGCTCAGGGCCGATTCGATGACGGCCTGCTGCCCGCCCGCTTTCTGGAACAGCAGATGCGCCGCGCGGTTGGCTTCATTCGTGGCACCGCTGCGATGCAGGTGAATCGCCAGCAGGAAAATCGTGCCGCTCTGGCGTTGCAGCGCGTCCGAACCGCCACGCCCCTCGGATTCCGCGGCTGCGAGAAAGTCCACCAGCCGCGTGGCGTCCGCCTGGACGTCTGCCGGTTCAAAGGAACCGGGCAGGCGCCGATTCTCCTGCATGTCTTCATCGCTGTGCATGACGATGGTGCCGCCGTCGGCTTGCGCTGCCGCCGCTGCTTTGATCCGGGCTTCCTGCTCATCCTGCCATTGACGCTTGGAGATAACGGTCAGTCGGTTGATGCCGCCCACCAGCAGTTCGCCCCCGTCCTCGCCCAGACGCTTGATCAGCCAGGCCGCCCCGATATCGGGACCCTGCTCGCCGTAACGCCTGAAAACGTCTTGCTGTCGGGCTGTCTGCTTGTCCAGCCGGACATATGTCGCGTCCTTGACATCGGGTAACGCCAGGGCGTAGAAGCTCGCAAACCCGCGACTGTAGTCCGGAACCGGCTCCTGCGCCAGCGCACGCAAGGTCAACCCCGCCACCACTACCGACAGACCAACACGACACTGGGTAATGTGCATGAAACGACTCCTTTGCAAGCGTGATGAATACCTTGCAAACCTTCACCGAAACGGCGGCAACTGGCAAGTCAAATCTGTTTAAATGACGGATTTAAAACTGGTTTGCAGCAACGGAATGGAGTATAGGTGTCATTTGATCGTCAGTGAATCGTTTCTCTCAATTGGTAAACCAACTTCGCGGACCACGCTATGAACAATGGTGAGTCGAGACCGTTTGATCGGATATGTAGAGACGCGAAGCGCTGCATCACGATAGCACGGATTGCCTTGGGACTCTTGCTGCTGGTGAACGGGCATTTGCAGGCGGCGTTGGAACGGCCGAAGGCTGCCGTCGGGACCAACGCCTTGACACGATTGTCTGAAATAGTGAAGCCGACCTGGTTCAGCGATCTGGAGGCGGGACTGACGCTGGCGACGGTGGAGTACCGTCCGGTGCTGGTCTTCTTCTCCTCCCCGGATTGCCCCTGGTGCCTGCGTCTCAAGGGACAGGTGCTCCAGGACCCGGCGTTGGCGGAGCTGCTGGGGGCGTTTGTGCTCGTCGAGATCGATACCACCGTCGATCGCGAGACGGCGGCACAATATGGGGTTCGCGGGGTTCCTGCGCTGCTGGTCCTGATGAACGACGGGCGGGCACGGACGGGGCACGCGGGCTATGTGGATGCCAAGGGGCTGCGTGCGCTGCTCGAGCCCGTTCTGAACCCCGAACTTGTCCGGGCCGCGGCGATCCCGGATCAGGATGTTCTGAAAATCCTGTCGGGCGGCAATTTGCTTCCCGAGGATTGGCCGTCCGTGCTGACGGCCTTTGGCCGCCCCCCCTTGCGTGACGAGATTCGTGCGCGGCTTTTGGGACTCAATCCGTTCCCTGCCCATACGGTGGTCGATCTGCTCAAGCATCCCAGGCTGGCGGTGCGTGCAGGGGCCCTGGATCTGCTGGAGGAATTGGCGGGGACCTCCTATGGCTATGATATCTGGAAAACGGAAACGTTCAGCAGTCCGGTGCAATCGGAGGCACTCAGCCGCTGGACGGCGTGGGCCGGTGGCGTCACGGGGCGGGTTGAGACGGTTTATGCCAGTCTGGATAGCGGCAGCATTGCCAGACTGGTGCAGGATCTGGTATCCGACGACCGCGAGCGTTCTCGGCGTGCCATGCGTCTGCTGGGGCAGGGTGGGCAGCCGGTCGCCACGGCGCTGGCCGAGTTGCTGGCCACGTCTCCGGAACTGCCGAATGATGCCAGGGCACGCATCCGCGTGGTTCAATACACGCTGTATCTGCCGTCGAATGGTCCGCTGCCTGCGGAGGAGACCGCGCACCGGCTTGTGTTCGGCAATCCCGATGCGCGGATGAAGGTGCTCGGGGCGCTGGCCGCGCTCGGCGTCAAGGCCCTTCCGATTCTGCGTGAGTTTCTTGGCGATCCTGATCCGATGATACGCGAGACCGCTGCGGACACGATGATCGCCGCAGGCAAGCGACGAGCCTTGCCGGACCTGGGACGGTTGCTGATGTCCGAAAGCAACCGTCATGTGCAGCATGCGGTTCTGCGGGGGCTCGGTGGCATCAAGTCGCAAGCCGCATTGCTGCTGCTGGTGCCGTTCCTGTCGCATGCGGATGAGAATCTGGCGGTGACCGCGTTTGAAAGCGTTGCCCGCATGGAAAGCCGCGACCCTGCGGATGCCGTCGCCGCAGGACTGAAGGATCCCCGCTGGCGGGTCCGGGTTGCCGCGCTCGAAACGGCCGGCAAGCTGCGCCTCAAGACGCTTGCCGATCCTATTCTGGCGCTGCTGAAGCAGGATGCTGACGACTATGTCCGCTTTGCGGCGGTAAATGCGTTGGCTGCGCTTGGCGTCAAGGATAGTGCCGCCGCGCTCAAGGACGTCTTCATGCAGGACGACGCACTCAAGGGCCCGGTTATCTCGGCGTTCGGGGAAATGGAGCTACCGTTGCCTGCCGAGTTCCAGGGCACGCTGCCGACCTTGGCCGATGATACGCTCTTTGCCGTTGTGCAGGGGCTGAAGGACGCCGGTAGCTCCGGTCTGCCGATGGCGGCGGCATTGTGCGATCACGCAAACAGCGATATCGCCTGTATCGCCCTGTCGATTGTGGCGGCGCAGGTGGGCGAGTATGGCCAATACATGCCGCTGGTGGTGAAGGCCCTGGCATCCGGGGACCGCGCAAAGCGACTGGTCGTGCTTGATGCGCTGAGCGCGCGGTCGCGCTATTATTCCGATGAGGCGATGGTGGATGTCGGCTTCGAGGACGAGACTGACGAAGGCAAGGCCGGGCGACAGGATGCGCCCCTGGCGCAGTCGGCAGAAGGACGTCAGCCATCAGCGGCCGATGCCGTTTTCGCCGCGTTTGCGGACCCTGTCCCCAGTGGCGATCAGGCGAGCCCGCCCCCTGAGGAATCGCCGGTGGATGACCTGTTTGCCGCGTTTGCCGACGTGGATGCGCCACCGGCGAGCGCCAGCGAGTCCAATCAGGTCGCCGGAAGTACGGTCGATGATGTGTTTGCCGCCTTTGAGGCGGTTACGCCGGATACGCCTGTGGTAGAGGTCGTTAGTGTGCCGTCTGCCGGTGGTTCCTTCATCGGATCGCTGGTCAGCGCGTTTCGAGGCGGCGCCAAACCGGCAGCGAGTGTCAGTCCGCAACGGCCAGTCTGGGACGGGGTCATGGCGGCAGCCATCGACTGCCTGCAGGACGAGGCGGCCGACGTGCGCCTGGTTGCCGCGCTCTGGTTGGCCGGCCAATCGGATGCGCGCAGTATTCCCGAGTTGACCGTTGCGACGATGGACCGGACATCGGCCCAACGCGCGGACATTGCGAGGGCGCTGGGACGGATTCGTCATCGCGAGGGTTTTGCGACCCTACTGCGCTTGCTTGACGATCCAGCTCCCTCCGTGCGTGAGGCGGCCGTTGCCGTGCTGTACAACAGCCCAATCGGGATTAGCCGCATGTTTGCCGCGGTAAGGCAACCGGACGGACGCCTGACCATTATGGAACTGATCGCCAACCGCAAGCACAACCTGCGGAATCATCCCGAGTTGAGTCGTCGCCTGAGGGATCAGGCCATCAACCTGCTGGCCTACGCCGACGCGCCCATTATGCAGAATGCGGGACTGCTTTTGCTGGGGGAATGCGGCAGCCGTTCGGATGCCTCCCGGCTATTGCCGTTCCTTGATGCGGCGGATCCTTTTCAGCGACGGGCGGCCTGGTATGCGCTCGGCAAGCTCGATTCGTCCCGTTTCGAGAAGGACATTGACCGCGTGGTTGCCGATTCGTCCGAATGGGTGCGGGCCGTGCTGCCTGCCGTTTATACGTCCCAGTACACGGCCTGGGTTCATTTCCTGGACAAGGATACGCCCCTGCGTGCCGGTGGGGAAGACTATTATTACTATGGGGGATCCGATTATGGATCGCGGCGTTCCGCCATGCCTGCCCCGGTGCGTGACGCGCTGCGCAAGCTGAGTGGCGACCCTGTCCTTAGCGTCCGTTTCGAAAGCCTGTTCTGCCTGATGGTGAATCGGCAGTATGTCGACATTCAGGCCCTGGTTGATGCCGCGAACGCCTTCCCTGACCGCAAGGCCGTGGCGGGGCGGATTGCCGGATTCATGATGTCGAATGCCCAGGAACTCGGCAAGCCGTTCGCGGTTCTGCTGCCATACCTGGAAGCCTCCGATTATGCCGATAGCAGCTTGGAACGGTTGCGCACCCGCTTCGGTCAGGCGGATGAGGACCCTTCGTTCGCCCAGCTGCAGACCTTGCAGCTGCCGGACAACCGGACCGCGACGACCAATGCACCCCTGTTTCTCGAGATCTCGGCGGAAGCCCCCCGCGAGAAGACCCTGCACGCGGTGTATTTCACGACCGCCGGTTGCCGGGAATGCGAGCAGGTGCGCGTGATGCTGGATCAACTTACCGATGCGATTCCGGAGCTGACGATCGAAATGCACGAGATCAAGCAACCCGATGCCATGCGGCTCAACCAGGTGCTCAGCTCGCGTTTCCGCGTGCCCCCGTCGGAACAAGGGGTGACGCCGGCGATCTTCGCCGGGGGTGGCTATATCATCCGGAAGGAATTCAGCACGGATCGCATCGGCAGTTTGATTGCCGCGTCCGCTGGCGTCCCGGTCGCCGAGTGGCGTGCGGTGAGCGATGCGGATACGGACGAGGCGGCCCGTGCGATCGAGGAGCGGTTCGCGGAGGTCAGTATCCTGCTGTTGCTGGCCTATGCCATCAGCGACAGTGTCAACCCCTGTGCCTTTGCGGCGATTATTTTCTTCATTTCGTATCTTCAGGTCACCAAACGTTCGCCGCGGCAGATCGCCGAGGTATCGCTGGCGTTCATTGCCGCGGTATTCGTGACCTATCTGGCACTCGGGTTTGGCCTCGGCGAAGTGATTGCCCGTCTGGGTGCGTTACGGTGGGCAGGGGCGGTCCTGAACTGGGTGATGGCCCTCTTGACGCTGGTGCTGGCGCTGCTGAGCCTGCACGATGCCTGGCTATGTTCACGGGGGCGGATGCATGCGATGACCCTGCAGCTTCCCGGCTTGATCAAAAGCCAGATGCACCGCGTCATCCGCACCCAGGCCCGCCAGCCGCGGTTTGTGATGGCCGCCGCCCTGACCGGCGTTGCGATTTCGGTGCTGGAACTGGCCTGCACGGGGCAGGCGTATCTTCCCGCGATCCATTACATGCTGCGTACAGGCAATCGGGTTGCAGACGCGGCAGGCTATCTGGTCTTGTATAATGTGGCCTTTGTGGCCCCCTTGTTTGTGATTTTCGGGCTGGCGATCGGAGGGATGCGCAGCGAGAACTTTGTCCGTTGGCTGCAGCGGCATGCAATGATGGTGAAGCTGGTTTCGGCCACACTGTTCCTGTTGCTGTGCGGCATCCTGCTTCATCAGCATGTTTTGCCGGATTTACGGGCGTGGCTATAATGCTGGAGGGGTTGTATGATGAATTTGGATCGATGGTTTCCCCGGTATACGGATTTTGAACCGAAGGTTCCGGTGTGGTGTGTGACGCCCGACCGGGGCGGTTGCATGCATCGCTTCTTCGACCCCTCGTCGATCAGTCCTTCGGGGCGTTATCTGTCGGTGTTCGAGATGCCCTTCGAGGACCGTCACCCAGACCCCGGCGAGGCCGGGGATGTCTGCGTGGTGGATCTGGAGACGGGCACGAGCACGGTGGTGGCACTTTTCTCACTCGGAAACGGAATTATTTCTGCTGCTTGAGCAATTCAGCCATGGCTTTGCCCATTTCGTCTCCCACCTGCATGATGAATTCGCCATTGCCGCCATAGTGGCTGTTCGCGCTGCCACCACCGTAGAATTTGCGGGTGTCTACAGTTGCGACATTGCCCTTGAATTCAGGGTGTTTGGGGTTGGCGCCGCGACCGTCAACAGCCAGTTGCGCCGCCACGATCTGGTCTGTCGGGCTGTCGCCGAGTTCCCCGTCCTTGAT
>Ga0100401_1003665_pt1 | contig 11581 bp, 9 predicted proteins | sample CryGeymeta201525_FD_80421 | JGI IMG/M metagenome (GOLD analysis project Ga0100401, IMG submission 80421) | Groundwater microbial communities from Crystal Geyser aquifers in Utah, USA - Crystal Geyser metaG 2015-25 | ecosystem: Environmental > Aquatic > Deep subsurface > Groundwater | place: USA...
AAAAAATAAAAAAAATGGAAAAGATTGTACGCATACATATTGAAAAACTTCAGGAGGGATATTATCTGGCCACTTCTGAAGATGTTCAGGGTTTGGTAGCGCAAGGCAGAACTATTGCCGAAACGGTAGAAATAGCAAGGGATGTGGCAAAAAAGCTTTTAGAAGCCAGCGAAGAACAAGTCGCTTTACTGCCAGGTTTGTCTGATAAATTTGATTATCCGATTTTAGTAGGGATCTAAAAATGGGACGGTTATCAGGTTTTAGATATCGTGTAATCGTAAAAAAACTTAAGAATGCCGGATTTGAATTTTATCGTCAGGCTGCAGGCAGCCATGAAATCTGGCACAATCCGTTAACAAAAAAATTCACCACTATTCCCAATCACTCGGGCGATATGCCTGAAGGAACACTAATGGCAATTTTAACCCAGGCAAATATTTCAGTCACTGAATTTCTTGAAAAATTATAATTGCCAATTTCTCCTTATTACCCAAATAACTGATGTGTTGAAAATCTTATTGATCAACGCTACTTTCAACAACGCCGCGATTAAATACCTTTAACTATGAAAATCACAAAAGCCTTAATTACCGCCGCAGGCCCCGACCAGCGCAAACTTCCACTGCAAACACTCATCGACAGAGACAGGACACAGCGAACGGTTCTTGAAATTCTGATCAATGAAATAAAAACCGCTGGTATCGATGATATTGGAATTGTTATTCAGCCCGAAGATGAAAAAAACTTTGAACAGGTGCTGGATTCAGCCTCATATTCATCGGTTCGATTTATTCATCAAACCAACAAACCGGGTTATGGTTATGCACTCCTCAGCGCTGAAAAGTTTCTGAACAACGAACCCTTTTTACACCTGGTTGGCGATCACCTCTATGTAAATAAATCGGGACAAAATGTAGCAAAGAAACTGATTGATATGGCAGAGAAACACAAATGTGCCATTTCTACAGTGCAATCGACACGCGAGAATAACATAGGAAACTACGGTACGGTAAAAGCCGAGCGTTTGCAGGGCGAACCAAACCTTTTTCAAATTACGAAGGTTCACGAAAAACCAACACCAACTTATGCCGAGCAGCATTTGATGGTTCCGGGATTGCGTGCAGGATATTACCTTTGCTTTTACGGGATGCACGTTTTTACCCCGCTGTTACTTGAATTGCTAAATAAGCAGGCTATTGATTTCCCAGATAAAAAACTGGGCCTCAGCGAATCGCTGGATAAACTCTCAAAAAGAAGCAGGTACCTGGCACTGGAAAAAAATGACTCGCGTTATGACATTGGGTTAGATTACGGATTGCTAAAAGCCCAGTTGGCGTTGTCGCTTTCGGGAAAAGATCGGGATTACGTACTGTCGGAACTATTACAGTTTTTTGTTGAGAAAGACCTGAATAATAACTGCGGAAATCGATGAGCAAGCTAATAGAGATAATTATTTCATCCAATCCCGAGATCCGAAATCAATCGTTGGATTCTGCCATTTCGGGCAAATCCACCGGTGAATTGCTTCAGGAGTGTGACCAACTTGAAAAGTTCAGGAGCACAAGCAACAATCTGTATCACAAAGTTCGGGCGCTGTTTTTTTTGTATGCAATCCATCGGTTTCACATCCTCACCAGCAGTAAAACCAGCAGTAATGCAATCACGCCTTTTAAAGCTTATGAACATATTCTTAACCGAAGGTTTGAAGAAGCCATAAAAATATTACTCGAAGTTCAGCATAAACACGGAACAAACGAGGGTTTATCAAGCGCCCTGGCTGACGCCTACCATAAACTCGCATTCCAAACCCTGGCCGACCAGGTAAAACGTAGTGTTCGAACCACACCCGGAAACAACTGGATGTTCCGCATTGGGCATCCGGGCGATCATCCCTTAAAATTCAGAAAAGAATTATTGCAGATAGACGAAAACAGCGGGCTTTTCCCGCTTTTAACGGAAAACACACCGGTAAGAATGGATCTTACACACACTTGCTGGAGCGACATTTTTTTTCTTGGAATGGATTATCCCGAAGGCGCCCAGGTCCTGAATATCTCGGTTGACCTGTGTATTTCAGGCGCTTGCAACAAACCTGTACCTCCAATTGAAACATATTTAAGGGTAATCGATGAACCAGTAATCAGGTTGGTAAGTACCGACCTGGAAGCCACAACCGATATTCATTTAATACCAGAAATTTTCGATTTTGCCAAAGATTATCTCGGCCTTTTAAAAGCTGCTTTAATCGCTTCCGGTATCGTACCTCCGGGAATGGAAGGTGTTGAACTCCCGGTTTCGGTATTACTTGAAAAAATGATTGGCCCGGGTTTGGGGCTCGAACTGGTAAGCCAGGTGAATAACATTCCCAAAGGTTCGCGACTGGCGGTTTCAACAAACCTGCTTGCTTCGCTAATATCCCTATGCTTGAGGGCAACCGGGCAAACCAATCACATCGATGGGACTTTGGAAGAGGAAGAACGCAGGTTGGTGGCAGCCAAAGCAATTCTGGGCGAATGGCTTGGCGGATCGGGCGGTGGCTGGCAGGATTCCGGCGGAGTTTGGCCCGGTATAAAAATGATTAAAGGTTGCAAAGCCACCGAAAACGATCCCGAATTCAATGTCAGTAACGGAAAATTATTGCCTTACCACACCATTCTTAACTCAGAGGAAGTTTCGGCTGAAACAAAACAAAAATTGCAGGATTCGCTGGTGATGGTTCACGGAGGAATGGCTCAGGATGTGGGCCCAATCCTCGAAATGGTAACAGAAAAATATCTGCTTCGTTCTGAAAAAGAGTGGATTGCCCGCCAAAAAGCGCTGACATATTTCGACCAGATTGTAGAACAATTGAAAGTTGGCAACATTAAAAAAATCGGAGAAATAACCCAAAATAACTTCGATGGCCCCATTCAGGATATTATTCCGTGGGCAACAACTGCTTACACTGAAAAAATAATTGAAAAAACAAAATCAGAATTTGGCGACAATTTCTGGGGATTTTGGATGATGGGCGGCATGTCGGGCGGTGGTATGGGTTTTATTTTCAACCCGGAAATAAAAAAACAGGCGCAGCAATGGTTGCTCAAAACCATGCTTCAGATTAAACATGAAATGGAAACTGCGGTTCCATTTGCAATGGATCCGGTGGTTTATGATTTCAAAATAAACGAAAAAGGAACTTTTGCCTCGCTAACTGCCGATGAAAAGGCTTTACTTCCGGCAAAATATTACACCCTGCTATTACCCCGTTTACTTAAAAAAGAACTTAACGAATTAACTGCCTGCAGGAGAAGCGAATTGCAGGCTTTGTCGAAATCGCAGAAAATGAAAGGCTCTTACAACCTGTTTGTTTCCGGGTTATTTGAGCGCATGATTCCGGATTCAAAAGCCGAGGGACAGAAAAAGCAGGATTTAAACGAGTTGCTTGAAAACCACGGATTCAATATTACTTTGCATGAAACTATAAAATCGGCCTTAAAAACCGGACAAATCGGGCTGGCGCAAAACCGGCTGAGAACAGGGATAACAATTACCGATGCCAAAGCCGAAACTTTGGAAATTCAGCAAAAAGAATGTTTTTTTGAAACAGGAAAAAACGCCATGCAGAATGGTGAACTTGCCCTTGTAACCCTGGCCGGAGGTGTCGGAAGCCGCTGGACAAAAGGGGCAGGCGTGGTAAAATCGCTACATCCGTTTTCAATATTTTCCGGGAAACACCGGAATTTTATCGATATTCATTTGGCAAAAAACCGAAAGTCGGCTAAAATTTTTAGAGCGCTCCTGCCCCATATTTTTACAACGAGTTATCTCACGCATCAACCCATAAAAGAATACTTAGCTTCGAACAGCAGATCAAACAACAGCTCTGTTTATCTATCTCCGGGGCAGTTTATTGGCCTCCGGCTTTATCCAACCGAACGGGATCTTCGCTTTTATTGGGAAGAGCTGTCGCAACAAATTTTAGACGAACAGGCACAAAAAATGCGCGAAAGCCTTCATAATGCACTTATCCAATGGGCAAAAAGCAATGGCGAGGCCGAGAATTATACCGACAATCTTCCTCAACAATGTATTCATCCTGTCGGCCACTGGTTCGAAGTTCCAAACCTCATTATTAACGGAACACTGCTTAAATTACTGAAATCCAATCCAAATCTAAAATATCTGCTTATTCACAATATTGATACGCTTGGCGTCAATGCCGATCCTATTTTATTGGGTTATCATATTCAAAATAAAAACTCAATTTCTGTTGAAGTCATTTCGCGTTGGATTGACGACCGTGGGGGCGGTTTAGCGAGTGTGGACGGAAAAACACGTTTGGTGGAAGGGCTTTCGTTGCCCAACGAACAAATTGAATTTGAACTAAGTTATTACAATTCGAACACTTTCTGGGTTTCAATCGACCCACTTTTGGCATCGTTTAGACTTACGCGGGCAGATTTACCGGACCATGAAAAAGTTAAGACTGCAATAATGGAAATGGCCCGGCAAATGCCAACATACATTACCTTGAAAGAGGTAAAAAAGCGCTGGGGAAAGGGCCAGGAAGATATTTATCCTGTTACTCAATTTGAAAAACTTTGGGGAGATATGACGGCCCTTACTGAATTAAAAACCGGCTATTTTCATGTGCCGCGCAGAAGAGGCCAGCAATTAAAAGAAGTAGCACAACTGGATGGCTGGTTGCGCGATGGATCAGCTTCTTATATTGATGAAATGTGTGATTGGGAGTAAAATATATAATTCTATGACAAAAAAAGTATTCGTATCAGGTTGTTTCGATATGCTCCATTCGGGGCATGTTGCATTTTTTGAAGAAGCTGCCCAGCACGGCGATTTATACGTTGGAATAGGTTCCGACACAACCATTCAGCAACTAAAAGGCCGGCCAACCATCAATACCGACAAGGAAAGGCTTTACATGGTAAAAGCCGTAAAACATGTAAAAGATGCCTGGGTAAACAGCGGCAGCGGATTGCTCGATTTCACCAAAGAAATCAGGGAACTAAAGCCTGATATATTTTTTGTGAATGAGGATGGTTTTACACCCGATAAAATAAAACTTTGTGATGAAATAAGTGCTGAACTTGTTGTAAGTAAACGGATTCCGCAAAGCGGTTTACCAGCACGTTCAACTACAGCGCTGCGCACAGTTTGCAATATTCCTTTTCGTCTCGATTTGGCCGGTGGCTGGTTAGATCAGCCTTTTGTATCGAAATACTGGCCCGGACCGGTCATCACAATCAGTGTCCACCCCGATTACCAGTTTAACGACCGCAGCGGTATGTCGAGCAGTACCCGCAAAAAAGCCATTCAACTTTGGCAAACCGACATTCCCGAAGGAAATAAGGAAATTCTGGCAAAAACCCTGTTTAGTTTTGAAAATCCCCCGGGAACAAAAGTTATTTCAGGTTCGCAGGATTCCATCGGAATTGTTTTTCCAGGTGTGAATAAACTGAACTACGCCAAAGAGAATTACTGGCCCGATTCAATCGAACCTGAAACAAATACCGAAATTCTTGAGTTTATTGAGAATCACCTCTGGTTTATCACATTAGGTCCGAGAGTAGGAGATTTTGATGTTTTATCAGATACCAACATTAACCAGCCCAACGCAAAAAATCTGGCCGATGCCGCAAATAAATGCTGGGATGCCATAAAACATAAAGATTTGCAATTGTTTGGAACCGCATTTCGTGAGAGTTTCGAAGCACAGGTTGCCATGTTTCCACACATGGTAAATACTGATATTCATGAAGTTATTGAAACCTACAAAAATGATTCACTGGGGTGGAAACTGAGCGGTGCGGGTGGTGGCGGATACCTGGTTCTGGTTTCCGAAAAACCGGTAAAAAATGCAATTCAAATCAGGATAGTGCGCCCATAGTTTTTGTGAATTATTTAATGTTAATGCGTTAATACGTTTAAAACAAATCTTTTAAGGTTCATCCGAACTTTACTATCTTTGAGAAAATATTTAGGGATAAAAAAAATGAATTATACAGCAATTATCGAAAAAAGTGAAGATGGTTATTACGTGGGCCAGGTTCAGGAAATGCCTGAAGCAATAGCCCAGGGAACAACAATAGATGAACTTAAGCAAAACCTTTTAGATGCTTTACAATTGATAATTGAATATCAACGCGAAAAAACACTCAGCCAATATAAGGGTAGAAAAATTATTCAGCGTAAGCTTAATCTTGTTCGATGAAGAGAAACGCTTTTATAAAACACCTTAAATCGAATGGTTGCATGTTGGTTCGTGAAGGCGCTAATCACAGATTGTTTATTAATCCTGGGAATGATAAAAAATATACTGTTGGCCGCCATCCAGAGCTTTCAAACCTGATGTGTAAAATAATTTGCAAACAACTTGAAATACCTTCAATTTGAAAATATATAAATTTCGATTTCTTCTGATTTTCATTATCCTGTTCACTTTTTTTCATTTAAAAGCCCAGAATCCGCTTCAAATTTCCGTTTCAAACGCAACGCTGGCAGCAACCGACAGTGTGCTGCCATTTTGGTTTACAGCCAATCAACATGGAAAAATTCAGGCAAACAATTCTTTTTTAAATATTTCAGAAATTGTATTTGGTCAGAATTATCAGAATACTAATAACCGAAAATTAGGATATACATGGGGAGGTGATTTTATTGCAGCATTTGGCACATCGTCGTATTACCAGATTAACAAGGTGTTTGCAGGTTTTTCATACCGGGGATGGGAAATAAAAGGAGGAACATTCTATGACGAAATCCGTTTTGCAGGTTTATCCACAAGCAACGGATTACTTGCAGAAAGCCAGAATTCAAGGCCTGTTCCAAAGATAAGATTTGCAACGATCGGGTACAAACAACTTCCCTTTTGGCAAAATTGTCTCAGCTTTAAAGGTGAATATGAGGAAGGTTTTTTAAATGATGAACGTTATGTGAGTGGCGCCCATCTGCACCACAAAAACCTTTATTTTAAATTTCATACCTCATCAACATTTAATTTTAGCATTGGTTTTGAGCATTATGCCATGTGGGGAGGAACATCGCAAAATGAAAGTATTGGAGAATTGCCCGGCTGGAAGAACTACTTGCGTTATGTATTTGCATTGCCCGGTGGAGTGGATTTTCCGGCGACAGACCAGCAAAATATATCAGGCAATCAGCTTGGAACTTACCAGTTGCAATTTGAAAAGGACTTGTCAAATGTTTATCTTACTGCTTACCTGAGTCATCCGTGGGAAGATAATTCAGGTTTAAACCTACACAACTGGCCCGACAACCTGATTGGTTTGCACGTTAACTTCAAAAATGATAAAAAACTGGTAACCGATTTCGTATATGAATTTACAAATTCCAGGCAACAAAGCATTCGCGATTCAATTTATGCTTTAGATGAAACTACTGGTAAATGGAAAATGAGAGAGTACGACAATTATTACAATCATGGTATTTACCAGTCGGGTTTTACTTATCAGCAAAAAGTGATGAGTTCGCCTTTATTTTTTCCGGTCAACAATAGCAACAAAATTTCCATGGGAATGCAGTCGAACAGGTTTTTTGCACACCATCTGGGTGTTAGAGGGAACTTTTCGGATTATTTTAAATGGAAAGGACTGCTAACTTATATTCAACATCTTGGAACGTATTCAAAGCCCTATTCGGAAGCTCAAAAACAGATTTCAGGATTGTTTGAAGTTCAATATAGTAATCCGGGGTTTCCTGTTCAAATTGGTTTATCTACGGCTGGGGACACGGGAAATTACTCAGGTAAAAACCTGGGCTTCCAGTTAATTCTGACAAAAAATTGGTAAAAAGACACCAAGTGATAAGTTAAATAAAAGATTTTTTTATCTACTTAAATTGAAAAATTCATTAAAATCAGCTAAAATTTTATGAACTTTGACTTAATTTTTAGGGAAGTAAACTGAGTTACTCACCCAATAGTAAAAAATGGATGTAATATTAACAATTGGAGCTTTAATAATCGGTTTTCTGCTGGTAATGTTATCTATTCCTCCAATTATTAGGGTTGCAAAAGCTAAACATCTTTTTGAACCTTTCGATGAAAGAAAAAATAACACTAATACAGTGCCTCCCATGGGGGGTGTTGCCATTTTTATTGGTTTTACCTTAAGCAGCATTATCGCTACCGATGGGATTAGTTTTGATGCGTTAAAATACATTATTGCCTCAGTAATTATCATGTTTTTTATTGGGTTGAAAGATGATTTAATGGATATTTCAGCACGCAAAAAACTGATGGTGCAGATTTTTGCTGCCGTTATTCTAATTACACTGGGCAACGTGCGATTTACCAATCTTCATGGAATATTGGGAACTGGCGAAATTGGATATATTGCGAGTATCATTTTGTCCATTTTTACCATGGTGGTAATCATTAATGCCTTTAACTTAATTGATGGCATTGACGGCCTGGCATCGGGACTTGCTATAATTGCAGCAACTGTATTTGGTGTCTGGTTTTTTATGGCTGGCAACACACAATTTTCGATTCTTTCGTTTGCCTTGGTCGGCAGCCTTGCCGGATTTTTTATTTATAATGTTTTTGGCCAGCGAAACAAGCTTTTTATGGGCGATACAGGTTCGTTAATCATTGGGTTGGTCATTTCCACCCTGGTAGTTAAGTTTAACGAATTCAACATTAACATCTCTGAACCTTATGCTATTAAAGCAGCGCCAGCAGTATCGTTTGCAATAATTATAGTACCTCTTGTTGATATTTTAAGAGTTATGACAATTCGCATCTATCATAGAAAATCCCCATTTTTACCCGATAACAATCATATCCACCACATGTTGCTTGGTTTAGTATCCAGTCATTTAAAAGTTACAATGATTATTATATTAACAAATATTGTATTTATTGCTTTCGCATTATATCTTAATCAATTGCAGATTAATATTAATGTTCAGTTTATTTTGGTACTATTGGCTGGAATTATATTCTCTTTAATTCCTTCTGTTATTCTGAGAATTAGAGCTGCCAGACAAATAAAAAGCTCCAGACAAATAAAGCAATTTGGTTAGTCCAAATTTTTGATTTCACCATTCCTGGTATCTTATGCTGAGGATTGGTTGTTAAGGTAAATAGCAGTAGCGCTTAAATCAAAAAAAAAAGACTGATTTATTTTCTGTATTGAATAAAACTTTGATGAAATGAAACAGGTATTTGTCTATTTCTTGTTAATTGTAATTGCCATTTTCGGTGTCTTTTTTATCTACCAAAAATTCATAATCAATCATTTACAATATCCCGAATTATCACAAAAACCTAATATCATTCTCATCCTTGGCGATGATATAGGTTATTCAGACATCAGTTCGTATGGGTCCGAAATCAAGACCCCGAATCTCGACCGATTGGCAGACGAAGGAATCCGGTTTGCCAATTTTTATAACATGTCGAAATGCGAACCATCTCGTTCATCGTTGTTTACAGGTTTGTATGAAGGCGGAAAAAATGCCGTTAATTTTGCTCAAATTCTAAAAAACGACGGATATTATGTCATTCATTCGGGGAAGGAACACTGGATGAAATGGGCGCCCGAACATGTTTTTGCTCAAAATATTTTCGACCAGTCGCTAACATTCGAGGCCATGAACGAATTTTTCGAGCCACCTTCAGGAAAATTTGTGAACTCTTTTATTTTGAATGGCGATACGGTTAACGTCGATAAAATTTATCATGAAAAAAAGCCGTTTTTTAAAACCGATGCTTTAACTGACAACGCTTTACGATGGATGGAAGAACCTGTCAAAAACAAACAACCTTTTTTCCTTTTTATGGGTTACGGCGCAGCTCATTATCCACTACAGGCACGACCGGAAGATATTGCCAAATACCGCGGAAATTATTTAAAAGGCTGGGACAAAATCAGGGAAGAACGCATGGAACGGCTCATAAAATCGGGACTGATTCCGGAAAATACTCAACTTAGCCCGCCAAGCGCCAATATTAATAAATTCAGGGGACACCCGGCAGGGGATGAAGAAATCAGGGAAAAAATTCCACTGTATCGCACATGGGAATCCATAGATGAAAAAGAGAAAGATGAACTCGATTTGGAAATGGCCGTTTATGCCGCAATGGTTGACCGAATGGATCAAAACATCGGCAGGATTTTAAACTTTCTGGATGAAAATAAAATTGCTGAAAATACAATCGTCATCTATTTGTCCGACAATGGTTCATGCCCTTATGACAGCAACCGTGACTTCGATTTCCCGCCGGGAGTTGCCGAAGGTTTCCGCACGTTAAGCGCAGCATGGGCAAATGCAGGAAATACGCCATTTCGCTATTTTAAACAATATGGTCACGAAGGTGGAGCTCACACCCATTTTATTTTGCGCTGGCCTGAAAAAGTAAAACCCGGTCAAATTACTCATCAAACCGGACACATTGTTGATGTTGCGCCAACATTGCTGGAAGCTGCAAATATTGATTATCCTGAACAACTGAACAACTTTAAACCTCAACCATTGCAGGGAAGTTCGCTGATTCCCATTCTTGAGGGAAAAGAAAGACCTGAGCCGGAGTTTTTCATTTCCGGATGGACTGATAAATTCAGAATGTTTCGGCAAAATGAATGGAAAATTGTAAAACTGAATGATGAGTACTGGGAATTGTATAATCTGGAAAACGATCTAACCGAAATAAACAATCTTTCCATTTTGATGCCTGATAAAGTAAAAGAAATGGAAATAGCATATCAACAAAAGCAAACTGAATTGCGGGAAGCAGCTAAATAATTTATTGAAAAGGATAATCTGCTGAAAAGAATTTCATTTTTCATTTTCCCATCAATCCAATCACATTTCCGACCATAACTTTAATACCGGTTTCGATGGTTTTCTCATAGTCGGGATTCAAAATCGGAGAATGTAAAGGCGCTGGTTTTTCGCCTTTGGCATTAAGTTCTTTCATTAAATCAGCGCTTGTACTTCCAAGCCATATCAGGCAAATCGGAATATTTTCAGGAGTCTTTCCATATTTTCCAAAATCTTCACCTACCATTGCAGGAGAGGTTTTCACCACATTTTCAGCACCAATTATTCCCTTGGCAAATCCCATTAATTTTTCACTTAATTCCTGATTGTTGATAACTGGTGGCGTTTCTGCCGATTCAATTTTTACCAGCGGCAATTTATCTTCCGGCATCCCGGCCATTTCTGCCGCTGACCGGCTAATCCGCTTAATTGCAGAAATCACTTTTTCAATGGCTTCGTCAGAATAATACCTCAGCGTAAGTTCCATTTTCACTTCATCAGGAATAATATTAGGGCGGGTTCCGCCATGAATTGACCCTACTGTAACCACAACCGGTTCGAGTGGACTGATTTCGCGGCTGACAATGGTTTGCAAATCCAATACAATCCGCGATGCAATCACAATCGGATCGATGCATTTTTCGGGGTACGCGCCGTGGCCACCTTTCCCGTAAACCGTAATTTCGGCAGTTTTTACCCCGGCAAAAATTGGCCCTCCAACCAAGCCGATTTTTCCTGATTCCAATTCAGGATTAATATGAAAAGCCAATGCAAAATCGGGTTTTGGAAATTT
>Ga0100401_1003675_pt1 | contig 11565 bp, 12 predicted proteins | sample CryGeymeta201525_FD_80421 | JGI IMG/M metagenome (GOLD analysis project Ga0100401, IMG submission 80421) | Groundwater microbial communities from Crystal Geyser aquifers in Utah, USA - Crystal Geyser metaG 2015-25 | ecosystem: Environmental > Aquatic > Deep subsurface > Groundwater | place: USA...
ACTGGCCCGTGCGCGCGCGCAGATGAAGGCCGGGCTGTTGATGGGGCTGGAAAGCCCGTCCAACCGGGCCGAGCGGCTGGCGCGGCTGATGGCGATCTGGGACCGGGTCCCGCCGCTGGAGGAAACGGTGGCTCTGATCGAAAGCGTCAGCGCCGCGCGTATCCGGGACTATGGCGGCGGGCTTGTCGCGCGGGCGCCGGCCGCGATGGCGCTATACGGACCGGTTGGCGATGCCCCCATGCTCGAAGACCTGCGCGAGCGGCTGGCCGCATGATCCGCCTGTCGCGGAAACGCGTGCAGATCGCGTCGGAACGGCTGCGTCTGCGGCCGCCGGAACAGGCCGATTTCCTGCAATGGTGTGCGCTGCGCCGGGACAGTGCCGCGTTCCTGCAACCGTGGGAACCGACATGGGCCGTCGACCACCTGTCGCGGCGCGGGTTTTCCAACCGTGTGCTCTGGGCCCGGCGCAGCATCGACGGGGGCACGGCGCTGCCGCTGTTCCTGTTCCACGCCGAGACCGGCGGTCTGCTGGGGGCGATCACGCTCGACAATATCCGCCGCGGCCCGGCCATGGCGGCGACTCTGGGCTACTGGATCGGGGCGCGCCACGCGCGGCAGGGCTATATGCGCGAGGCGATCCGCACCGTCACCCATCACGCGTTCAAGTCCATGGATTTGTCCCGGCTTGAAGCCGCCTGCCTGCCGGAAAACGCCGCCTCGCGGGCGGTGCTGGAAAGCGCGGGCTTCAAGTACGAGGGCGTCGCGCAAAGCTATCTGCAGATCGACGGACGTTGGCGCAATCACGTGCTTTATGCCAATCTGCGCAGCGACCGACGGGGGCGCGCGCCGACCGGCTGAGCAATGGGCCGCGTTGTGACATGACCGTCTTGCCGACCGTGCTAACTTAATTGGGTCGGAAATCGGAGGACCTGCCATGCGCCTGTTCGCTCTCGCCCTCGCTGCCCTTTTCGCTTTGCCCGCCGCCGCCCAGGACCGCCGCCCGAGCCATTGCATCGCGCTGGTGCAGGACGTGCCGGGCCTTGCCGTGATCCGGAAGGCATCATGGACCGACCCGCTGCCGGATTACACCGTGCGCATCCGCTTTCTCGGGCATGCGATGTTCCTGATCCAGACGCCCGGCGGCCTGAGTGCCGTAACCGATTACTCTGGCTTTCTCGGCGCGGCCGATTTCGTGCCGACCGTGGCCACCATGAACCGCGCCCATTCCACCCACTGGACCCCGAACCCCGACCCGCGCATCCCCCACGTGCTGCCCGGCTGGGATTTCGAGGCCGGGGCGGCGGACCATTACCTTGAACTCGAGGACATGGTGGTGCGCAACGTGCCCACGGATATCCGCAGCTACACCGGCGCGGGCGGCAAAAACGGCAATTCGATCTTCGTGTTCGAAACGGCCGGGCTGTGCATCGGCCATGTCGGGCATCTGCACCACGAACCGACGCCGGAGCAGTACGCGGCGCTGGGGCGGCTCGACGTGGTGATGGTGCCGGTGGATGGCGGGTTCACCATGGACGTGGCCGCGATCATGCGCGTGGTCACGCGGCTGCGGTCGTCCGTGGTGATCCCGATGCACTGGTTCGGCGGCAGCACGCTGGACTATTTCCTGACCGGCATGGCGGATGACTTCGCGGTGATACGGGACGTCGGCCCGCAGATCGAACTGTCCCTGCGCACCTTGCCGGACCGGCCCACGGTGATGCTGCTGCGCCCATCCTATCTGACTGCCGATGAGTGATCTGGTGATCGATACGCCGGTGCTGGCCGATTTGCGCGCGGCACTGCCCGCGGCGGCCTTGCGGCCCGTCGCGCCGGCCTATCTGGAAGAACCGCGTGGCAAGATGCATGGCCATGCGCTGGCCGTGATCGCCCCTGCCAGTGCCGAGGAGGTTGCGACGGTGCTGCACATCGCCGCCGCCGCGGGGCAGGCGGTCGTCCCCTATGGCGGCGGCACGGGGCTTGTCGGCGGGCAGGTGGTGCCGGATGGCCCGCCGCCGATCCTGCTCTCGCTCGAACGGATGGCGCGGGTGCGGGCGGTGTACCCGGACGAGGGCATCCTGATCGCCGAGGCAGGCGCGATCCTTGCCGATATTCACAAGGCCGCGGCGGCGCATGGGCTTTTGTTCCCGCTGGCACTGGCATCGGACGGGTCCTGCCGGATCGGCGGGAACCTTGCGACCAACGCGGGCGGGGTCAACGTGCTGCGCTATGGCAATGCGCGGGACCTGTGCCTCGGGCTGGAAGCGGTGCTGCCCGACGGGAAAATCTGGCACGGTCTCAAGCGGTTGCGCAAGGACAACACGGGATACGACCTGCGCAACCTCATGATCGGGTCCGAGGGCACGCTGGGGGTCATCACGGCGGCAAGCCTGCGGCTGTTCCCGCGGCCCCGGTCCGAGGCGGCGGCGTTTATCGTGGTCGACAGCCCCGCTGCGGCGCTGCGGCTTCTGGCGCTGGCGCGCGGCGCTTTGGGCGAGGGGATCACGGCCTTTGAGTTGATCGCGCGGCAAGGGCTTGATTTCCTCCGCGAAACTCTGCCCGACCAGCGCCAGCCCTTCGCCGACCCGCCCGAATGGTCGGTGCTGATCGACGTGGGGCTGCACGGATCACAGAATGCAGCGGCGGCGCTGGAGCGTGTGTTCGAAGCGGGGATGGCGGCCGGGCTGGTGCGCGACGGGGTGCTGTCGCAAAGCGAAGAACAGCGGGCAACCTTCTGGCAGACAAGGGAAAAGATACCCGAAGCGAACCGGCTGATCGGGTCGGTGTCATCCCATGACGTGTCGCTGCCGCTGGGCGCGCTGCCCGACTTCATCGACCGTGGGCGGGACGTCGTGGCGCGGCTCGGGCCCTTCCGGATCAACTGTTTCGGGCATCTGGGCGACGGCAACCTGCATTACAACGTCTTTCCGCCCTCGGGGGCGGACCGCGACACGTACCGCCACATGCAGGGGGACGTGCAGCACGCGATACACGATCTTGTGCACGACATGGGCGGATCGGTCAGCGCGGAACACGGGATCGGGCGGCTCAAGGTGGCCGATCTGGAACGCTACGGCGACCCGGTGAAACTGGCGGCGATGCGGGCGATCAAGGCTGCGCTCGACCCCAAGGGCATCATGAATCCGGGCGCCGTGCTGCGCGCCTGAGACCGGCGAGGCTTCGAAATTCGGTGCCGAGGTCCTGTCGGAGTCCTGTCGGAGTCCTGTCGGAATCCCGTAGGAGCCAAGCGGCGCCGCGCCTGCGCGGCCCCCTGCGTCGTGTGTCATGGCGCACGGAGGAATCCCTCACTATCGGAAAAGTTGAGAATCAGTTAATATCCTTCTTACTGCCACACTTTTCGAAAAATCAAGGGGACTGCCATGAAGACGATACTGCTTGCCGTGCTTGTCATGACCGGTCTTCCGGTCGCCAGCAACGCACAATCCTGTCCGGACGGCTACAAGTCCTGCGGCAACGCCTGCTGCCCGCGCTGATCGGAGGGACAGATGTTTAAGAGACTCGCAATTATGCTGGGGGTTCTGGCTACGCTGTTGGCTGGGGCCTTCGGATTTAGCAAGGTCGCTGCGGTCACGCTCGACGATGTGGCGTCCCATTTCGACCTGGGACGCGCGCAGGCGACGGTGGGCGTGGCGGGCGGCGACATCTATGCAATCTCGCCAGACGGCCTGTCGGAGACGCGCTTGTGCTCTCTGGAATTGCAGGAAGAATTCGTTGTGCGGATCAAAGTCGACGCCCGCTTTTCCAACGTGATCGGGACAACGCTGCCGTTCCTGACCGAGTTGTTGGACGCCGTGGTGATGAGTTCCGAGTTCGCAGGCGCCCGCCTTAGTTTTCAGGGCGAGTTCACCGAGTTGCAGGCCGAGGCGCCGCGTGAGGTTTCCCCCGACTGTGAGCGGCGGATGGCGGAATACGCCAATGCCGAGCACAAGATCTGCATGGTCCGCTCATCGCTGGTGCCTACGTTCGCCAGCGCCTTCAGCGCTTACCGTTTCGAGCGGTTGCAAATCTTTCTGCCAGAAGCCTTGTTTCAACTCTACGACATGAAAAAGAACGCGATGGCGCAGAAAGCCCAATTTGAGGCCTGTCCGGACAGTTCGGCGCGGCCTTGGGATGTGGCGGTGCGCAAATCGCTGCGCATCATCGAGATGGAGATGGTGCGCAAAGAGAATGACCCGGACGTGAACAGCATGGACCTAACGGCAGACGCGGGCTGACCGCAATGACACCGGCGCGGGCAGTGTGATCGTCCCGGTGCCGTTATCACAGGCCGTCGAAATCGCACAGGGCGTGGACCTTCATGCCCAGTGCCTCCAGCTTCGCCCGCCCGCCAAGCGCGGGGAGGTTCACCACGAAGGCGCAGCCGACGATGGCGCCGCCCAGCCGCTCCACCAGCCTGATCCCGGCCTCGGCGGTGCCGCCGGTGGCCAGCAGGTCGTCGACGATCAGCACGGACGCGCCGGGGGCGATGGCGTCGTCATGGACCTCGACCGTGGCAGTCCCGTATTCGAGCGTGTAGTCCTGCGACAAGGTCGCGGCGGGCAGTTTGCCCTTCTTGCGCACGGGCACGAAGCCGGCCGACAGCTGGTGCGCGACAGCGCCGCCCAGGATGAAACCCCGCGCCTCCAGCCCTACCACGATGTCGATGCGCCGCCCGGCATAGGGCGCGAGCAACTGGTCCACCGCCATGCGGAACCCGCGCGGATCGGCGAAAAGCGTGGTGACGTCCCGGAACAGGATGCCTGCATGCGGGAAATCGGGGATAGTGCGGATGTAGTCGCGGATCTGGGTCATGGGTTCGTTCCCGGGTTGCCGATCTGGAAGGCGGTCATGCCGTCGACCTGCCGGTCGATGGCGGTGATGAGGGCGCGCGCATCATCGTCCGGCAATCGGTCGCGCCAGCGCGGGGTCACCTCAGAGCACGCGGCCCGCGACCGCGGACAGCCGGTCCACCAGTGCGGGATCGCGCTTGTCCGGGGCGGTGAGGATCGCGTGGTCGAGCGCACGGTCGCAGCCATGCGGGCAGGGCGCGCGGTCGGGGCCGAGCAGGCCGGGCAGGCGGGCGACCAGCGACCGGCCATTGCCCGCGTTGGCGGTGAGGGTGGCGATGATGGCGGTGATGTCCACCGCGCCGTGATCCGGGTGCCAGCTGTCATAGTCGGTGATCATGGCGACGGAGGCGTAGCACAGCTCCGCCTCGCGGGCGAGTTTGGCCTCGGGCATGTTGGTCATGCCGATCACGTCGCAGCCCCAGACATCGCGGTAGAGCTTGGATTCGGCCATGGTGCTGAATTGCGGCCCTTCCATCGCCAGGTAGGTGCCGCCGTCATGGACGGTGATGCCCGCATCGCGCGCCGCCGTCACGCAGGCCGCGCCCAGCCGCGGGCAGGTCGGGTGCGCCACGGACACATGGGCGACACAGCCGGTGCCGAAGAAGGATTTTTCCCGCGCGACGGTGCGGTCGATGAACTGGTCCACGACGACGAAATGGCCCGGCGCCATGTCCGCGCGGAACGATCCGCAGGCCGAGACCGAGATCACGTCGGTCACGCCGAGCCGTTTCAGCGCGTCGATATTGGCACGGTAGGGAACGGTGGTGGGGCTGTGGACATGGCCGCGCCCGTGCCGGGGCAGGAACGCCATGGGCACACCATCGCACCGTCCGGTCAGGATGTGGTCGGACGGCGTGCCGAAGGGGCTGGCGATGCTGACCCATTCGGCCCCTTCAAGCCCGTCGATGTCGTAGACGCCCGATCCGCCGATCACGCCGATATGGGTTTTCATGCCGCATTGCCCCCGTGTTGTCCCGTTTTCCCCGGCACAGGATTGCCGGGTCGCGCGCGCACCCGCAAGGGTCAGCCGGGGCGGGGCATGGAAAAGACCTGCGTAATCGTGGCGTAGTCCATATAGCCGAGCCGCGCGAGCGGCTGGTAGGTCGTCACGTCGAAGCGCCCGTCGCGGAGGCAGTCGTCGCGCAGGTGAATGCCGGTGACCGCGCCGAAGACGGCGAAATTCGCGGCACCGGGCAGTGTCAGGACCTGCGTGAGGCGACATTCGAGCGCGGCCGGCGCACCCGCCACGCGCGGGCAGTCGATGGTTTCGCACGCGGCTTTGGCGATGCCGGCGGCGGCGAACTCGTCCACCTCGCGCGGGTGGGCGGCGGCGGAGGCGTTCATGACGTCGCGCGCGGCGTGTTCGACGATGTTGACGCAGAACACGCCCGTTTCGCGGATATTGCCGAGGCTGTCCTTGGTGTCGCCCCGGTCCGGCTTGGCCGAGGTGGTCGCGAACATCACCTGCGGTGGGGCATAGGCCACGGCGTTGAAGAAGGAATAGGGCGCAAGATTGTCGGACCCGTCGGCGCCGCGGGTGGCGATCCAGCCGATGGGGCGGGGGCTGACGATGGCCGAGAACGGGTTGTGCGGCAGGCCGTGGCCGCCGCCATGATCGGGGTCGGGGATGTAGAACATGGCACGCCTCCGGCGGGTTGCGCACCGGTTCTGCCTGCGGCCGCGGCGGATTGCAACGGCGGTCGGGCGCCCCCCGCGGGGCAGCGGCCCCCGCCGGCAGTGTGCAGGTTGCCGGGGCCGAGCAGGGCCGCGCGGGGCCGAGCGGGGCCGGTCCTGTCCACGCGCGTGCCGGGACCGCAGGATGCGCGGGCTCGCGGGACGGAAAGACGCGACGACGGGAAGAGCGCGGTCAGGCCCTAAACTGCCGGCGGTCCCTGCGGTCTCGGACGCGGGGGCCGGGCTGGACGATGGCGTGCGACCGGGGGATGGGGGCGCCGGTGCTCAGGCCGGGCGACGAAACCGCCAGCGGGTGATCTGGCGGATCGCCATGCCGGCGGGGACCCGCACGGAGGGAAAGGCGGGCCGGTTGGGCGCATCGGGCCAGCCCTGCGGTTCGATCGCAAGCCCGCAGAACGCGCCGATCGGTCGCCCGGCATGGTCGCGCGCGCCGCCGCCGTCGAACGCGCCCGCGTCATAGACCTGCACCCCGGTTTCCGAGGTCGCGACCTCCAGCGCCAGCCCCGACGCCCCGGTCAGGGTCAGCACATGCACCGGCCTGCGCCGCGCAGCGGCGAGGCAGAAATTGTGGTCGAGCCGCGGGTCGGTGCCGGGGCCGATGGGGCGGGGGGTGCGAAAATCGAACGGGGTGTCCGCGACCGGCGCGATCTCGCCCGTCACCATCGCCAAGGCATCCGTGGGCAGGTAATCGTCGGCGGCGATCCGCAACCGGTGGCCGGCAAGATCCGGCCCGCCATCGAGGTTCCAGAATCCATGCGGGGCGAGGTTCAGCCATGTATCCGCGTCCGTGGCCGCGGTGAGCGTCAGTTCCAGCGTATCGGCCCCGACAAGCGCGTAATCGGCCGCGAGTGTGCGGTTGCCGGGAAACCCCCCCGTGCCGTCGGGCAGCGCGAGCGTCAGGCAGACCCGGTCCGGCTGCACGATGTCGATCTCCCAGCTTTGGGCATGGGTCCCCGTCGCGCCGCCATGGAGTGTGTGCAGGGCGTGATCGTTCCGGTCGAAGTCATGGGACTGCGCGCCGATCCGGGCGCGCCCGCCGGCGATGCGGTTGGCCACGGGTCCGACCACCGCCCCGAAATACTGCAACGGGTCCGCATAGGCCGCCGCATCGGGGCTGCCCACGGTCAGGCTGTGGCCGCGCCCCGCGAGCCGCAGATCCTGCAGGATCGCGCCGCGGGTCAGGATCGCGGCGGCGAGGCTGCCATTGCCGAGGGTGATGCGCTGGATGGGCGCGGCGCCGCAGACGCCGGTCAGCGTATCGAGACCCGGTGCGGGCAGGTCGTGTCGTGTCTGGTTCATGGCGACAGCCAATATCGTCGCAACCGGTGGCGCAAGTGCTCACTTGGTCGGCGGCAGGCCTGCCTCTGCGGCCATCGCCCGCTGCGGCCCGCCGCAGGCCGGCCCGCGCGACCCGCGCAGCACTGGCACGGGACCGACATCCGGCCAGAACCCTGCCGCAGCGCCGGACGGGCAGCGATCATTCGCGCGTCGGGCCGCCGGCGCGCGACATGACACCGGTCCGGATGTGCCCCGATCACCCCGGTGCCGTCGCCACCGCGATCTGGGTCCAGACCGCGCAATCGTCGATCAGGGTCCATTCGCGCCGGATGCCGCGCGGCCCGAATTCCACCTGCGTCATGCCCAGCACATGCAGGAAGCAGCCGGTGGGCGCCCCGAAACGCCCGGGCCCGTCATGGCGACCGTAAAGCGACCAGCGCACCGCGGCCTGCGGTGCCGCCCGCGGCGGGGCGGCCCCGTGGCGGTGTTCGACCCGAAACGCCGCCCCGGGCAGGGCCGCGCGCAGCCCCGCCCAGAAGGCCCGGGCCGGTCCGCTGCCAAGGCGCGACACGCCGCCGGGCAGGGTGTGTTCGCAGGCCGGATCGCAGCACCTGACCACGGCATCGAGATCGCCGTCCATGATCCGGCGCAGGCGGGCGGCCAGGGTCTCCCCCCACTCGCCCTGCTGCCCACCGGGGCTGCGTGCCACATAGGGGCCATCGGGGTCCGTGTCCGGCGTGAGCGGCGGTGGGATCCGGTCCGCGGCCCCCGCCGCGCGCAGCCGCGCGCGCGCCCAGTCCGACGGGTGCATCCCCTGTGCGCCCGCCGCGGCCGCGGTGTCGCGCAGGATCCAGCCGTCCCGGACCTGCCCGCCCGCGCACCACAGGTCCGCCATGATCCGCAGGCGGATGTCCTGTCCCGGCGGCGTGCCGGTCGCCGCCATGCGTCCCGTCAGGCTGCCGCGCAGCGACAGGATCGCGCCGTCCTGCAGCGCGGTATCCGCCTCCATCCCGGACAGCGCCAAGGGGCACAGATCGTCCGGCCCGGTGGCGTTGCACAGCGTGCTTTCGGCGTAATAGGCCGCGGTCTCGATCTGTCCCAGATCGGCCAGCGCGGCCGCCATGGCAGCACCCGGCCCCGCGGCGACGGCGAGCCCCGTGCGCAGCCACGCGTCGGGGTGAATGGCGCGTTCGAGCGACCAGAGCCGGCCGTCCGTCCAGCCCGCGCCCAGCACGTCATGGGCGACCGTTTCCGGGTCGTCAGCCGGGGCCGCCCGGTTTCGGACCCCGCGGCGGAAGGTCGGCGGCGCGCTTTCGGGCGGTGGCGTGCCGTGCGGTCCCGCTGCGTCGCGGTCATCGACGACCGGTCGGAGCGGTTCGCGCGGCGCGGCATCCCCCGGCATCCAGGCCGGTGGGCGCGGGTCGCCGTGGTCGCGGTCGGTGTGCGGGCGGGATCGGGTCAAGCGCATCATGGTTTCCGCATAACCCCGAGTCGGTAAACATTCCCCCAACGCCGCCCCGGGACCGACCGCGGGCGCAGCCCGCCGGGCCCAACGGGAGGCGCGGTCGCCAGACCGCGCGCGACGGGCGGGAGCCCCCCTTGCCCACTCCGGGCCAGTCGGTCTGCGCCAGCCGGTCTGGGCCAGCCGGTCTGGGCGATCTGGTCAGGGCGTGACCCAGCGCCCCCGCCAGTTCCGGCTGCGGCTGTATTGCGCGCGGTGGTGCATGTCGCGCCCGAGATGCAGCGCGTCGATCTCGCGCACGGTGCAGGTCATCACCGCGAAGCGCGACTGGTCGGGCGTCACCGTCAGGGCCTCGGGGCAGGCCATGCCCTGTCCGGGCTCGTCGCCATTGCCGTAGACCCGGCGCGACGGTTCCGGGATGCGCCGCCACTCGGGGGCCACGCAGTCGCCCGTGTCGATGCCGACCTCGCATTTCAGCCGGATCTGCAAATGCGCCTGCGCGTCCCACACGAGGATCGTGGCGCGCGGGTCGGCGCGCAGTTCGGCCACCTTGGCCGACATCGTGTCGGTATGCGCATAGAGCTTGCCCGCCGCCCGGTCCGCCCCGCGCAGCACGACCATCCGCGCCTCGGCCCCGCCGGTCTGGCCGGCGGTCGCAAAGGCCACGTGCCGTGCCGCCGCGTGGCGCACATGCACGCCCTTGACCAGCGTGTCCCAGACGCGCCCGTGCAGCGTGTCGAGATCGGTCCACCAGTCATGCATAGCCCGTCATCTCCAGATACCCGATCCCGTCATGGCTGCCCGACACGAAGACGGGTCCTTCCCAGTAGGGCACGTTCAACCTCATCCATGACTGGCGATTTAGCGGCGTGGTCACGATGTCCAGCCCGTGCGCGTCCCATGCGATCCGCCATTCGACCGGCACGCGGCGCCCGGCGACGGTGGCGTGGTCCCGCGCCTCCAGCCGCAACGCGCCATCGGGGATGTAGCGCGCGGTGCCGTCGGGGGCGACATAGGCGCCCGGCACGTAATCCGGCCCGGCGCCGTCGCGCAGGCGGTACACCATCAGCTTCGCGCCATCCGCGAGGTGCAGCGAGAACCAGTCCCACCCCGTCTGGCTGTCCGCGAGCGGCTGCGACGACCATTCCCGGTCGAGCCATGCGCGCCCCGTCACCGCCACCGGGCCATCGGGCAGGTCGAGCCGCCCGGCCACGCGGTAATGGGGCTGGGAGTAGTAATAGCTCGCCTGCCCGCGGGGGGATTTCACGGAATAGCCGCCCTGACCCTGGAACAGGAGCGGCCCTTCGGCGTGCAGTTCCAGGGCATAGCCGAAATCCGGCCCCCGCGCGGTCACGTCCAGCCGGTCGAAGGCGTCGGCCACTGCGGCCCCCTCCGGCGTGTGCATGCGCCAGTCGTTGATCCACGCGTCGAACGGCGCCGACGTCACCCCGGCCTGCCCGATCCCGCCGCGCGCAAAGGTCTGGGCCGCGAAATGGCGCGCTGCCGTCGTCAGCCCCGCATGGGCGAACCACACCTGCGGGGACGCCCAGCCGGTGGCCTCTGCCCCCGGCGCCTCGGGGCGCAGGGCGGTGCGAAAGAGCGTCCACTGGATGCCGTAATCCGCCCCGTCCGCGCCGCGCAAGTTCGACGTCACATACCACCACTCGATGCGGAAATCGGGGTGCGGGCCGTGATCGCGGGGAAACGCGAAACGCGGGTCCGGTCGCGGCAGGGTGAAGCCCGCGGCGTCCGCGGCAAGCCCCGCGAAGCCCTGCGCGCGCGCGATCCCCGGCAGCGCCGCCGCCGCCAGCAGTCCCAGTGCCCTGCGCCTAGCGATCATGGACGAACACCCCCAGCAGATGCGCGGCCGGGCGCCGCCAGAGCCGCCACGCGGGCAGCGCCGCAGCGAGCACCGCCGCCACCCCCGCGGCCAGCGCCAGCGCCGCCCAATCCCCGGGAAAAAGCCGCAGCGGCAGGCGCCAGCCGAAGGCCTCCACGTTGATGACGGCGAGCAGCATCCACGCCAGCACCAGCCCCACCGGCAGCGCCAGCACCGCCGTCAGCGCCGCGAGCATGCCCGCGCGCAGCAGTTCCAGCCGCGCCAGCTGCGCGCGCGTCAGCCCCAGCGCCCAGAGCGGGGCCAGTTGCGGCAGCCGCTGGTCCGCCAGCGTCAGCAGGCTCGTGAAGATCGCCACACCCGCCACGCCCAGCGTCAGCAGGTTCAGCGCGCCCGTCACCGCGAAGGTCTGCTCGAAGATATCCTGCGACAGCGCCTTGAGGCTC
>Ga0100401_1003676_pt1 | contig 11561 bp, 8 predicted proteins | sample CryGeymeta201525_FD_80421 | JGI IMG/M metagenome (GOLD analysis project Ga0100401, IMG submission 80421) | Groundwater microbial communities from Crystal Geyser aquifers in Utah, USA - Crystal Geyser metaG 2015-25 | ecosystem: Environmental > Aquatic > Deep subsurface > Groundwater | place: USA...
ATTATTAATGGGAGTTTCTTAGTTTTTAGGGGTTCGATGGATTTTCCTCCGGTAACAAAATAAAGGATACCTCCCCAAATAGCAGCCGCAATATCAAAACCAGAACCTACTCCCTGAATATCTAAGACAGTCTGATAAGCTAAATCAAATAACTCTTTTTTTTCTATTTTAATTCCAAATAGTTCAGCCAATGCTCTCAAGGTTGAAACCGTTACCGCCGAAGAAGAACCCAAACCAAATTCACTGGAAAATGCGCTTTTGGTTTCAATTTCCAGCCCAACTCTGACCCGATATTTCTGAAAAAAATTGAAAATTGCTCGCAGAACAAATTGGCTTCCCTTAGGATGAGATTTTTCCAAATCGTCAATAAAAAGAAGATAGTCTTTAAGACCTACTCCGAGGGCATTCAAAATAATTCTATTGTCTTCCCTCTTTTTTAATTGAACTGTCATTCGATGATCAACCGAGGTAACTAAACCGGGTCGATTATAAACTACCGCATGTTCACCAAAAAGCATTAATTTCCCGGGAGCTGAAACTTTAATCATTAAAATAAATGTTTACCCACGTACCTAAAGAACTTATGTGCGGGGTTTATCAATTAATCTTACTCCTTTTCCTGATTTGGAAACAATAATTCTTTTTATCCCTTCAATATTCTTTAATCTTTTTTTGATTTCCGGAACATCTTTTTTAAGACAAATTATTTTCACCTGGGGGCCGGCATCGATGGTGAAATAGCACTCCAATCCATTTTCCCGCCAAGATACTACATTGTGAATCACTTCCATCGTTGTCGGTAGCCAATAGATTATTGCGGGTTTTGTTGTCAGCATTAAGGCATGCATTTTCAAACAATTATATTCTGTCTGGGAACCGACCGCGGTAAAATCCTTTTTCAAAATTCCCTCTCTAATTATCCTTAAATCATCCTCAACTGTCTTTAACCAACCATCATAATAAGGACAGGTTTCAATTGTCTGGGCCATTCCCGCCCGGCTTCCAACTTTCTTTTTTTTCTCAGTTAAAATCGAGACAATGATTCTAAACTCTGGCCAATAGTTTTCATCTGCTATTGGCCTAGCATAAGAATCTGAGCCATCTTCTTTTTTGCCTTTTAACCATTCCACAAAGCCACCAAAAATTGAACGGCAGGCAGAACCAGAACCCTGACGGGCTAAAATAGAAAGTTCTTTTTGATTTAAATTCAAACCGGCTGCTTTTGTTGCTGCCAATGTTATTGCAGCTAATCCACTGGCTGAAGAAGCCAAACCAGCAGCAACAGGAAAATTTGATTTGGAAACAACTTTTACTTTTTCTTTTATACCGGCTATTTTTTTTATTCTCTCTAAGTGTCCCAAAATATCTTTTTCGTCTTTTACCCGAGCGCCAGCGAAGGGGAGAGAAGAAGATTTATCTTCTTCGATCTTTAGTTCTTCATCATTTATAATTATCAAATCTCTCTCATATCTATCAGAAAATTCAACTGTTGTTATTGTAAAAAGTCCCTCACATGTCATTGAGATAGAACCATTATGGGGCAAAATTAATTCTTTATTTCTTTTCCCCCAATATTTAACTAAAGCGATATTTGCATTAGCTTGAGCAGTGGCTTTTACCCCGTTAGAAGTTTGCATATGTATTGCTGGCCAAAAAAGAGCAAAGGTTCTTTTTTGGCGTGGGTTTAATCAAATAAAGTAATTGTTTAAGTTTTAACATATTTAACCGTGGCAAACTTCTAACGGGGTGAATAAAATTAAATTATTTTTACTCCTTCCACTCCAAGTTTTGTCCAAAAAGCATCAAAACCATTATCCTTAAAAATTTTTATCAAACCAGATGCCTCTTTTTGACTTTTGGCCAAAACCAAACAGCATCCCCCACCCCAGCCGCCGGTTGGTTTAGCACCTAAAGCTCCATTTTTAAAAGCCAAAGAAATTATTTTATCGAGTCTTTTAGTTGAAATTCCAAGTTTTTTGAGTTCTTGATAATAATTCGTCATTAAACTTCCTATTTTTTCGAGCTTTTTTAATTTTAAAGCTTTAATCCCCAAGCGAGATATTCTGTCTAATTTGTCTAAAATCGAATCAAACAATTTCGGTTTTCTCTTTTTCAGCTTGCTGACAAAAGAGACAATTTCGCCGGTGCTGGCTCGCTCTCCACTATCAACAACAATTAATGGAAGTTTAAAATTAATATTTAAAGGCAGGATGCCTTTTGATTTTTGGTATCGAATATAACCGCCGTAAGTAACAATAGCGCTGTCGATCCCGCTGGGAATTCCGCTATGTGCCATAATGTCGCCTTCGTAAGCAAAATTACAAATTTCATTCTTTGTTAAATTTTTATTAAGAAACTTTGAAACAGCTAAAGCAATGGCGGCGAAGGTAGCTGAACTAGAACCTAAATTCTTTGGGATTTCCGATTCAACTGAAATATCAATATCCGAAAATCCATACTTTCTCATAATTTCTCCTATTACAATTAAACGGGGAGAGAGAAAATCTTTCTCCATAATTTTTTCCATTTCCTGAAAATCTCCTCTCGTTTTCAATCCCTCAAATTTTTCTAAAAGTTCGAATAATTCTTTCTTTGAAAAACTCTTTTCCAAATTAAAGTCTTTTGATAAAAATCTTATTCCTCTTTCTCTTTTATCAACCGTCACCCGAACTTTTTTATCAACGGCCGCCGCAATGCCCAATTTATCATAAACAACTGCATGTTCGCCAAACAATATTATTTTTCCCGGCGCCGAAGCAATTATCATTTTAGCAATTACATTAAAGCTATTTATTTACAAAAATTCTTTAAGGTTTTTGCGTTCTCTACTGCGTATCCCGCAAAATCATTGTTAAAATAGACAAACACGTCTTTATTTTGCTTTAGACGTTTTTTTATCTTTTGAGATAAGAAGTTTAGCTCTTTTTTTGTGTACAGTGCCAATATATAACTTTTTCATTGAGTCTTTATTAGATAAAATTTACTTTCAAGAAAAGAAGTGATTTGCGGGGCAACTTCATTCCATTTATATTCATGGGTTATGTATTGATTTGAAATCTGAGATAAAGAAAGATTTTCGGCTAAAATTTTTGCTAAAATCCATCTCAAAGGCGCCTTGATTAAGCTCGATATTAAAATTTTTATCTCCCCTTTTGATAAAGCATCTTTACCTCCGTTGTCTAAGCGAAGCACATTTTCAAAATCTTTAGATTTTGCCCAAAAAGGTGTTCCCGCTTCGATAACCAAAACATTGTCTTTTGAGTTATTTGAGATTTTTTTCATTGTCTCATTAACGAAGGCTCCTCCATTAGATAACCCAGTCATAATTATTTTTTTTCCAGGATTTTGCCTTAGATATTCATTAATATCCCCTGCCAATTTTTCAGCTTGATCCTGAAAAGATTGTCTCATCTCTTTTACGGCTGTAATTTTTCCAAAAAAATTATTTTTTGTCCTTTCGTAAGGAATAACAACCGAATTTAACCCAAGTTCAGTCAAGGTTTCCTGAATTCCTTTTATTATCGGAGCGAAATCTTCTGCTTTATCAAAAGGGGTGTTCCCCCATCCTCCGGAATTAAAAATAATGATAACCTCCTGGGGAGATAAGGTTGAATTTAAAATTTCTTGAAATTGAAAGTTTTCGGGAAATTTAGTGGGAGCAAAAAGAAAGACTAAACTGGCTAAAACAATTGAGGTAAGAATAATTTTCTTAGTTTTCCCCATTTCTAATAGAATTTTTCTTTTAGGGTATCGAGGAATTCGAGAATAATTGGATCTTCGCATTTTTCAAGGGCCCATTCCCACATCCAATCAATTTGTAATTTTTTATCTTTTTTCCAATACAGAAGTGCTTGAAGCAAAACAGACATCGCATTAACCTGATTTAAAAAACGGGCCTCGGCAGAACTAACGGTTCTATATTCATCAAAAAGCCGAATTATCTCTTTCTTAAAAGGATTTCTTAATTTTAGGGTGAGTTTTTTTAGGGCTTTTCTTTCTTTTTTGTAATGCTGGAAATGAATTTTCTCCTTTTCTTTTCTTGGGAGATGAAGCCATTTTTTAAAAATCTCTTTTTTCTCTCCTCCTTTAGCTAAGATAGTATCGTAAGGAGTGAGGTCATTCGTATAAACTGCGGCTATTTCATGACAAAGAGCCATTTTAAGTAATCTTTCCATATTGAGTTCTTTCTTTTCTCTACCAAAAATCCAGGCCATTAGAGATACCGAAAATACATGCCCGGCTACTGTCTCTAAGGGATCTTTTACCCCCAATAAATGCCAAATTCTTCTTGGGAGTTTTTTTAGTTTTCCGATTTCTAAAAGAAGATCTAAAATACTTTCCAATTCTTTTAGGTATTTCACTTTCCACCCATAAAATTTTTTTTGAATAACTTTCAAAAATTCCAAAAGTAAGGGGTCATCTATTGTTTCTTCTGCTTCTTCCCACCAAGGGGTTATCCAAGCTCTTTTTTTAACATCTAAATGGCAAATTGCCTCAATCATTCCCATTATCTGGTCTATTTGTTTGGCAAATTTCCCTTCTTTTGTAAATTTTTTTTCGTAATTGAGCCAGGAAGTAAGAATTTCTTTTCTTATATCTTCTTTTAATGGTTTTATTAATTTTAAAAGGGCATTTTCTTCTACTTTAAATTTTTTTCTCGCCCGCTCTTCTTTTTCTTTAATAGGAAAACGAATCCACCTTTTTAAAATTTCTTTCCTTTTCTCTTCATCTTTTGGTAATAATCCCCAAAAGGGAGTCATATCTCCAGCAAAAACTTCGCAAATATCGTGAGATAAAGAAATTTTAATTAGTTTTTCAATGTCTAATTTTTTTTCTTTTCCCAATAGCCAAGCGGCAAAAGCGATTATAAAGGTATGTTCGGCAACTGTCTCTGGTTTTTTAACCCCTAACCAAATCAAACCAGTTCTTGGTATTTCTTTTAACTTACTGATTTTGATTAAAAAATTAAGAATTTCTTTCATGAAAAAAAATATGCTCAACTTCAGTTGAGTATATCATAATTTTTCAAAATTTAAAATTTATATCACGATAAATGATACCGGATTTTTTTAACTTTATAAACCACTTTTATTGGAGAGGTTATCACCACTTCTTCACCAATCTTTTTTCCTAAAATCGATTTACCCACCGGAGACTCAGAGGAAATCTTCCCTTCGCCGGGATTAGCTTCCAAAGTTCCAACAATCATAAATTCATTAATTTGGCCATCCGCTTCTTCTAAAGTAACAGTTGCTCCCAAATCAACAATATTTTGTTTTTCTTTTGGAGGATTTTTAATTAACTCAATATTTTTTAGGATGTATTCTAGTTCAGCTATTCGCGACTCCAAGAAATTTAAATCTTCCTGAAAAGAAAGATATTCAGGATTTAAATCCTCAGAATGCCAAATTTTAGGAGATTCTCCTTTTATTTTAGCAAATCTTATTTTCTTTAATTCTTGATATTCTCTCTCTATTTTTGCCAATCCTTCTTTAGTTAAATAGAATTTTTTTGCCATATTAAAGCGTAAGAACCTCCAGTTTTGGAGGTTCAGTAGTTTTTGAGTATTTAATTTTTAATTTTTAACGTCTCTTTTTCCTACCGAACCCCAAAACCAAGCCTTTTGTAAGAATGACAACAAAATAATAAACCCAACAATTATATCTGGTTAAGGGATTTATAAAATTAATTTTCTTTATCTCATTCATCTTATCTTTTAATATTTAATTATAAGCCGCCAAGAAATCCTGTCAAGTCTCTCCAACTAATTGTTAGTTTATTATATCAAGATGCCTTGTCAAGAGTGTTTGAAGAATCGTAAATTTTGACTTAAAATAAAAATGTGCCAACTCTTATCCTAACTTCGACAACTGAACATTTAGCCCCGAAGCAGAACAAGTTCGCTACGGGGCAAGCAAAAAATATTCTAGCCAGAACTAAGGATTTTGAGATTGTTTTTCCTGATTTAAGTAGGGATGGAAAAAGATATTTTCCCGACGGAGAAATTTACATGAAAATATTTAAAGCCAACAAACTAAGAAATAAAAGAGTTATTGTTTTGCATTCCGGAGCACCAGAACCAAACGAGGGATTAATTGAGTTAGAATTAATTTTACAAATTTTGAGAGATAATAATGTAAGACCAGAAATATTTTTCTCTTATTTCCCTTACGGAATGCAAGATAAAGTTTTTGAAAAAGGGGAAACTAATGTTGCTGAAAATCTAATCGAAAAATTAATAAATTATTACAAGGTTAAAAAAATTTATGTCATCGACCCTCATTTTGGTGGACGAAAATGGATAAAAAAATACCCACTTATCGATGTCTCGGCGATACCAATTTTAATTGAAGCAGCTAAAGGAGATTTTGGTGAGGATATTTTGTTTTTGTCGCCGGATATTGGGGGGAAAAGAAGAACAGGGGTCTCGGAAGGAATGAAAAAAGAGCGATTAACCTCATTTAAGGTAAAGATGGTTTCTCCTGAATTAAACTTCAAAGGAAAGGTAATTGGAGTAATTGATGATATGATAAAAACTGGCGGAACTCTTTTAAAGTTTCAGGAAATTGCCAAAAAATCTGGAGCAAAAAAGATTATTGCTTTGGTTACTCATGGAGTGATATCAAGCGGTGTTTCAAAAATTAAGAAAAAATATTCCAAACTTTATTTAACAAACACTATCAAACAAAAGGAGTCAAATGTTGATATAACTGAGTTAATTTTAAAAAATCTTTCTAAAACATGATAGAAATCGATGGTGCAACTTTGGAAGGCGGAGGGCAACTGATGAGAACAGCGGTAGCTTTGGCAGCGGTTACTAAAAAGCCCTGCCGAGTTTTTAATATTAGAAAGAATCGCCCAAAGTCAGGGTTAATGCCGCAACATCTTTTGGGAATTCAGGCTTTGGCCCAGCTTTGTAAGGGAAGATTAGAGGGAGATTATCTCGGTTCAGAAGAAATTAAATTTTATCCCGGCCAAACTTACAGAGAGCGGATCTCGATAAATATTCCCACGGCGGGGAGCATCACTTTGGTTTTGCAAGCTTTAATTCCCCCGGCCTTATTTGCTTCAACGCCTATTAAAATTTCTTTTGATGGCGGAGCTACTGACACTTTTTTTTCGCCAACAATTGATCATTTTCGCTATGTTTTTCTAAAAATTTTAGAAAAGATGGAGGCAAAAGTTGAAATTAATATTTTAAGACGGGGTTATTATCCAGAAGGCGGGGCAAAAATAGAAGTTACGGTTTTCTCACCGAATTTAAAAACCCTCAATTTAACTGAACGAAGTTCTCTAAAAAAAATTTTAGTAATTTCCGGAGCCTCAAATGTCTTGAAAGATAAAAAAGTGGCTGAAAGACAAATTGCTGGAGTGAGAGAAATTTTGGGAAAATTGAAATTACCGATGGAAGAAAAAATTGAATATTATGATACCCGCTGCCCGGGAAGCCAGATATGTTTGGTTGCCGAGTTTGAAAATACAGTAATCGGAACCGATAATTTGGGAAAATTAGGAAAAAGAGCCGAGGACGTCGGCAAAGAAGCGGCTCTTGAATTATTAAAAGAACAAAAATCTGGGGCATGTTTAGATAAACATTTAGCGGACCAAATTTTGCCATTTATAGCTTTAGCCTCTGGGAAATCTCAGGTCACCGTTTCGGAAATCACAAATCACTGCCAAACCAATATCTGGGCAATCGAAAAATTTATTGAAGGGAAATTTGAAATAAAAGATAATCTAATCAGTTGGGTCCCAAAATAAAAAGAGGGCGGTTGAATAACGCCCCAGAAATTTACTCACCGGGTGGAGGTAGAATGATTTTTTCTGGTTCAAAGATTACACGACGTGGACCTTTTTCAACTTGGCCAAGTTCAAAGAGTTCGTAATCAGCTCTCTTTCCGATATCTATTGTACGCTCTACTTCGTGAGGTGGAACAAATATGTAATAGCCGCTTCCCCAGTTAAAGGTTGTTAAACAATCTTTAATAGTTACTCCTAGTTCTCGCATAAATAGGAATAGAGGCGGTATTTCGTCAAACCAACTGTGGATACGATAGCTGAATGGTCGTTTGTCAAAGGCTATTTTACCTACACCGCTACCAGTGCCTGGCAAGAAAGCATGAATATCTACGTTCTCTTCCAGGAGTGACTCAGTTAAGGCTACATATGGTCTAGTAGGAATAAGAGCTTCTTCGCCAAGAGTGTTACCGTCGGGTAATTTCGTTAGGAATTTTTCTGGAAGAGACAGGGCGCGTTTGATGACCAGCGAAATCCCGTTGATATGGAGACCTGATGATTTGACTCCGATAATACGATCACCGACTTGGAGTTTGCAGCCAGTAATCTTTCTTTCTTTCGGAGCAATAATGCCCACCATACACCCGCTTAATACAGGCGCACTCACTACAGGTGATTCAGCTCTCACTAAATAACGAAGTGCTGATGATTCACCGGCCGGCAAAGCCACTCCGCAGATTTCACATGCACGATAGAAACTTTCTGCCAAATCATTGCTTCGTAACTCATCTGTTCCCCAATCATAACTATTAGCCGCTACTTCGTCAGTATAAATGACTGGCATCGCTCCCTGAGCAATTATATCGTTACCGGCAGCCAACATGGTATCAATGCCTATCCCTTCATAGTAACTTCTACCGGTACCCGCATATTGACGCATCCATTCGGAAATCCAATCTTTATTACCAAGTCCCTCATTAGTCTGAACCCAGCTATGAGAATGTGGGCCACGATATTCAAAGACAGCCCCATGAGCTCCGACCGTTTCCTCGTCAACAAAAACTCCTCTTTTATTCGGGAAATGAAGCGTTCTCTTTCCTACGGCTTGCATAGCCTTTCTGAAAATTTCAGCTTTAGTATAATCTACTCCAGCTTGAGCATATTCTCTCGACATTTTTCTCATCCTCCTTCTATTTTATTTTTAAGTTGCAATCATAGTTGCCTCCCGCAACTAATTTAGATTATACCATCTTATTGAAATGGTCAAGAAAATGGCATTAGAAAAAATTTAAGGAGTAAGTCTCTTTTTTAAATGGCCATAATAAATTTGTTTTACAATCTCACTGGCAAAAAGATAGGCTAAAATCAGAGAGAAAATTATTAGTAAAGAGGAAGGGAGAGGAGAGGTGAAATGGAAGAAATTTTTTCCAAAATTGGTGAATGGTAAGATTAATGTTAGGGTTGAGGTTAAAATTGACAAAAAAATTAAAAATCCAGCTGGTTTTTTCGCCATTAAGAAAAATCGTCTTGTTCTAATTGAGAAAATAAGGGAAATTTCAGTCAAGACACTCATCGTGAACCAAAGGGTTTGAATTAGACTTTCATTTTGGCCATAAAAAATTCCCAAAAATGTGAAATCGAAAATAGAACTGATTATGGCTAAAAAGATAATTAGGGGAAATATTTGATTTAATCTGTACATTTTTGGCTTTCTTAATTCCTCAACATCGACGCTATCTCCAGCCAGAGAAATTAAAGGAAAATCTGACAAAAGGTTAACTAATAAAATTTGTGCCGGCAACATTGGTAAGAAGGGCAAAATCAGTGACATGGTGGCAACTGAATAAAAATTTCCAAAATTGCTGGAAAGGGTGCATTTTATGTATTTATTAATATTGGCAAAGATATTTCTTCCCTCTCTAATTCCCTCAATGACTATTCTTAAATCAGTTTCCAATAATAAAATATCTGAAGCTTCTTTTGAGACATCAGCTGCTCCCTTTACGGCTATCGCAACGTGAGCAATTTTTAAGGCGGGGGCATCATTAATTCCCTCTCCCATAAATCCAACTTCATATTTTTTCTGAAGAGATTTTATAATTTTCAATTTTGTTTCGGGAGCAATTCTGGCAAAGACCCGGAATTCTTCACATTTTTTCTCAAATTCATTTTCAGAAAGCGAGTCTAAGTCTTTTCCCAAAATTACTTTTTTTGGGTCATCAATCAATCTAACATCATTTGCCACTTTCCCAGCCACTTCAGGGGCATCACCAGTTAAAATTTTGATTTGAACTCCAAGTTTTTTTGCCAGTTCAAGAGTAGCTTTTGCTGTTTTCTTTAGAGGATCCAAAAATGTAATATAACCTAAAAATTTTAAATCACTTTCATCCTTTTCAGAATATTCATCTTTTTTAAAATTTTTATAGGCAATCGCAAGAATCCTTTTTCCTTCCTCACCCTCTTTTTTTAAATTTTTTTCTATTTCTTCTTTATTTAAATTTCCTTCAATTTCTAAACACCTTTCCAAAATTTCTTCTGGCGCCCCTCTTAAAATTAAAATTTTATTTTTATTTTCACCTTCGATAAGAACACTATTCATTTTTCTTTTTGGATCAAAAGGAATTTCAAAAAGGAGTTTATATTTCTTTAAAATCAATCTTTCTTCCTTTTTAGTTTTTTGGAAAATAGCAATATCAAAAGGGTTTCTCAATTTTCTTTTTTCTAAAAATTCTGAGGCTAAAAAAGCAAAATTTAGACACCTTTCTTTATCCACCGAGATTACTTCCTCAATTTTTAATTTATTCTCAGTTAAAGTGCCCGTTTTATCAGTACACAAAATTTCCATATTCCCCAAATCTTCAATTGCTGACAATCTTTCCATCACTACTTTTTTTCTTGCTAATCTCAAAGCTCCTCTGGAAAGAGCCGAACCAACAATAACCGGCAGGGCTTCGGGAACTATTCCCACAATGATGGCAAGGCAAAAAATGGCAAAATCGGATTTGGGAATTTCTTTTTTAATTAAAAAACTAGCTAAAAAGACAGCCAAAATTGTGAAAAGAACTGTTTTTAGAATAACCTTTGAAAAATCAGCCAACTCTTTTTCATAGATACTTGGCTTGGCTGTTTCGGCAGTTAATTTGGCAATTTTACCAAATTCAGTATTTTTACCTGTGCCAATGACAATTCCTTTTGCCTTGCCAGAAATTACCGAAGTTCCAGAAAAAGCAATATTCTTCGCTTCAAAAATTTCCTTTGATTCTTTTTCTAATGGTTCAGAAATTTTCGCTATGGGCTGAGATTCACCGGTTAAAGTTGATTCATCGACTAAAAAATTTTTTGATTCAAAAATTCTGAGATCAGCTAGAACAATATCCCCGGAATCTAACAAAACTATATCTCCGGGAACCAAAAACTTTTTGTCAATAAATTTTTCTTTTCCCTCTCTCAAAACCTCAACCTCTTTTGGCAAGTATTCTTTCAAAATGGAAATTGCCCTCTGGGCCCTGAATTCTTGAAAAAATCCTAAAAAAACATTGATAAAAGCAAAAACGAAAATCAAAATTCCATTTATTTTTTCTCCGAAAATAAGGGCTAATATTCCGGCAATAAAAAGCAAATAAAAAAAGGCAGATTTAAACTGCCTGATTAAAATGTCCCAGGCACCAACTTCTTTTACCTTAATTTCGTTTAATCCATAAACTTTTTGAAGATTTTCGGCTTCTTTGTCCGTCAGTCCGGTTTCTCTACTCTTGAAAATCTCAAAAATCTCCTCTTTTTCTTTTTGTGTAAATTCTGGAAAATTCATAATTTTAATATTACTA
>Ga0100401_1003677_pt1 | contig 11561 bp, 11 predicted proteins | sample CryGeymeta201525_FD_80421 | JGI IMG/M metagenome (GOLD analysis project Ga0100401, IMG submission 80421) | Groundwater microbial communities from Crystal Geyser aquifers in Utah, USA - Crystal Geyser metaG 2015-25 | ecosystem: Environmental > Aquatic > Deep subsurface > Groundwater | place: USA...
CATGAAACGCCCCAATCCGCTCCCGCCCGACCAGATGACGCCCGCCGAGCGCCGCGCCGAACTGTGCGGTCTGCTGGCGCTCGGGCTGGTTCGTCTGCGGATGCGCGATCGGGACGAAGTATCTGACGATACTGGAGAACGTTGCCTACACTCTCCGCCCGACCAATGCCGTCATGCAACTCCAACTCGCCGGAGAAATGCATGAACAAGCCCGATCCCATCCCCGCGCGCCTGGCCGCGCTCAAGACCACGCCGACGCCTGACCTGAAGAAACAGTGGCGCGACCTGTTCGACAGCGAGCCGCCGCCATTCAACCGCCGCTAACTCGAGTCCCGCCTGGCATACCGCATCCAGGAACTCGCCTATGGCGGGCTGAAGCCGGAGACGGTGAAGCGGCTGGAACGGCTGGGCGAGGAACTCGACGGCGGGGACAAGAGGAAGCGCGGCATCCGCGCCGATCGCGACCGCCCGATCACCGGCACGCGGCTGCTGCGCGAGTGGCAGGGCGTCGAGCAGATCGTCACCGTAACTGCCGACGGCTTCGAATGGCAGGGGCGGCCGTACAAGTCGCTGTCCGCGATCGCCCGCGCGATCACCGGCACGCGCTGGAACGGCTGGGTCTTCTTCGGGCTCAAGAACCACAGGGGGCGGACATGACGAAGCCGCCGGATAGATCGAAGATCGTCCGAAAGCTGCGGTGCGCCGTCTACACCCGGAAATCCTCCGAGGAAGGGCTGGAGCAGGAATTCAACAGCCTCCATGCTCAACGCGAGGCCTGCGAGGCGTATATCGCCAGCCAGCGCTCCGAGGGCTGGGTGCTGGTCCGCGATCAGTATGATGACGGCGGCATCTCCGGCGGCACGCTCGACCGCCCCGGGTTGCGGCGGCTGCTCGAAGACATCGAGGACGGGCTGGTCGATGTTGTGGTGGTCTACAAGATCGACCGCCTCAGCCGCTCGCTGGCGGATTTCGCTAAGCTGGTCGAGGTGTTCGACCGGAACGGCGTGACGTTCGTCTCGGTCACGCAGTCGTTCAACACCACCACCTCCATGGGGCGGCTGACGCTGAACATCCTGCTCAGCTTTGCCCAGTTCGAGCGCGAGGTGACGGCCGAGCGGATCCGCGACAAGGTCGCCGCCAGCCGGAAGAAGGGCATGTGGATGGGCGGGGTGCCGCCCTACGGTTACCGCGTCGAGAACCGGAAGCTGGGGGTCGACGAAGAGCGCGCTGAGCACGTTCGCTGGGTCTTCGACCGCTTTCTCGAGATCGGGTCCTCCACGGAACTGGCGCGGGAAGTCGGCACGCGCGGCCTCCGGACGCCGCGCGGCAACCGGATCGACAAGAAATAAATCTACCGCATGCTCAGCAACCGCGCCTACATCGGCGAGGCGGTCCACAAGGGCGACAGCTATCCCGGCGAGCACGACGCCATCATCGACCGCGAGACTTGGGACCGCGTCCACGCCATCCTGCAGGAGAGCCCCCGCAAGCGCGCCGCCCGCACCCGCGCCGAGACGCCCGCGCTACTGAAGGGCCTGCTGTTCGGACCCGACGGCGCGGCATTCTCGCCGACGCACACCCGCAAGGGCGACAGGCTGTACCGCTATTATGTCAGCCAGACCGTGCTGAAGCACGGTGCTGGTTCGTGTCCGGTCGGCCGCGTGCCTGCGGGCGAGATCGAGGGCGCCGTCATAGACCAGCTCCGCGCCGTGTTCCGCCAGCCGGAGATTGTTGCGGGGACCTGGAAGGCGGCGCGTGCCAACGCCGAAGACATCTCCGAGGCCGACGCACGCGCGGCCTTGCAGCAGCTCGACCCGCTGTGGGACGAACTGTTCCCCGCAGAACAGGCGCGCATCGTGGCGCTGCTGGTCGAGCGCGTAGATATTGGCACTGAAGGGCTTAACGTCCGGCTGCGCCTCGACGGCCTTGGCAGCCTCGCGCGCGAGATGCTGGCCGGCGGAATCGGAGAAGCCGCGTGACCCGCGGGGCTCCGATCCCCGACACGGTGACGCTGCATGTCCCGTTCCGCCTCGTGAAGCGCGGCGGGCGTAAGGAGACGCAGTTGCCGGAAGGCGCCGCTCCGCCGCGCCGGAAGGACAGCGCCCTCGTCAAGGCGCTGGCGCGCGCCTTTAGGTGGAAGCGCATGCTGGAGTCCGGCGAGTTCACCACCATCGCGGAGCTTGCCGAGCGCGAGGTGATCACCTCCTCCTACATGACCCGCGTGCTGCGTCTGACGCTTCTCGCGCCGGATATCGTCGAGGCGATCCTTGACGGGAAGCAGGGGCCGGAGGTCACGCTGGCGCGAGTGATGGAGTCGGTCCCAGCCGAGTGGTCAGCAAAAGTCTTAAAAACCCCTAATATGTCAGACCGTTAGACCCAAGTGAGGGATGTCCCGCTTGCTACACCACAGGCGCTTTTCGGGTGAACGCAACGGCAGAACGTTGCATGAACATCGGCCGTCGTCTAGTGTATGCATGCAATTCAGACGTCGTATCTGGACGAATCCTCCAGTCTGGGGTTGAAGGTAATGCTAATTTGGTGAATGATGGTGCACAAAACAGGCCTTCAGGAACATGCCCCGACCCAAAGGTAAGAAGGACGCTGTCCGCTTCACAGTGAGCTTGGACCCTCAGCTCCACGCGAAGTTGGTGCGCATAGCAGAGAGCAACGATCTCTCGTTGTCATGGGCTGTGCGCCGCGCAGTGGCCGAGTTCGTGGAGCGGCAAGACGAAACCAAGCAGGCCGAGCTGCCCTTCTCGCAATCGGCTCCGAAGGACTGAGATGAGCATAAGAAAACCGATATATCTGGATTATCAAGCAACTACGCCGCTTGATCCAGAAGTGCGCACCGCAATGCTGCCCTTCCTTGATGACCGGTTCGGCAACCCGCATTCTGAGCACCGGCTTGGCTGGGAGGCTGCCGGGGCAGTGGAAGATGCTCGCCGCGCCGTGGCTGACCTTATCGGTGCCGCGCCTGGCGAGATCATTCTCACTGCAGGCGCAACTGAGGCAAACAACCTCAGCGTGATGGGCGTCGCGCAGCGTACGAAGCGCCGGCATATTCTGGTGTCCGCCATTGAGCATAAATGCGTGCTTGCTCCGGCCGCAGCCCTCTCGAAACAGGGGTTTGAAGTTCAGATAATCCCCGTCGACGCGGATGGGATCATCGATCTGGAGCGTTTGGCGCAGCTGATCCGGCCCGACACGGCTTTAGTCTCTGTGATGGCAGCCAATAATGAAATTGGCACGCTGCAGCCTTTGGAAGAGATAAGCGCGCTCTGCTCCGAAATGGGAGCCCTTTTCCACAGTGACGCTGCGCAGCTTGCGGGAAAGCAGCCGCTTGATGTGCTCGCCCTCAACATCGATCTTGTCAGCCTGTCAGCGCATAAGTTCTATGGACCGAAGGGTATCGGCGCGCTCTACATCGCCAGCAATGCGCGTTCACGGATTGCTCCAATCATGTATGGCGGCGGTCAGCAGGACGGGATGCGACCCGGCACACTTGCACCGATGCTCTGTGCGGGCCTTGCGGCCGCCGCGGAGAAGGCGCTTGTCCAGCATGATATAGATGAGCAGCATTCGATAGCACTCAGGGCGCGGTTGCTAACCCACCTGCGCGAAAGGATCCCCAGTGTTCGGGTCAATGGCTCAGAAGAGAGTAGCCTCAGTGGCTGTCTAAATATTCGCATTCCCGGCATCGACGCTCATGCTTTGCTGATGATGTTGCAGGCAGACCTTGCCGCATCAGTGGGATCTGCCTGCAATGCCGGCCTGATCGAGCCCTCGTATGTGCTTGGCGCGATTGGCCTTACACCCGACGAGGCCCGCGCGTCACTGCGCCTCGGCTTCGGGCGCTTCACCACACTCGATGATATTGATCAGGCAGTAGAGCTGATCTGCGAAAAGGCAATCCGCCTGTCTCACGCCGTCGCTGCGGAGTAAGACGAAGATGGATCGCCAAACCCTCGCAAAACTCCTTCTGCCTCACAGACTGGATGCCACGTCCAGGAGGAGCATTTCATGATCAGAGGTCCACTCGCCAACCCTGCTTTTCGGGCCCAGTTCTCTGGCCATGAAACCTTCCCGCTTCGCCATCTCTGGCTGAAGAAGGCTTACGATCAGGTTGCCGCTGCCAAGGGCGGCGTTGCGCCAAAATCACTGTTCAACGATGCTGAGGCCATTGTCACCTTCGGGGTTGGCAAGAATATGGTCGGCGCTATCCGCCATTGGGCGCTAACCTGCGGAATCTTGGAGGAAGACGGCGATGTCTTCCGCACCACGAACATTGGCGATTATCTGTTTTCCGATGAAACCGGCGTCGATCCGTTTCTCGAGGCTCCCGCAACGCTATGGCTGCTCCATTGGATGATGGCGGGTACGCCTGAGCGGTGCACGACATGGTTCTACGTCTTCAATCACCTCACCGTTCAGACCTTCGATCACGACGCGATTGCAGCGCCGCTCCGCGACTATCGCGATCAGCAGAATGCGCGCTTGAAGAACAAGATCCGAGCATCTGATGCGACCATCAAGCGGGACGTCGAGTGTTTCTTGCGCAGCTATGTGCCAACCCGTCAGGGCAAGTTCAGCGATGATCTTTTTGAGCCGGCCTTAGTTCCGCTCGGACTGATCCGGGCAGTGAGCAGCAAATCCTATCAGTTCCGGCGCGGGGCTAAGCCGACCCTGCCAGATGGCGTCTTTCTTTATGCGCTTCACGAGTTTTGGATGCGGCATGCGCCAGACCAACAGACGCTTTCGGTCGAGGCGTTGACTTTCGAGCCAGGCTCACCCGGGCGTGTTTTTAAGCTTGATGAGGATGCGTTGGTCGAGCGCCTAGCACGCATAGAGGAAAGCACAGCCCGAGCTTACCTCTGGTCCGACACGGCCGGGGTCCGCAACGTTGCGCGCCGTTCCCACAACCCTGATCCCATGATGTTCCTGGCCTCCGCCTACGAGACCGCTAAGCAGAGGAGTGCCGCATGAGCAAACTGTCCGACATTGTAACAGTTTCTCGTCGGTTCCAGCGTTCGGTCCGGCTCGACACAGATCACGCTATCGATGGCGCTTTGCAGGGCTATGTATGTCATGGCTCCAGCCGGCAGGCGATGGAGACTATGGCGCGACTATTCCAGGAAACCGGTCAGCGTGCCTTCACCTGGACCGGTCCCTATGGTGGCGGCAAGTCAAGCCTGGCGCTTTTGCTCTGCCAAATACTCGGCGGCAGCTTCCAGCAGAACCAAGACGGCCTTGAGCTACTTGGAGATATGCCCTGCTTTCACGACGCCTTCCCACAGGAGGAAGAACCGTGGCTTGTCGTGCCCCTCGTTGGGCGCCGCGCGGATCCAGTATCTGATCTTCGCGAGGCCTTGGCGGATGCTGTTGCACGGGAGGCTAAGCCGGCGCGCACCAAGCGCCGCCAGATTGATCTGGCAGGTCGGGATGTAATCGAACGTCTCGTGAAGGAAGCCTCTGCACGACCAGAGGCCGGCGTGCTACTCGTTATTGATGAACTTGGCAAATACCTCGAAGCAGCCGCTGACGGCACTGCTGACATCCACTTCTTTCAAGATCTTGCTGAGGCTGCCGCGCGCTGCGAGGGTCGGCTGCTGATCGTCGGCGTCCTGCACCAATCCTTCGACCAGTATGCGCGCCGTTTCGGTGCCGAGATGCAGGAAGACTGGGCTAAGATCCAGGGCCGCTATGTGGATATCCCGATTGTCACTGCGACTGATGAGGTGCTCGATCTGATTGGCCGTGCCCTGATCCATTCGGATGAGGCTGAGGTCCCCGCCACTATCATCGAGACTGTGGCCGGTGCCATTCGCCGACGCAGACCTGGTAGCCCTGAGGATCTTTCCACGCGCTTGGCTGCCTGCTGGCCGCTGCATCCAGTCACGGCGTCGTTGATTGGCCCCTTGTCGCGCCGGCGCTTCGGCCAGAATGAGCGCAGCGTGTTCGGCTTCCTCAATTCTGCGGAACCGGGCGGGTTTCAGGAATTCCTGAAAACCCACGAGGCTGGCGGGACGCTCTATGACCCGTCACAGCTTTGGGACTATCTTCGAGCGAACCTAGAGCCCGCCATCCTGGCCTCGCCGGATTCCCATCGCTGGTCGCAGGCGGTCGAAGCACTCCAGCGCTGCGAGCACCGGGGTGGGCCACTGCATCTGAAACTGGCCAAGAGCATTGCGGTAATCGAACTATTCCATGGCGGCAGCGGCGTCCTTCCAGAGCGCAGCATACTCGAAAGTTGCGCGCCGGAGGCCACATCTGAGGAAATTGATCAGGCGCTACAGCACCTTCAGGATTGGTCTGTTGCGGCGTTCAGGGGCCATCTAAATGCTTTTGCTCTGTTTGCCGGCAGTGACTTCGACATCGAGACTGCTCTGAGTGAAGCACAGGCCCAGCTCGGAGAACTCAACCTGGATCGGTTGTCAGCCTTCGCTGATTTGCAGCCAGTCCTTGCCAAGAAGCATTACTTCACCACGGGCACTCTGCGTTGGTTCACGACGGCGCTCACCTCGCCGCAGGCCGCGCCGAAACTGGTTGAACGTTATCAGCCGACCAATGGGGCTGCAGGCCAGTTTCTTTTGGTAATCCCCGATGATGTGGTGCCAGTCGCTCAGCTGGCGCAGAGCTGCTGTGACGCGTCTCACAGAGCGGGCTGCTATCCTGTGGCACTCGGCGTGCCTCCCAATGCGCAGCATATCCGTCGAGCTGGCTCGGCCCTGTTGGCTTTGGAAGCCATTCGCCAAGGGCACCCGGCGTTGGAGGGCGATGCGGTTGCGCGCCGTGAGGTTGAGGCTCGGCTTGCCGTGGTCAGCGCAGAGTTAGAGGACACCCTCCGCCGAGGCTTTGTTCAAGCGACCTGGTATGTGCGCGGTGCTAGCTACGAGGCCGGCACCACCAAAGCGATCGCGCAGATTGCCTCAACTCTGGCGGACGAAACTTTTCCTCTGACTCCGCATATCCGCAGTGAGCTGGTGAACCGCGAGCAGCCCTCCAGCAACAGCCAAGCCGCCGTACGTGCGCTGTTGCATGCCATGGTCAATCACTCGGACGAGGATGATCTCGGCATGGAAGGGTTCCCGGCTGAGATGGGCCTCTATCGCACCGTCCTCAAAGCCAACGGACTGCACCGCAAATACAACAGTGCCTTCGACTTCCGTGCACCGACCAAGGCAACCGGTCAGAGCCTAATCCCCATGTGGGATGCAGCCAAGGAGCATGCCCAGAATAGGGATGGCGAGTTCCCCTTGTTGGACGTGTATAGCCTATGGCAGCAGCCGCCGTTTGGGGTGCGCTCTGGCTTGCTGCCTTTGCTCGCCGCCGCCTTTGTCCTAGCCCATCGCTCTTCGATGGCTGTCTATGTCGAGGGCATCTTCCAGCCTGAGATCAATGACTACGTGATTGATCGGTTGCTGCAGGACCCGCGCGATTTATCCCTCCGGCATGTTGATCCCAAGACGGATGGAAAAGCTCTGCTCAAAGCACTCAGTGCAGAAATAAAAACAGTGATGGGACGTGCGCCCGAGTCCAAACCTTTGGATATCGCACAAGCCTTGGTGGAGTTTGTGATGCGCTTGCCGGACTGGACCCGGCGCACGTCCTCTCTATCCAAGGAATCCCAGGAGCTGTGCCGGATCATGCGCGCTGCCAATGATCCTCACCGCACCATCTTCGTCGATCTTGTGCAGTTAAGCGACCGCGACACTCCGGCAGCGATAGCGGGTGAAATCGGCGGAATGCTGCGTGAGCTGCATCAAGCGTACGAAGCCATGCTGACCCGCCTAAGGGACAAGATGCTGGATGCGCTTGGCCATGATGGCAGCCTGCTAGAGGAGCTGCAGCGCCGCGCTGAGACCATCAAGGGGATCTCAGGCGATCTTCGCTTGGACGCGTTTGCCTCACGCCTTCAGAGCTTCTCAGGCACTCTTCCAGATATGGAATCCTTGGCCGGATTGCTCGTCAGCAAACCGCCCCGCAATTGGAGTGATCTGGAGCCCAGCCGGGCGGCGATGGAAGCCGGCCAGCTCGCTCTGGCATTCCGCCAGGCCGAAATGCTGGCGAAAGTCCAGGGGCGCGTTCCAAGCCGCCATGCCCTTGGGGTGGTGGTCGGTACGGGTGAAAATGGCAAGACGGCGCTTTGGGCTGTCGAGTTATCTGCCCAAGAGCAAGACACCGCCAAGGCGATCGCGGAAAGCCTGCAGGATATCTTTGCCCAAGCCGGCGTAAGTGACGCTGTGGCGCTCGCCGCTCTGGCAGAGGCTGGCATGCAGCGCATGAGCGATCCCAATGACGATATAAGGAGCCAAGCCGTATGAGTGCGCGCCATGTTCTGGGCTTGTCTGGCGGGCGTGACAGCGCGGCTTTGGCTGTGTTTATGCGCCAAACCTACCCGGACCTGCCGATCGAGTATTTCTTCACCGACACGGGTAAGGAGTTGCCAGAGGTCTACGAATTCTTAGGGCGCTTGGAGGGCTTTCTCGGACGAGCTATTGCGTATCTCAATCCCGACCGGGACTTCGATTTTTGGCTCAAGGAGTATGGTAACTTCCTCCCTTCTCCGCGCACACGTTGGTGCACACGCCAGCTTAAGCTGCGTCCCTTTGAGAAGTGGGTGAAGAGCGACCTCGATGCTGGAATAGAAATCATCAGCTATGTCGCGATCCGAGCAGATGAGCCTGCACGCACCGGCATGCTAGCCACCCATCCCAATTTGAAGATTACCCTTCCGTTGCGCGAACATGGCCTCGACAAGGCAGCTGTGGTCGAGTTGCTGGAATCGTCAGGCCTTGGCCTTCCCACCTATTATGACTGGCGCTCCCGTAGTGGCTGCACCTTCTGCTTTTATCAGCAAAAGATCGAATGGGTGCGGCTGAAACGGACCCATCCAGAGGCCTTCGAAGAGGCCAAGGCATACGAAAAGACGGCACTTGAACATGGCTCGCCGTTTACCTGGAGCGACCGGGAGTCACTCTCTGAACTAGAGCAGCCGAAGCGCATCAAGCAAATCGAAGAGGATTACGAACGGCGCCTCGCGCGCGCGAAAGCACGTCGGCCAAAGAACCCACTGCGCGCCAATCTCAGTGAGGTCGAGATTGACGAAGCCTACGGCACGGCAGAGGTCGCGGCTTCATGTGTTATTTGTCACAAGTAGGCTCGCAAAATGAATGGCACTGAGTACTCCACTCGCTTAAAGAGTATTCTAGCGTTAAATCGGAACCGGTCAATCAAGCGATTGGTCAGTGAAATTCCCATCCAGGCGCTGATAGACGAAGACTTCTGTATACAGGTGAGCTCCGCTATGAATGGCGGCTCGCAAAAATGGCAGAAACTTCGCGCTAATCCTGATGTTGGCCAGATGCTACCAGACAGGCATGGGATCTATATGTTCTGTTGGGAGCCACCGCTCGCGTTTCAAACGGAGGCCGGTGAGAACCGCTTTGACTGGTGTCTTTATGTCGGAAAAGCGTTCGATACCACCATACGGAAACGATTCGAGGGCGAGTACAAAAAGTACATAATGGGCGACCCGCGGCTCCTGTACGAAACGAAAGAAAATATGACGAGAGAGCAGAGACTATCGAAATATCTCTGCCTTCAGCCATTAAGTATTTGGTTTCTTGTGGTTGACGACAAACTCTCAATTCCAGACCTGGAAGACAAACTTATTGATCTTCTAAATCCACCCCTAAACAAGCAGAAATCAATTCGAGGTCGGTACCTCGAGGCAGAAACTGCGTTCTAGATCGAAAGGAGCACTCGTGGGCAACAAGACACTCATACCAGCCTTCAAAGCGAAAGTTGGTGACTGGAATTACTACATTTGCCACATGAGCTATGGCCAAGTGGCGCGAGAGGTGAATTTCGCGCACGAGCTGGCGGGCAACAAGGAGCTCAACCAATTAATTCAGCGAGGCCTTTCTGATCGAACGAAAGATATTACAGAGTATTTGATTAACTCGCCTCATCGCTTTCTCGGTGCGTTGATCATTGCCGCATGGGGAGGTGAGCCGCATTACACACCTGTCGAGATAACTGATTCCGACTCACTCACTGAGGGCCTTGACAAGGGCTTCGGAGTTTTAACGTTTGATGGGAACCAGCAATATTTTGCACTTGACGGACAGCATCGCCTAAAAGCAATCAAAGAGGCGGTCATGAAAAATCAAGATCTCCTTACGGAAGATATCTGCGTCATAATGGTGTCGCATTTTGACACCCAAGAAGGCCGGCAGAGAACTCGACGACTTTTCACGAACATAAACAGGAACGCAAAAGTCACTTCTGGTGCCGAGAACATTGTTCTCGATGAGGATGATGGCATAGCGATTCTTACACGGCGGCTAATTCAAGAGCATGAATTCCTCAGGCAAGAAGGAAAGGTTCGCGTCATCCTTGGTCAGGATAGCGAGGGAAAACTAAAGATTGCCGGCAAGAGCATTCCAAAAGCGGACAGGTCTGCAATCACGAGCATAATGACTCTGTATAATGTCCTTAGGAGCTTGGCATTTGACCAGCCAAAGGAGATCCGTGACGAGAAGGCCCGACCCAGCAACGACTTGCTCGATGCTTCGTATGAGGTTCTCGCCACAAGAGTTGACGACCTTCTCTCCAATTGCGGCGCAATTAAGGATCGTCTTCTGAAGTCTGATAGCGCGCGGGACGTCAGGGCGCCGAAGGACAACGAGGGAGTTGGGCATCCGTTCATGAGGCCAATTGTTCAAGAGGCCCTCGCTAAAGCAGTCGCTCAGTGCATTCAGCAGGAGCTTATCGATTGGAGCGGCGCCATGAAGCAACTTTCCAAGCTCGATTGGAAACTGACCGCAGCGCCATGGACTGCGATCTGGTCTTCAGAGGGCAGCAAGATCCTCAGCGGAACTGACTTTTCGAAAGTACTTGTCGATTTGCTTATCTGCAACATTGCACCTCCGAGCAAGCAATTTGTGAAAGAGGCTCGCCGAAACTATAAGAACCTTCGGGAGCGCGATTATCCACAATCGGCGGAGCTATTGCATGAGAACATCCCCAGCGCACCCGACGGTTCGCCAACCTCTGCTGTGACTGAAGATGGGCATTCTGATGAGACGAGCGGTACCAGTTGAGAGTTTCGACGTTTCGTCGTTAGGGCAAAGAGTGAATGGCAGGTCGACTCAAACGTACCAGACCGATCACTTTTGTCGACGGTGCAGTTCTGGGTTTTTGTGCGGTCAACGCCCGCGTATTTTCTTGCTCCAAACCTATGCGTCTCGATTTCGCCAGGTGTTCGGCGGTGAGCTCTTGGTTTTCGATCCCGGTGCCATCTACCAAACGCCTCTGGAATCGAAGTGCTCAGCCACGAGCTCGAAAAAGAACTATATTTCCAGAGGCTTGAGAAGAATTTACCGATTGCGCGCAGTCATGAGGTCCGGAGAATATCGGCCCTGAGAGACCAATTCCGGGCCTCCCAGCGCCGGGGCCGGTGCTCAGCCCCTCCCGCATAACCCTCGAAAACAACGAGAAAATCCGGCCGCAGCCGGATCGAGAGAACGGTTTCGCAAGGGCAAGTGGCGGAGGGAGCG
>Ga0100401_1003680_pt1 | contig 11542 bp, 9 predicted proteins | sample CryGeymeta201525_FD_80421 | JGI IMG/M metagenome (GOLD analysis project Ga0100401, IMG submission 80421) | Groundwater microbial communities from Crystal Geyser aquifers in Utah, USA - Crystal Geyser metaG 2015-25 | ecosystem: Environmental > Aquatic > Deep subsurface > Groundwater | place: USA...
AGTGGCGAGGGCAGGCCCGCGAAGACGCCTTTGCCTTGATGCAGGATCACGCCCATCTTGCCATGCACGATCTCAGTGTGCCGGATGACGTGGCCGCCGAAGGCTGCGCCTATCGTCTGATGGCCGAGGCAGACCCCCAGCAGCGGCAGTCCAGCGCCCGCCGCCGCGCGGGTCAGCGCGAGGCAGAGGCCCGCCTGCGCCGGGGCGCAGGGGCCGGGGCTGAGCACGATCCCGTCGGCACCGCTGGCCATCGCCTCCTGCACCGTGATCGCATCATTGCGGACCACGCGGACCTCAACGCCCAACTCGCCGAGGTAATGTACGAGATTATAGGTGAAGCTGTCGTAGTTATCGATCAGGAGGATCATGTCGCGCGGCCTTCGGGGGAGGTGGCAGGTTAAAAAGGGATGAACGCGACGCGCGCCCGCGCTATACATCTTTCAAAGCCGCGCCCTTGGGTCAAGCAGGCCGCTGGTGCGGATCAGCAAGCAGCGCCGGGGATCAGCCCCGGGCAGAGCAGACAGGAGCAGGGCCATGGGTGGTCTGACAACCGGAATGATATGGGGCCTGCTGGTCTCGGCCCTTGGACTGGCCGCGCTGTCCCTGAGTTCTCCATTGCCGCCGAGGGACGGGCAGGGGGGCATGGGGGCCGTGCCAGGCGAGATCGTGGTTGTTGGCGATGAAGGGGCCCCGGACGGCACTGACGCGACCGATTCTGCATTGGCAAGCGCCGATGCCGACGCGGCAGAGGCCGAAGCCGAAACCGGCACCGATGTTGATCCCGCATCCGGAGCCGATGCGGTCGCCGAGATTGAAAGTCCGGAGGCCGAACCCGCCACCCCGGAACCGGCCGACACCGAAGCCGCTGCGGCACCGGCAACGGCGGTTCCATTGCCCCCCGGCTCTGAATTCAATCGCCCGCCGCCCGAGACCACGGCCACTTTGCCGGCGCCCGACGAGGCTCCCCTCGCCGCTGCACCGCAAGCGCCACAGGGCGTCAGTGAAAGCCGTTCCCCCAGATTTGACACCACCCCTTCGGCACAACCGGACGTGGCGACGAATGCGCCCGTTGCCATCGTGGTATTCGATGGTGTCGCAAGCGATACACCTGCCCGCCCGGCGGATGCGCCCGCGCCCGTCATCGCCAGTGGCCCTGCCGCCCTGACGCAACCGGCGGCTGCGGATACACCCCGCATCCGCACGGCTCTTTTGCCGCAGATCACGCCGCCAGAGGCAGCGGAAGAGGCCGATGCCGATGCCGATGCCGCCCGCGCGCCCGAAGCCGATCCCGAGCCGATGCCGGTGCCGCTGCAAATCCCGACCTTCCCGACGATCTCTGCCGCCCCGAGCGACCCGGCATCGCCGGAGGAGGCCGTTGAAACACCCTCTGAGGCACCCGCTGACCCGGCCGCAGAGGCCGCGACAGCCGACGCCGAGCCCGACGCTGCATCTGCCCCTGCACCAGACGCCACGTCACGCTTTCCGCAAATCACCCCTCCGGTCGCGGAGGAGAGCGCTGCTGACCTCATTGGCGCCATGCCTGGCCTCCCTGATGATGCGGGGCCCGCCGACGTCGTCGCGCCCGCACGCCCGCAGGGCGCGTTGCCCGCGATCCGCGCCTTCGCCGCTCCCTTCGACACCACCGAAACCCGCCCGCTGCTGTCGGTCTTGCTGATCGACGATCCCGACAGCCTGATCGAACAATCGACCCTGACCCGTTTCACCTTTCCGGTAACCTTCGCCGTGGATCCGCAACATCCCGACGCCGCTGCACGGGCAGCGATCTACCGAGATGCGGGGTTCGAGGTCGTCATCCTCGCCTCGATGATCCCGGAGGGCGCGACCGCCACGGATGTCGAGGTGGCGTTGCTGGCGGCCGAGGCGATCCTGCCGGAGGCGGTCGCGGTGCTCGACACCCCCGAGGGGCGGGTGCAGGGCGACCGGCCGGTGCTCGATGCCTTGGTTGCGGCATTGCAGGCCAGCGGCCATGGCCTCGTGGCCTTTCCGCGCGGGCTGAACGCGGCCGAGCAATCTGCGGATCGCGTCGGCGTGCCCGCGGTGACAGTGTTCCGGCTGCTGGATGACGAGGACCAGCGCGCCACGGAGATCACCCGGTTCCTCGCGCGCGCGGCGTTCACCGCAGGACAGGAGGGGACGGTGGTCGTGGTGGGACGGACCCGACCGGATACGGTCACCGCGCTGTTTTCCTGGGCGCTGGGAGAGCGATCGAGTGCGGTCTCACTCGCGCCCTTGTCGGCGGTGCTGGTGCGGTCGGCGGGCCAGTAAGGCCGGGCGCGTCGGGTGGAGGTGACGTCCGATGGATCGGGATCCTGATCCGAAGGAACACCCGCGGCGTCCACGCCGTCTGGCGCGCCTTCGGCATTAAATCGGGGGCAACCACTTCCTCTGCCATTCAGGCATCCCCCTGCCGGGCGCGATGACCCACTGTCTGGGCCGCAGATCCCGACGGACCACGACCATGGCCCCACCCGAAGTCGCCGGCGACGGCACCGGCTGTCACGGCAAGGCCCGGAATTGGACCAGGTGCTTTCGCCTGTCAGGTGTTGCGCCCGCGCGAGAACAGGCTCGCATCCTCGGCGGCCTTGCGGATTGCGCGGGACTTGTTGACGGTTTCCATGAACTCCGCCTCCGGGTCGCTGTCATAGACGACGCCACCGCCCGCCTGGATATAGAGCTTGCCATCCTTCAGCACTGCCGTGCGCAGAGCGATGCACATGTCCATGTCGCCGCCGGCACTGAAGTAACCCACTCCACCGCCATAGACGCCGCGCTTCTCGGGCTCCAGCTCGTCGATGATCTCCATTGCGCGGACCTTGGGCGCGCCGGACACGGTGCCGGCGGGCAGCCCCGCCAGCAGTGCCGACAGCGCATCCTCGTTATCGCGCAACTGGCCGACAACGTTGGAGACGATGTGCATGACGTGGGAATAGCGCTCGACGATGAATTCCTCGGTCGGGTGCACGGTGCCGATCTTCGAGACACGGCCGGTGTCGTTGCGACCGAGGTCGAGCAGCATCAGGTGCTCGGCCAGTTCCTTCTGGTCGGCCAGCAGGTCCGCCTCCAATGCGTCATCCTCGGCCGGGGTCGCGCCCCGGGGCCGCGTGCCCGCGATGGGGCGGATGGTGACTTCGCCATCAAAGACCCGCACGAGGATTTCGGGCGATGCACCAATCACCTGGAAGCTGCCGAAGTTGAAATAGAACATGAACGGCGACGGGTTGGTCCGCCGCAGGGCGCGGTAAAGGGCAAAGGGCGGCTCCGGGAAATCGAGAGTCCAACGTTGCGACGGCACAACCTGGAAGATGTCGCCCGCGCGGATGTAGTCCTTGGCCTTCTCGACCGCCGCCAGATAGCCTTGGCGGGTGAAGTTCGACACCGGTTCGCCCAGGGGCTGCGCCGCCCCCATCTCGCGCGCGGCAACACCGGGGGCGCGTTCGAGGTCGCGCAGTGCATCCGAGACCCGCTCGGCCGCTTGCGCATAAGCCGCACGAGCCGAAAGCCCGCCCGATTGCCATGCGGGAGACACCAAGGTGACCTCTCCCTTCACGCCATCGAGGACGGCAATGACGGAGGGACGTGTCAGAACCGCATCGGGCAGGCCCAGGGGGTCGGGGTTCACATCGGGCAGATGCTCCACCAGCCGGATCATGTCATAGCCGAGATAGCCGAACAGACCTGCCGCTGCGGCCGGCAGGTCGCGCGGCATGTCGATGGCCGATTCCGCCAGCAGCGCCCGCAAGGCTGTCAGCGGCTCCTGCGCGCAAGGCTCGAACGTGTCGCGGTCATAGCGAGCCGCGCGGTTGATCCACGCTTCCGTGCCCCGGCATTCCCACACGAGGTCGGGCTTCATGCCGATGATGGAATAGCGCCCACGCACTTCGCCGCCCGTGACCGACTCGAGGATGAAGGCATCACGCCCGGCATCGGTCAGCTTCAGCAGCACCGAAACGGGCGTGTCCAGATCGGCCGCAAGCCGTGCGTGGACCAGCTGGTTTTCGCCCCGCTCCCACCCGGCGCGAAACGCCTCGAACTCGCTCAGCTGCGCCATGATCAAATTCTCACGGGAAGGACGCGTTGACGGAGTTGATGACGGCGCTGTTGGTGGTGATCCCGGCATCGGACTGAACGGCCTGACCATAGGCCTCGAAGATGTCCTGTGCCATGGATTGCGCGATGGTCCGGGATACGATCTGCAACAGGATGGCGCTGTCGGGCGCGTCGCGCGCCGCCGCGTTGATAGCGTCGAGCCGGACGATCAAGGCGGCTTCGGCGCCGGGGATCATCACGATGTCACCAACGGATTCCAGTTGGAATACCTGCGCCGCGGTGGTGGGCGGCAGGTCGGGCAAAAGATCCTGGCGGCGGATCAGACGCTCGGCCGCGACCTCGCCCAAGTCCTCCAGCCGCGCGCCCATCGCCAATTGTCCCACAAGGTCTTGCGCCCGCTCCGCGACGGCGGCGCGCAGGGCGGTGGCGGTCCAGCCTTCGGCGACCTCATCGGCAATCTCCGCGAGCGGCGGCAGGGTCGGCGGCACGATCTCGTCCAGACGCAGCGCGAAGAGGCCGCCATCGGACAGGTTGGTCAGTTCCGGGAAATCCGTCTCGGTCACGGCCTCGGCCACGTTGCGGAAGCTGTCATAGCCCGCAATGCCATCTTCCGAGGTAAGCGTGTAGTCGATCGTTCCGAGGATCATGGGGGTGCTGTCGGCGATTTCCTCCAGCGTGGCACCACCAGCCAGCAGGTCGTCGATCTCCTCGCGCATGGCGTCGATCTCGCGCCGTGCGCCTTCCTCGGCCAACTCGGCGCCCAAGTCGTCGCGCGCCTCGTCGAAGGGCACTTCGGACGCTTGCAACACCGCGTTGACACGGAATATCGCGGGCCCGAGGCGGCTTTCGACCGGGCCGATGATCTCGCTCTCGGTATCGGCGAAGATCATCTCGGCGGCGGCTGGTGCCAGATCGGCGGCACTGACCTCGCCCAGATCGACATCGTCCAGCGTCAGGTCACGCTCGGCCACCAGCGCGTCGAAATCCGTCTCGTCGGCGATGATGGCGTCATAGGCGGCCTGGGCTTGCGCCTCGGTTCCGAAGACAAGCCGTTCCAGAAGCCGGCGCTCGGGCTGGACAAATTCGCCGATCCGCGCGTCGTAGAGGGCGCGCAGGGCCTCTTCGTCGACCTCGACGCTGTCCATGATGTCGGTCGGCGTGACCCAAACGTGCGTGATGCGCCGCGTCTCGGGGCGGGTGAAGCGATCGGGGAATTCCTCGTAATGGGCGGCAAGGTCCGCCTCGGTCGGCTGCGGCACACCGTCAGGCAGGTCAGCGCCGGTCACTGCGAGCAGCGAGAAATCGCGGGTCTCGCCTTGGTAGGCGACGATGGTTTCCGCGAAGATCTCGGGCGGGGTCAGGCCGCCGATCACGGCGGTCTGAAGCAGCGCCCGGGCAATATTTTCGCGGGTGTCCTCTTCGAAGTCGCGCGGGGTGGCGCCCTGCTGGGAGATCACGAATTCATAGGTGTTGCGGTCGAACTGGCCACTTACGCCCTGGAATGCGTCGACCTGCCGGATCTGGCGCGCGACCTCCGCGTCGCCCACCGAAATGCCCATCTGCGCCGCTTCATGGCTCAGCGCGGCGCGTGCGACGAGGCCGGCAAGAACCTGCTCGTCGATCCCGCGCGCCCGCAGGCTGGCGAAGGTGACCTGCGCTCGCGCCTCTGCAGATTGCGCGTTGATCTCGTTGTTGATGGCTCGGAAGTATTCCTCTGCCGTGATCTCCACGTCTCCGACCGATCCGACGCGGCTCGCCCCGCCGCTGAACGATCCGATGCCGAAGCCTGCCAGTGCGAAGAACAGCAGGCCCATCAGGATCCACACGAAGACGTTAGAGGCCTTCTTGCCTTTGGATTTCGCCGCCGAGGGTTTCGCCGTGGATCGTGCCATAGTCTCAGGGCCCTTTCGAATGGGACTTGTGAGTGGAAGTCGCGGCCCAACCGATACGCATTTGCCGTTACCGGGGCAAGTGGATGGGCGGCTTGGCGTCCGGGTCGGTCAGGGTGCTCAGGCGAGCAACCATCGTGGCCAGCCCCGCCCGGTCCGCATTGGCGAAGGCAATGCGCAGGGTGGTCTCGGCTTGGCCGGAGCCGCCCTGCGCGCGCGCGGGGGCGAACATGGTCCCGGGCAGGACCAGCAAATTCGCCGCGTCCACCAGCCAGCGGGCGACCGCGTCCGAGGGAACATCGAAAGGGTGGCGCACATAGGCAAAATAAGCGCCCGAGCCCAGAAGTTGCCAGCCGTTGAGCCCCTTGAAGCCGTCGCGCACCGCATCGCGCCGCGCCAGGATTTCCAGCCGCTCCCCCGCCAACCAGTCGCCCAGGTTTCGCATCCCCCAGAGCGCGCCGATCTGTCCGATCTGCGGCGGGCAGATCGCCACGGTGTCGAGGAATTTCTCCACCTCCGCCAGCCGTGTCGCACTTGCCATGATCGCGCCGACCCGGTGGCCAGTCAGCCGGTAGGCCTTGGAGAAGGAATAGAGGTGAACCAGCGTGTCGTCCCAGTCGGGGTCGGAGAAGAGGTCGTGGGGTGCGGCTTGCGACGAATGGAAGTCGCGGTAAGTCTCGTCCACGACCAGCGCGAGCCCGTTGGCACGGGCAAGATCGCGGAAGGCACTCAGAAGGACGGGAGAATATTCGACACCTGCGGGATTGTTTGGCGTGACCAGCACGATTGCGCGCGTGCGCGACGTGATCAGCGTCTGCGCCAACTCCGGATCTGGCATCAGGTCGTCGCCGGTGGGCAGATGCACGCCACGCACGCCTGCCATGTCCAGCCACATCTGGTGGTTGAAATAGTAGGGCAGGGGCAAGATCACCTCGTCCCCCGCGCCGGCCAGGGTCGCCATGACGGCGGTGAAGGCCTGGTTGCAGCCCGCCGTGATCGCGACCTGGTTCTCGCGCACCATGCCAAGATAGGCATCGGACCATTGCCGCGCCAGTTCCGCCCGCAATTCGTCGCGCCCAAGCACCGGTCCGTAAAGATGCGACGTCGGATCGCTCAACAGGGCCTCCGCCATGGCACGCACCAGCCCTTCGGGTGGCGGATCGACAGGCGCCGCCTGGCTCATGTTCATCAGCGGTCGGTCCACGGAAAACACTTTCCCGTCGAGCCAGCGCCGCGCCTCCATCACCGGGGGCGGGAAGGTCGTCCCGAAAGTCGGATTTATCGGCTGCATCACTCACCCCCGCCCGGCCCGTGGCCCATACCACCAAAGCCCGTTTTATCCTGGAAATCGACTAAAAGCCCGTCCGCCGTGTCACGCACCACGCCTCCGGTCACGCGTCTGCAAATGGTGTCCGCTTGAGTGATGGTACCAAGAGACTGCGCAGAGCGATCCCTGCCGAGGGGCGGCAAGGCCGCGCGGCGCCCGGTCTGGCTGCCGGAGGCCGTGACGCCGGGGCGGAGCCAGAAGCGCCCTTCGGCAGCGCCGTGGCGCGGCGGCCCAACCCTGTTCAGAACGGGATTTCATCATCCAGATCTGAACCGCCTCCGAAACCGCCGCCTCCTGGTCCACCGCGATCATCAGACGGTCCGCCATAGCCGCCCCTGTCGTCATGACCGCCGCCACCGCCGGAATATCCGCCGCCTCCACCGCCGCTACCGCCGTCGCGGCCGTCCAGCATTGTCAGCACACCGTCAAAGCCCTGCAGGACGACTTCGGTGGAATACCTGTCCTGCCCGCTTTGGTCTTGCCACTTGCGGGTCTGCAGCTTGCCTTCGATATAAACCTTGGAACCCTTCTTGAGGTATTGCTCTGCGACCCGCACCAACCCCTCCTGGAAGATCGCCACGGAATGCCATTCGGTACGCTCCTTGCGCTCTCCGGTGTTCTTGTCCTTCCACGTCTCGGACGTGGCGATGCGCAGGTTGCACACCTTGCCGCCGTTCTGGAACGAGCGCACTTCCGGATCACGCCCCAGATTGCCGATCAGAATGACCTTGTTGACGGACCCTGCCATCGCTTTTCCCCCTTGGTCTGGTGCCCGCTCCGATTCCTCCGAAGCGCGGCATTTTCCCGGTTAGACCACCCCAACGCGGTTAATAAAACCCTTATCGCGCGCCAAATTCGTGCGGCTCTGGATCGCGAACGCGAGGCGCGCTATAGTCCCGATGTCATACGCAAGTTATTCGAGGTCCCGTGATTTCCCGCCAGTCTCCTCTCCTTGCAACAGCAGGGGCCTTCTGTTTTGCCGTGCTCGGCGTGCTCGGCGCCGCCCCGGCGCTGGCGCAAAGCGGGCTCGAACGGCTGGATCGTGCCATGGGCGTGCTGGATGGACGCGCCGCCACGCAATACGAATTTTCTGCCCGCCTGCGCCCTGACAGTGTGGCGACGCGCGGTCTGCCGGCATACGAGGGCGGCTATGACGGCCCTTTCCTTGAAGTCGCCCGCTCCGCTGCACGCCGCCATGGTGTCCCCGAGGATATCTTTCTGCGCCTCGTGCAGCAGGAAAGCGGTTGGAACACCGAGGCGGTCAGCCATGCCGGGGCGATTGGGTTGGCACAACTCATGCCCGACACTGCGCGCATCCTCGGCGTCAACCCTTCCGATCCGGTCGCCAATCTCGATGGCGGTGCGCGATACCTCGCTTCGCAATACCGCCGCTTCGGCGATTGGCGCCTCGCGCTGGCGGCCTACAATGCCGGCCCCGAAGCGGTGGAGCGTCATAATGGCGTGCCGCCTTTCGACGAGACCCAACACTATGTCCGCGTGATCCTTGGCACCCGCAGCTGACGACCCGCCTCCTGGAATACCGCGCGGCCGATTACATGGCCCATCAGTTGGCTCTTCCGGGAGCCCGCGACTTGGCCGATCAGTTCGCCTGACGGGGAACCGTGACGCTGACGGCGGCGAGGACAATGACGAGGGCTTCGAACTCGGACCCGCAGCGCGCCTGAAGAGCCTGCTGCGCGTAGTGGAAGGGGTGCTTTTCTGCTGCCTTTCCGCTGTCGGGGTCATCTGGGTTGCCGACCGAACCCGCGATCTGGATTTCGAGCCGATCGCCGTCGTTCCATGCACCGTCGAGACCTGCTTGCCCGCTCCGGGGTTCGACCCCTGGGCGCGCTACACCGCCCTGCGCGACACGCCCGGACTGCGCAGCTTCGCGCCGCAGAACCTCTGCGCCTTCGCCGTCGATTTGCTGGACGGTTCGGCGACGGATCCCGCTGCCATCCGTGTTGTGACCGATCTGGAGACGCGCGGCGTGATTGCGGTGGCGCTTGCGGATGACGGCAGCGGTCTTGTCTCCGCCGGACGGCACAATGACGGCTGGAGCGATGTGCTGCGCGATGCCCTGCGCTTCGGCTCCGCGCGGGGCTGTTACCCCAGCCACTATGCCCCGGTGATCCGGCCGCTGATCCTGGTCTGGCTGCTGGTGGTGGGGTTGCGCCTGTTTCGCAACCGGCAAGCGGTGTGACGCAACCGTTAGCGGGCGGGTCTCATGCTCTCGTCCCGTTCCGCCCCCATGGCCACAAGCCGCGCACGCAGGGCGGCGCTCTGCGGGTCCGCCGCTTCTAACGCGAAGACATAGGCGTGGGTCAGGTAGAAGGTCGCGCCGGGGCCCTCCATCTCTGCTGCCCGCACATAGAGCAAGATCAGACCGTGAAGGTCGCCTGCCGCATGGGCGGCCAGTAGCGCTTCATCAAGGGCTGAGCGGTCCAAGTCTCAAGCGCCGTGCGCATCGACGCGGGATGCGACCCAAGCGTGGAACAGATGGGTCGGCCCGTCCATCGCAGGCGAGAACCGCCCGCCATCGAAGCCCGAGGCCGCCCGCCCGCGCTGCATGCCTTCGACGACGAAGATGTCCTCCAGGAAAACGCTTTCCCACTGCTTCGCGTTCTTGGCGCGCAGGGTCTCGTCGGTATCAGGGGTTGGGTAATAGATGTGCACGTGCTCGCGCGTGCGGTCATGGCTCACCGGCTCCAGGATGATCGCATAGACATGGTCGCGGTGAACCCCGAGCAGCAGATTGGGAAACAGCGAGACATATTCCGCCCCGGTATCCCAGAACCCAGACAGGCCCGCGAAGTCCGGAAAGGTCTCGCCATCGGCGCCCTGCAATTGCCGGTAGACATAGCTGCCTTGCCCCGAAAACCGGCCCGGCTCCATGATATGGTAGTGATCCTCCAGCCGCGAATAGCTGTTGAGGCCCGGATGCACCCAAGGCAGATGGTAGCTCTCGCAGTAGTTCTCTACCGCCAGCTTCCAGTTGGTCGCGACGTCCAGGATGAAGGTGCTGTCGTGGCCGCCATGGAAGATCGGCCGTTCGAACTCGGCCCAACGGGTCAGTAGATCGGCATGAACCTTCTCGAACGGGGGGGCATCGCCGGAAAGGTTGATGAACACCACGTCGCGCCAGACATGGGAGCGGACGGTGGAAAGGCCGAGGCGCGCGCGTTCGATCCCGTCGCAGGCATTTTGCCCCGGCCCACCGACATGGGGCGTGGCGACAAGGCGTCCATCCTTGGAGTAACACCACGAATGGTAAGGGCAACGGATCGCGCCATCGATCTTCCGGGGAGACCCGACAAGGATCATGCCGCGATGGCGGCAGATGTTGAAATAGACCCGCACGGCCCCCTCGTCGTCACGCAGCAGCAAAAGTGGCTGGCCGAGAAAGTCGATGGGCTTGGCGTCGCCCGGTTCCGGCACGTCCGCGCCCACGGCAAGGGCGGCCCAAGTCGTCTCCAAGACGGCGCGGTTTTCGCGCCCGATGGTCATTGGGTCGATGTAATGGGCGTTGGGCAGGCCCCGGGCGCGCTGGATTGGCGCCATGACGTCTGCGAGTGGGCGGGAGAGATCGTCGGGCATGTGCGGGGTCCTGCAACAAGATGGCTTGCGTTAGGCTGTGCTCGGGGGACCGGGGGCGTCTTGCCGGTCCGCGACACTTTCGTTCTCACTCAAGACATGCCTGCTTCAAGCGCCGCCCAGAAGGTCAGCCACCGGTGCGCTCGGCGGCAGATCCAGCGCCACCCGTAGCGCCGCGCGCCCGCGTGCCAGCCGCGAGGTCACGGTGCCGAGCGGCAGGCCGGTGCGGCGCGCGATCTCGGCGTAGCTAAGGCCCTCCATCGCGCGCAGGCGCAGCAGGTCCTGCTGATCTTCGGGCAATTCGGCAAGGGCGGCCAGCGCCTCGGCACAGGCCAGCCGCACCGCGCCGTCCGAGCCGCGCGGAGCTGCAATGTCTTCAGGTTCCGATGCCCGTTCGGATGGAACGGGGCGGGCCACGGGCGCGCGCTGGAAGGCACGGTGGCGCAGGGTGGCGAAGGCATAGGCGCGCAGGTCCTCGACAGCGGCGGCATCGCCGCCACCATGCGCCGCCATCGCCATCCGCGCCCAGACCCGCAGCAGCGTGTCCTGCACCAGGTCGTCGGCATCCTCGCCCGAGCGGGCCAGCCTGCGGGCCGAACTGCGCAGGTCGCTGAGCAGGGCGGCGAAGATGCGCGAGGACGGCAGAGCGGCGATGGGGTCAGGG
>Ga0100401_1003683_pt1 | contig 11536 bp, 11 predicted proteins | sample CryGeymeta201525_FD_80421 | JGI IMG/M metagenome (GOLD analysis project Ga0100401, IMG submission 80421) | Groundwater microbial communities from Crystal Geyser aquifers in Utah, USA - Crystal Geyser metaG 2015-25 | ecosystem: Environmental > Aquatic > Deep subsurface > Groundwater | place: USA...
CACCTCCCTACCCACAAAAGGGTGAAGAAGGGAATCTGTCGCTCTTTTCAGATCATGAATATCTTCCCAAAACTCTCCGTCTTTGAAAACTTCCAGATCCCGGTCTTCTCTCTCATGAATCGAAGCCTCAGTTTCTTTAAACCTGTCTATTCCCATGCAGATGTGAATGAACGGGTTGAGAAATTACTAGCTGAACTTGGCCTCACAAGTAAAAAAGACCTTCCTGCGGGGACATTATCCCATGGGGATCAGCGACTGCTTGAAATCGGCCTCGCCATGGCCCCTGAACCCAAACTCCTCTTTCTCGACGAACCCACCGCAGGGATGAACCCTGTGGAGCGGGTCAAGGTCTTAGAAAATATACGAAGATTGTCCCATGAAAAACAATCGACCTTTGTAATCGTCGAACACGATATGGACATCGTCTTCTCCCTTTCAGATCGAATCGTTGTCTTGCATCGAGGCCAGATCCTGGCCGACGGAAAACCAGAAGAGATCAAACAAAATGAGGACGTGAGAAAGGTCTACCTGGGTGAGGAACTTTTGTGGGAAAAGATATGAGTTCCGAATCTCCGGATTTTATTCTTAACATCGATCAGATCAACACCTTCTATGGCCAGAGCCATGTTCTGCAAGGGGTTTCCCTATCTATTCATAAAGGGGAAGTTGTTTGCCTTCTGGGACGAAATGGCGTTGGCAAGACCTCCACACTCCGCTCGATTATAGGACTCACACCTCCAAGATCAGGTCGAATTCTCTTCAAAGGCGTTGATGTCGCAGGGAAGCATCCCTATCAGATAGCTCAGATGGGCATTGGTTATGTCCCCGATGACCGAAGGATCTTTGCCGACCTCACCCTTTTTGAGAATCTTGAATTGGCCCGTCGCTTATCGGGCAAAAACAAGATTCAATGGACCTTTGAAAAGATTTACGATCTCTTCCCCGTCTTTATCGATTTGAAGGAACGAAGGGGGAACCAACTGAGCGGCGGCGAACAAAAGATGCTGGCGATCGGCCGAGCCTTGATGAAAAATCCAGATCTTATCCTCCTCGATGAACCTTCCGAAGGCCTGGCGCCCCTCATCGTTCAAAATCTGGTTGAGGTTATTGCCCGGATTCGAAGTGAAGGAGTGACCATCCTTCTTGCCGACCAGAATCTCAAATTCTGCCGCAAGACCTCTGACCGGGGTTATATCCTTGAAAAAGGTATGATGCAGTATCAAGGAGTCATGGAAGAGATCTGGCAGAACGAGGAGATTGTAAAGAAATACTTGGTGGTTTAAATAACCTCTTGCATTCCTTTCCTACCTCCTAAATCCAAATCTTTATAAAAGAATTCGTTAAATCAAACAAGTTTGTCACCCTGAATTCATTTCAGGGTCTCCTTTTTTGAGATTCTGAAACAAGTTCAGAATGACGTTACTCACTGTTGCTCAATTCCCCGTACCTTGCCCTTGTCATTCCTGCCCCGATTTTCATCGGGATAAACTCCAGCAGGGACCCAGTATACTACTTCAAAAGTCCCTTCACTTTTTTTGTCATTCCGGGCTTGACCCGGAATCCAGTGTTTCTGAACTGGATTCCCGCTTTCGCAGAGATTTTAAAGGTGCAATTTATTTTACATTGGGACCTGTTTTTCGGTTTTCCCTGAGATGACAGGGGATAGTTATAACACATAGCAACATGCAAGCTTCCCTTTATTGAGGAAGAGAACACCGAACCGGTAACCCTATACAAGCTCTTTTGAAATAGATGTCCCTGTCATTTCAGGGAAAACTGAACCGAAGCTTCATTTTCTACTTGAAACGGAAATCGAGTTTAAAATCATAGAGCCAGGGGATCGTTGGTTTTACCCCCTCTGAAGAAAGCCTTTCCGGCATATTTTCGTAGTGCTTCTTCATGAGATCGGAGTTGGGTGCGTTGTAATAGGTGACCACAATGGTATCACGCTGCACGCGGATGTCACCCTCTAATCCCTTGAAGAAATCTTTGGCCAGGTGTGGGGCATCCCATTGATCCATAGGAGATCCGAGCCGTTGTCGCATCATGAAGCAGGCAGCCTGAGCGATCAAGGCCATCGTCATCTGCCCGTAACGGATGTTCAAATTCATCGTGCCAGCGCGATCCCACCCCAGAGCCTGGTCATTTTTGAAAAACTCCTCGATGTGCCATCGCTCGGGGTAATTGACAGAGAGGTCTTCCATTTCATCTCGATCACGGGTACAGAGAAATGCTTTAAAGTCGTAATCTTGTGGACATTCGCCTTTACGTTGAATAAATTGGTAATAGGGGCCATCATGACTCCTGATCATGGAGTAAGGCTGCTTGGCGGTAGCATACCCTGCCCAATGGCGAGTAAAGGCTTCACTGGGTAACACATGAATCGCTCGGAGCACAGACTGATTGTAGGGCATCGGGACTAATAGATCAAACGGTGACTGGGAAGAAACCCATTGAAAAAGCTCTCGACTGTAATGTTCATTGTCCGCCAGTGCAAGGGGCTTATCCCCATTGAGCTTTAGGATCGAGGCGGCCAAAGAGAGAAGTTCGGGGGTAGCCTGCGTGACGGTCCTGGCAGAGGAGGCGGTGGTAAAACAAAGAGGCTGTTGGGTCTCTGCATCCAAACAGAAGAAGGTTTGTGCCATTTTGGCTGGGTTTGACTCTTTATCCTTTTGACGTCGAACCATCTGTCTTTTACTACTCGATTTCATGCGATGGGGATCAATGACGATGATTTTTCCCTTAAAGTGGTCAAAGGTCTGTCGCACCTTACCCAGGGCAATCTGTAACCGCTCGGCCTCCGACACGCAGTGGCTATCTAACAAATGGTGGATGGCAGAGTCGGTAGCAATAAAGGGTAAACCATTGGCCAATTCAAAACCCTTTTGGCTCAGGCTTCGTTTCATCCGAATGCCATTGACACATAAGGCGCTTTCGTTGATCAACTGCAAAGCCAGTCGAGGTTCGACCTGTTCATCCGGCATCTGGCTCCAAGATTTGAGTAAATCCCATGTTCCGAGTCTGAGATATTCGGGGATCAACAGCCAGATGCCAACCAGGGTTCCTGAAATCTTATTGGCCAACAGCTGTCTCACACCCCGTTCAATCTCATGGGGGTCACTTAACTCCAGACGCACCTTTTCTTTCGTTCGATGGGTTTCAATCTTTACCGGTGCGTTTCCGGGACGATACAAATGCAGTTTTTTTTTGAAGGCCATATTCCGAGACCACCCGTTCCACACTTCGGATGGCAATCAGATACCCATTTTGGTTCAGTTTTTGGGCCATGACTTCCGGAGACATATTCGGATCGAGAAAGCGATACCGGATGATCTGACGCACGACCTCATGGGTTCTGCGGTAGTTGGCTTTGGGGCCGGTTTTAAGACTTTTGAGCCCCTCAGCGCCTTGGTCCATAAACTGATACAGGATTTGGTAGTAACGCTGTCGCGTATAGCCAAACTTTTCTGCGGCTTTGGCAGGGCCGAAACCTTCACATTGGCCCTCAAAGAGCATCGCAAGCTTAAGAGTGATTTCATCCTCTCCCCTGACGGGAAGGGATCCTTTGGGACCTAATAGAGACAATATGCCGTTATGGATCTCGATCATAAGCTCCCTCCTCTTGGACAAGAGATGAAGGCTTATCTGTCTGATAAGCTTTAGGAGGAAGATAGCATAAATGGACAAATGTGTCAAATTAATTATGGCGCTTTATTTCCTGGGCAATGTTTCATCAAATTTGGGATAAGTTTAAAATACACCGTTAACAAAGGCATATTATATATTATCACAAGAATGCCGTTCACATACAATCGCCATATTTAATTTTACAATAATGAGGCAAACAGATTCCTTATTACGAATATGCCTAACACTTTTACTTGTGTATTTGAAATTCTTGTCTCTAAATGTAAAATTATATGCCGCTTTAAAATCTCTGCTTTCGCGGGAATGACCCGATGTCTTATCAATTATGGACTCCTTAGTAACTCTTTACAAAGAATCAATATATTGATAATGAATTAAAATATGAAAATTCTACCTCTCAAAATTTCTTTGCTCTTGATGGGGCTGAGCGGTATCACGGCTCAGATTGTCCTCCTCAGAGAACTGCTTGTTTCCTTCCTCGGCAATGAACTCACCCTTGGTGTCATCCTGGCCAATTGGATGATCCTGGTGGCCATCGGCTCTTTCCTTATTGGTAAATCTGTTGAAAAAGTAGATAAAAAAATAGAAATTTTTGTGGTATTCCAACTGGTCTTTTCCTTAGCCTTCCCTTTTGCCATCTTTCTCTGCCGAATATTTAAAAATATTCTCCTCACGACCCCAGGAGAAGCTCTCGGGTTCGCCCCCATATGGTACTCGTCGTTTACAATCCTTCTCCCTGTATCCCTTCCCTATGGAGCCCTTTTCACTTATGGATGTAAACTCTATTCCCAGTATGGCAAGGACGAGGCTTCTTCTGTCGGAAAGGTCTATCTTTTCGAAACCATCGGATCCATCATCGGAGGCTTGCTCCTGACCTTCCTTATGATTCAATATCTCAATTCATTTGAGATCGCCTTTCTCATCTCTCTGATGAATCCCCTCATTGCAACCTTCCTTCTTCCACCCATCCCTAAGGCTCGATTTTTTTCGTTTCGAAATATTCTTTTTTCCGTTTCCATATTTATTGTACTTTTTTTTGTTTATTTGCTTTTGACTCCCTCGGCGAAAAAAATCGATTCTTTTTCTATCAATTCTCAGTGGAGAAATTTAAATGTCATTCATAATGAAAACTCCATCTATGGAAATATTTCTGTTACGCAAAGAGGAGAGCAGTTCACCTTTTATAACGACGGGGTACCATCCATTACCACTCCCATACCGGATATTGCTTCCATTGAGGATTTTGTTCACTTTCCCATGCTCTTTCATAAAAAACCTGAGTCTGTGTTAATCCTGAGCGGGGGGGCTGGAGGAATGATTCATGAAATTTTGAAATATCCTGTAACGCATGTGGATTATGTTGAGCTGGACCCCCTTCTCTTGAAGCTAGTCCAGAGATTTTCAACCCCATTGACTCAATCCGAACTCTCAGACCAAAGGGTAAAGATCCATTATCAAGATAGCCGGCTTTTTACTCAAAGAACCGGAGAACGATTCGACATCATTTTTATCGGGCTCTCTGCCCCCCAGGCTCTTCAGACCAACCGATTATTCTCTTTAGAATTTTTCTCCACGGCCAAGAGGAAATTGAATCCCAATGGCATCCTCGTGCTTTCCCTCCCCGGTTCTTTAACCTATATCAGCCCGGAGTTGAGGGATTTAAACGGGTGCATCTTAGATACCTTAAAAAGTGTTTTTGGATCGGTGAGAATCATCCCCGGCGATGTCAATCTCTATCTGGCTTCTGACTCCAATCTTCTTGACCTGCTCACTCCTAAGGAGATTGCAGAAAGGCTCGAAGAGAGAAAAATCCAAACGAGTCTCGTCAAGAAAAATTATATCGAATACCGGCTGCATCGGAGATGGCTTCAATGGTATTGGAAATCCATGGAAGGGAGAAGAATCCATATCAATTCAGATTTTCGTCCACTGGGTGTTTTCTTTAATCTCTCCTACTGGAATGCCTTGTTCTCCCCCTATCTCACAGGAATCTTTAAGTGGTTTGAGGGATTTCATCTAACCTTTACCCTTATCAAAATCATTCTCATCACCATCATCCTTTCAATCATTTTTATAAAAATGCCTCAACACTCGAGACACGCCGTCACTTATTCCATCTTTACGACAGGTTTGACAGGGATGATATTCAGCTTGGCACTTATCTTCACCTTTCAGACTTTTTATGGTTTTCTCTACCACCAGATCGGCCTTTTGGTAGCCATCTTCATGGCCGGAATCGCCTCAGGTAGTTTCTTTATCACGAACCTTTTCGATCGGATGAAAAATGATTCTCTCCTTTTTTTGAAAACAGAAATAGCTATTATTCTCTTTTCCATCCTGCTTCCCTTTGCCTTCCTCACCCCCTCTCATCATCTTGAAGATAAGGTTGTCTATGTCATTCTCTATGGAGCTATTTTAATCATGTCTTTTCTTTCCGGAATGTTTACCGGCATTCAGTTTCCATTAGCCGTTAAGATTTATTTAGACAACCCTTCAAGGAAAGGGAAGCTCGGACAAACAGCCGGATTGCTCTATGGAGCGGACCTATTCGGAGGTTTCTTCGGAGGACTGCTCGGAGGCGTTTTTCTTTTGCCCCTCTTGGGCTTAAAGGAAACCTGCTTCATGATGGCCATGATCAAAATCAGCAGTGGGTTACTCTTCTTTTTATTTATGAAAATCCAAAAGGCTAAATGATGAACAAGGGATTGAGGGGGCTGCGAGTAAAGGAAAATGAAATGGGTGACCCTTTAACCTTTGTAACCTTTGGATTAACCATTAAGATCCCCTCGAAGAAACGCCGTTATGCGGTCGAATGCTCTGGGGTCTTGGACATAAAACAAATGTCCCCCTTCGAACATCTCTAAACGTGACCCGGAAATCTGTTCCTTCATGGCCTTAAGATTGAGAGGTTTTGCAATCCCGTCGTACAAGCCACCGCAGATGTAGACTGGCATCCGTAGATCAGGGAGCCGCTCGTACGTATCGTGACGTGCGCGGGCCTCCAGTTGTCGGCAGGCGCCGATATGGCGCCCCGGCTCATCTGCTCCCACTCGCAGGCCCGCCAAGGTCTCGTCAAACAGTGCTTGAAATTGAGCAGGGTTGTCATCCCGCCAGATTCCATGCCGTCGTATGTCACGCAGTTGGATGATGCAGCGTACATATTCTTCAAGCGGGAGGTGGGCAAGGTCGTCCAAAGGATATGAAGCTCCCCCCGCACCACCACTACTTGTGCAGGCTAAGACCAAGCGTTCCACCCGGTTCGGATACCGCAGGGTGAACTCTTGTGCCACCATCCCTCCGAACGAAATACCCATAACCAAGCAACGATCCCATCCGATTGCGTCCAACAATGCGTTGGCATCCTCGGCATAATCGACCATGGTATAGGGGATATCCGGCCGTGAGGTTTGGCCGAGACCGCGTTGATCATAGGCGAGAATCTTAAAGTGTTGGGCAATGGCCATCTCGAAAATACTGGGTGAGCGGCGTAAATCACCCCCTGTACCACTGATGACGAGCAAGCGTGGGCCTGTGCCCCGGATCTCGTAATACATCTTGAGGTCACGAACGTTAATGAATGGCATGGCTCACTTTTTTTTACACTTTTCACTATTATTTTTTGTTAACGGGTAGATCAGACACCTTTACCCTTCCATGGCTGCCAGGTACTTAATCTTCTCTATCTTATCTTCCCCTAAGCCATCGAGGTCAGCTTTCTCGAGCCACCTCTCCTTCAGGAGCCTCGCTAATACGAATACCAGAACAGAATACCTGAAATCGTACTTCTCGTCGGTTTTTTTTCTTTGTTCCGACAAGAAATCGTGAATCCCCCAGATATCAGCCGGCCCCTTGACGTCTGCAACCATTTCCTTGAGCTTGGACGCCAATGTCGCGCATTCCCTTTGGTAAGCCAGATCAAATGCCTGCCTTGCTACAGCTTTCTCTATCTTTGACCACTTCAGCCCGTTCATTTGATAAGTCAATGATCCTTTCTTTGGGGTCTAACGATTATTGAACTGCGAGTTATATTTTGCTGAAATCTTAGACCTGGGGTTGTATTTTGTCAATCGGAATTTCGGAGATTCAAGGGAGATCAAATTATTATTTATTTTATCATTACAGTTAGTTGAAGTTGAAAATTAAAGTTAATGTTGCGTATAATTAATTCGTCGAAACTAATTTCAGGATATTCTTGATGATAGATTCGAATTCGCCTCCTAAAGAAGCCCTATTCTATAAGAAAATGGATGGCCAGGATGTTCAATGCCTCCTCTGTCCGAGGGAATGTATCATCAGCGATGGGAAAAGGGGATTTTGCAGGAATAGAGAAAACAGAGGAGGAACATTATACACTCTTGTCTATGGGAGACCCTCTGTCGTCGACATCGGTCCGATAGAAAAAGCGCCTCTCTACCACTTCATCCCTGGCCATTTTAGGCTCTGCCTTACCTGTGCGAGTTGCAACCTGAGATGCAAACACTGCCAAAACTGGCATTTATCCCAGAAAGCCTTTGAAGAGTTGAACCACTATTCTTACGCGCCTTCAGAGATTGTCCAGGAGGCAAAAAATCATCAACTTTTCTCCATCTCCTTCACTTATACAGAACCCACGGTCTACTATGAATATCTCTATGACATCTCTATGATCGCCAGAGAGAATGGAATAAAAACTTCTATTGTCTCAAACGGCTATATCAATCAAGAACCCTTACTGAAGCTTTTAAAAGTCCTGGATGCCGTCAAGATTGACCTTAAAGGGTTTAGCGAGAAATTTTATAAAGAGGTTTGTTCAGCAACACTCAAGCCTGTCCTGGAATCCCTTCTCACCGTTAAGAAACAGAATGTGTGGCTGGAGATTGTTAATTTAGTCATCCCAACTTTAAATGATGATCCCAAAATGATTGATGAGATGTGTCGATGGACCAAAGAGAATTTAGGTCAGGATACCCCGCTTCACTTCACCAGGTTTTCCCCAAATTACAAATTGTCCCATCTCTCCCTTACTCCAGTCTCAACCCTGGAGTCTGCTTATGAGATTGCAAAGAAGAATGGTTTGATGTATGTATATATCGGAAATGTTTCGGGCCATGTTCATAACTCAACCTTTTGTCCCTTTTGTAATCGAAAGGTCATTCATCGAACAAACTTCGATATCTTAGAGATGAATGTGGTGAACGGGAGATGTAAGTTTTGCGGATCTCTTCTACCGGGGAAATGGGGTTAAATTTAGGAAAGAGGGTCCGGACAGAAAACCAGATCCTGAAATCGAAGACCCTGAACTTGTTTCAGGGCAGGGTTTAGGGATGACATTACTTGATTCAGGGCAAGATTCGGGATGACAGAAGGCCTACACTATTCATGTCATGAACCCTGAAAATGTCATGCCGAACTTGTTTCGGCATCTCTTCAGGGCAGGTTTATTTCAGTATCTCTGTAATTTCGATCCGATTGGAAGGAGGTTCAAAAATGGATCTTTTCGATTTAACTGGCAAGGTGGCATTGGTTACAGGAAGCACAAAGGGATTGGGCGAAACTTCAGCAAAAGCCTTGGCTAAGGCTGGCGCGGATGTAGCAGTCTGCGGCCGAAATCAGGCTGACCTCAAACGGGTATCAGCCGAAATTCAGGTGATGGGAAGAAAGTCTGCAGGATTCGAGTTGGATGTGCTTTCCAAGGAAAAAGTTACAAAAGGTATTGAGAAGGTACTGAGCCACTTCGGTCGCATCGATATCCTCGTTAATAACGCAGGGACAAACTATCGTGTTCCTGTCCTTGAATATCCTGAGGAGAAGTGGGACTTGATTATCAATACCAATCTGAAAGGATATTTTCTTGTGGCCCAGGCTGTCGTTCCTCAGATGATCGAACGGGGATACGGCAAGGTGATCAATATGAGTTCAATTTTTGGAAAAGTGGGGCTCGCCACACAACTTGCCTATGCCTCCTCTAAGGGTGGTGTTGACCAGATGACTAAAGTGATGGCTCTTGAATGGGCTAAGCAGGGCGTCCGAGTCAATGCCATCGGTCCGACCTACTTTGAAACCGAAATGGTGAAGCAGATTCGGAACGATCCGGCGAGATTCAATTTTATCATTGAGCGAACTCCTATGGGTAGATGGGGTTATCTCCCCGAGTTGGAGGGAACGGTGATCTTCCTGGCCTCGAAGGCTTCTGATTTCATTACCGGCCAAGTCATTTACGTTGACGGTGGCTGGACAGTCTGGTAACTGCTGCAAAAAATCGCATAGAGCATAGCGCATAGAGTCAATTTTTTACCCCTTGCGCTATGCTCTATGCGCTATGCTCTATGCGCTATGTTGAGAATCGGAATTAAATATTGCGGCGGATGTAACCCATTATATGAAAGGGTGGAGATGATTCAACAGGCTCAATCCCAATTAAAAGATCGATTCCTTTTTCTCCGCCATGACGAACCGGATATAGATGTATTGGTTCTCATGAGTGGATGTCACAGGACCTGCGCAAGTAAAGATTTAAATCCAGCAGGAATTCCCCATTGTTCAGTCACAGTAGAAAATGATTTTGATACCTTAATAAACTGGCTAAAATCACTTGATCAGAAAGGAGATTTCTGATGAGTTCACCGAATCAATCCAGACGATGGCTTGGCTTATACCCAAAAGATTACTCTTCTGACTTGACTCCGGAGGCCACAAATTCTTTAGACCATCTTCGAAAAACAGTTCAATCACATGGGCAGAGTCCTGCTCTTTATTATTTCGATAAGGTCATTTCATACAAGGAATTGGATGAGATGAGCGATGCCTTTGCCTGTGCTTTGGTAGACCTTGGTGTGAAGAAAGGGGATCGTGTATCCCTTTACCTCCAAAATATTCCACAATTTGTTATAGGCCAATTTGGAATCTGGAAGAGCGGGGGGATTGTTGTCCCTTTAAATCCCATGTACAGAGAAAAAGAACTCTCTTACTATTTCCGGGACGCATCAGTGAAGATCCTCGTCTCCATGGAATCCCTTTATGGAGACATGATTCGCAGGGTGGCCAAAGAAACAGGCGTTCAGCATGTGATCACTACCTCAGAACTCGATTTTCTCGATTCAAAAAGTCCACTCCCCTCGATCTTAAAAGGAGTGGAAAAAGTCAAGGGGCTGGAAACCCAGGACTTCGTCATTCTTCTTGAGCGGTATCGAGGGAAGCGCCCTCCAGAGGTCAAGCTTTCGCAAGAGGATGTAGCCTATCTCACCTATACCTCAGGGACCACAGGTCCTCCGAAAGGAGCAATGAATACCCACGGAAATGTTGTTTTTAACTCTGAGGTCTACCGTCATTGCTGGAAGTTGACTCCCTCGGATATTATGTTGGGGGTGGCTCCTTTCTTCCACGTGACAGGAATGGTCGGCCATATTGGAACCTGCATCGCTTCCGGAACTCCTCTCGTTCTATTTTACCGTTTTGATCCCAAGACAACATTTCAGATGATCGAGAGATGGAAGGCCACCTGCACCATCGGAGCCATCACAGTCTTCATTGCATTGATGAATGATCCGGAAATTGGAAAGTATAATCTTTCCAGCTTCCGAAAAGTTTATAGTGGAGGAGCTCCTGTGATCCCTGCTGTCGTAGAACGATTTGAAAAACTGACGGGGACTTACATTCACAATGTTTACGGTCTTACTGAAAGCACTTCACCTGCTACTCTGGTCCCACTGGGATTGAGGGCGCCTGTAGACCCCTCGACTGGAGCCATTGCCATTGGAGTTCCCATTCCAAGCCATGAGGCTAAGATTATGGACCTCAGTAATCCTGAAAAGGAGCTTCCTCCTGGGGAGGTAGGCGAGTTGGCTGTCAAGGGACCAGGTATCATTCCAGGATATTGGAACAAACCCGAAGAAACCGCTTATGCCATCCG
>Ga0100401_1003688_pt1 | contig 11529 bp, 3 predicted proteins | sample CryGeymeta201525_FD_80421 | JGI IMG/M metagenome (GOLD analysis project Ga0100401, IMG submission 80421) | Groundwater microbial communities from Crystal Geyser aquifers in Utah, USA - Crystal Geyser metaG 2015-25 | ecosystem: Environmental > Aquatic > Deep subsurface > Groundwater | place: USA...
ACCTGCGTGATGATGTGCGCAACTTCAGCGTGGATGCCATTGCCAAACTGGAAGTGTTGGATGAATCAGCAAAAGAAGTTTCGATCAAGTCTTTGGATCAGGCCTTGGGCAACAGCTACGGCACTTTCAATGGCGCTGCCCAAGGCTGGGCCAAACTCATGTTCACCCCAGAGCGGGCGAGGTGGGTAGCCGGGGAGACCTGGCACCCGATGCAAGAGAGTTCATTTGAAGCTGATGGCAGCTACCTTCTGTCGTTTCCGTACGCGGATGATCGGGAGTTGATTGGTGACATCATGCGCTTTGGGGCGGATGTGCAGGTGCTGGCTCCTCCTGCATTGCGTTCCAAGGTGCAGAGGGGATTTTTGGAGGCGGCGGCAAGGTATGTGTGATTCTTTTGAAATGGCATTAACGTATTTGAATGGGTCAATAGACTCATGAAGCATAGCTCTAGGGGTTGTCTACTATTAATTCGCAAGTTAATTGGCCCTTGCCGATGGGCAAAACATCGATCGACCAATTAAGCATTTCCAGGACGCATTTATGTATATTATTTTCAACAGAGCATGTTCCATTGAAGCTTGAACAATTACAAGTCCAAACTAGCCTGCGCGGCATCATTCCAGATGCCTTGGTCACCGTCATCAGCGTGCAATGGTTTGGCAGCGAGGCCTTGGAGCTGACCTATAAGACCCCAACCGGCAAAGTCGCCAACGAACTCCTTTACCGTCACGACGAACCCCGTCTTGAGATCGTCGAGCAGGGCAGGCCTTGGAGTTTTGATGGCGATGGCGCGCTCTTCCGGCTGGTGTCCGAGGCCCAACGCATCCGTCTGGCGCACCTGTTTGATCCTGTATTGGCCGTCCACACCTCTGTGGTCGATCCTTTGCCACACCAGATTACCGCCGTCTATGAGCAAATGCTACCTCGGCAGCCGCTTCGTTTTTTGTTGGCCGACGACCCAGGTGCGGGCAAGACCATCATGGCCGGTCTTCTGATTAAAGAGCTCATCGCCCGTGGCGACCTGCAACGCTGTCTGATCGTGTGTCCCGGCAGCCTGGCGGAACAGTGGCAGGACGAACTCTATCGCCGCTTTCATCTGCCCTTTGAGATTCTCACCAACGACAAGCTGGAGGCAGCGCGCACCGGCAATTGGTTTCTTGAAACCAACCTCGTCATTGCCCGCTTGGACAAGCTCTCGCGCAATGAAGAAGTGCAACAAAAACTCCAAGCGCCCGATTGCCGCTGGGACCTGGTGGTCTGCGACGAAGCCCACAAAATGTCAGCCACCGTTTTCGGCGGTGAAACCAAATACACCAAACGTTACCGGCTTGGCCAGTTGCTCTCAACGTTGACACGGCACTTTTTGTTGATGACGGCTACTCCGCACAACGGCAAGGAAGCTGACTTCCAGTTGTTTATGGCCTTGCTGGACGGCGACCGTTTTGAGGGCAAGTTCCGTGATGGCGTTCACTCCGCCGATGTTTCAGACCTGATGCGGCGCATGGTCAAGGAAAGCCTGCTTAAGTTCGACGGCACGCCACTCTTTCCCCAGCGCATTGCCTACACCGTTCCCTACAAGTTGTCGCTGGCCGAAACAGCACTCTACAAGGCCGTCACCGAATACGTGCGCGAAGAGTTCAACCGCGCCGAAGCGCTTGCCAACGACAAACGCGCCGGTACGGTCGGCTTTGCTCTGACCATTCTGCAACGCCGCCTGGCATCGTCACCCGAAGCCATCTACCAGTCCCTGCGCCGTCGGCGCGAGCGCCTCGAAGCCCGCTTGCGCGAACTCGAAGTGCTGCAGCGCGGTGGCCAGGCCGCTCCCATCCTTTCATCCTCATTGCACACGTTCGATAGCGAAGACGTGGATGACCTCGATGAAGCCCCGGACAACGAGGTCGAATCCGTCGAAGAAGAAATTCTCGACCAGGCTACCGCTGCCAGGTCCATTGCCGAACTGCGCATTGAGATCGAGACCCTCAAAGGCCTGGAAGCCAGTGCGCTGGCCGTGCGACGCAGTGGCAGCGACACCAAGTGGTCTGAGCTTTCAAGCCTGCTTGGCGAAATCTTCACCTCAGAGACCACCATCCGTCGCGTTGATGAGCCCCAAGCCCCATACGGCGCTGGCAAGATTCCACCGCACACCCCCTCTCCGCACCAGAAGCTGGTGATCTTCACCGAGCACCGCGATACGCTCAATTACCTTGAAGACCGCATTACCAAATTTTTGGGCCGCAAAGAGGCTGTTGTCATCATCCATGGCGGCATTGGCCGCGAAGCGCGTCTTAAAGTGCAGGAGTCTTTCAAGCACGACCCACAAGTCCAGGTCTTGCTGGCCACCGACGCTGCTGGCGAGGGCATCAACCTGCAACGCGCGCACTTGATGATCAACTACGACCTGCCCTGGAACCCCAACCGCATTGAGCAGCGCTTTGGTCGCATCCACCGCATAGGTCAGACCGAGGTATGTCACCTGTGGAATCTGGTGGCCGAAGAAACCCGTGAAGGCGACGTTTATCGCAAGTTGCTGGAAAAGCTTGAACAGGCGCGCCTAACGCTGGGCGGCCAGGTTTTTGACGTGCTCGGCAAACTTGAGTTCGAGGGCAAAACCCTGCGCGAACTGCTCATCGAAGCCATTCGCCATGGCGAGAAGCCCGAGGTCAAGGCATACCTCACCACAGTGTTGGATATCACCCTTGACCGCAATCACCTGCAAAGCCTGCTTGAGGAACATGTGTTGGCCCACGACGTGATGGACGCCAGCAAAGTGCAGCGCATCCGTGAAGACATGGAGCGCGCCGACGCCCGACGCCTGCAACCCCACTACATCGAGTCCTTCTTCATGGAGGCGTTCAAGCGCCAAGGCGGCACCCTCAAACAGCGCGAACCCCGGCGCTACGAGATCACGCATGTACCAGCACCCATTCGCAACCGTGACCGCCTTATCGGCATTGGCGAGCCCGTGTTGCCACGTTACGAGCGCATCGCCTTTGAGAAGGCGCTCGTTGCCCCGCAAGGCCAGACGCTGGCCGCCTTCGTTTGCCCAGGCCACCCGCTGCTCGATGCCGTCATTGACCTGACGCTGGAGCGCAATCGCGATCTGCTCAAGCGCGGCACCGTGCTGGTTGATGAACGCGATGCGGGCACCCAGCCCCGCGTGATGTTCTACCTCGAACACGCCATCCAAGATGCCAGCCTGGCCCGTGATGGCAGCCGCCGTGTGGTGTCCAAACGCATGATGTATGTCGAACTGGATGCCCAGGGCACCGTTCACCATGTGCATTACGCGCCTTATCTTGACTTCCGTCCCTTGGGCGCAAGCGAGCCTGTTGTCGCCGCGCTGCTTGACCGCCCTGAATGCCAATGGATCACCCGTGAACTGGAGCAAAAGGCCCAGGGCTACGCCATCGCGCATGTCGTGCCAGAACACTTGTCCGAAGTGCGTGGGCGCAAGCTCAAGCTCATTGCCAAGACAGAGGCGGCAGTCAAAGACCGGCTTACCAAGGAAATCACCTACTGGGACCACCGCGCCGAAGAACTCAAGTTACAGGAGCAAGCCGGCAAACCCAACGCCAAGCTCAATTCCAATGAGGCGCGCAAGCGTGCCGATTTGCTGCAAGGAAGGCTGCAGAAGCGCCTTGAAGACTTGGGCCTTGAGGCCCAGATTTCACCCCTGCCACCAGTGGTGCTGGGTGGCCTGCTGGTGGTGCCTATGGGCCTAATCAATGCCATGTCCGGCCAGACTGCCCCCATGGCGACAGCTCCCAGCGATACCCAGCTCAGCGCAGCGCGCGCCCGTGCCGTGATCATGGACATCGAGCGCAGTCTCGGTTTTGACCCCACCGATAGGGAATTTGAGAAACTGGGTTACGACATTGAAAGCAGTATTACAGGCACCGGCAAGCTGCGCTTTATCGAGGTCAAGGGTCGCGTCTCGGGTGCGCCGACCATCACTGTCACCCGTAACGAAATACTTTACTCACTCAACAAACCCGATGATTTCATCCTGGCCATCGTCGAATTTTTGGACGAACAGAATCACAAGGTGCATTACCTGCGTGAGCCGTTCAAACGCGAGCCAGACTTTGGGGTAACCAGCGTGAATTACGATTTTGCCGAGTTGCTGGCGCGCGCAGGGGAGCCGAGATGAAGAGCCCTCCCACCTATTTTGAGCCCATTCGGCAAAAGGCAGCCAAGCGATGGGATCAGTTGGAGCAAGATCCGGAGCTGGCTGGCCCATGGCACCAACTCTTTAAACAGGTTCAAAGCCCAAGACACATTCTTTCTGAGCTACTGCAAAATGCGGATGATGCCGGTGCCACCGATGCGGTAGTACGCATCGAAGGAATGATGTTCATTTTTGAGCACAATGGCGTCGACTTTGAAGATGAACATTTCGCGTCTCTTTGCCGATTTGGCTATTCAAACAAGCGCGCCCTGCACACCATTGGATTTCGCGGCATCGGATTCAAAAGCACATTCAGTCTTGGTGATCTGGTTCAGCTTTTTACCCCGACACTCTCTGTAGGTTTTCACAGAAAACGATTTTCTGAACCGCTATGGCATCACGCAGCGGTCGATACCGGTGGACTAACTCGCGTTCAGGTTGAAATCAGCGATACCCACAGACAGCGCGAGGTAGAAAAGAACCTGGAGGAATGGCTTAAAAGCCCAACATCGTTGTTATTCTTCAAAAATATCCGGCGTATGCAAATCGGCACCAAGGAGGTCCATTGGACTAGCGCTGGTATCGGCCCAGTCCCGGCGAGTGAGTGGATGCAGCTAGGGAAGAATGACAGCCCACCTTTTCTTCATATCCAGTCCGACCCAGAGGCGTTCCCAGAAGAGGCGCTTGAAGAAATCAGGCAAGAGCGAATGCTTGGAGATGACGATGCAATCGACTTCCCGCCATGCCGGGTAGAGATTGTGGTCGGCGCAAAGGGCAGGCTCTTTGTTGTTCTTCCAACTGGTGTTGAAACTGGTCTACCTTTTGCCTGCAACGCACCTTTCATTCAGGACCCTGCTCGCCTCAAGATTAAGGACCCCGAAATATCCCCAACAAACCGATGGCTGTTGGAACGCGCAGGAAAGTTGGCTGCCTCAGCAATGTGCCACTGGCTGGAAAAATCCGATGTGGCGCTCAATACCCGTTCAGATGCGTATGACTTGCTCCCGCGCGCTGCACAAGAGCTTGATACCCTGGATAGCTTGTGCAATTCAATTGTCAAACAGGCTTTTACAAAATTTGTTGCTGATAAAAAATTGCTTTTAACTGAAGATGGCAGTTTGGTATGGCCAAAGCAATGTATCAGTGTGCCTGCGGTAATCCTTGAAATCTGGCGACCGGAACAAGTGCTGAATTCGCTTGATCCGTCTAGCCGCCCACTTCTGTGCCAATTCGTGCGGCCCGTCAATCGCCAGAAACTATCACAGCTTGGCTGGATTACCGAAATAGACAAGGAAAAGTTGCTTGATGTTCTGCGTAAGGTATCTCTGCCAAAGCCAGATTCCTGGCGGCAACTTCTGAAGCTTTGGATATATTTATCACTCGAAATTACAGGCTACCGCTTTCGCGGAGACGATATAAAGATTGTTCCAGTTCAAGGGCATGAGGTCTTGTTTGCAGCCAAAGATGTGATTCGACTTGGCGACAAAAGGCTACTTCAGTCTGAAAATGATTGGGAGTTTTTATCGAAGTTCTTGATTGTCATGAATCAGAACTGGACGAAATTCCTGGCCGATCAAAACCGTGAAAATGAGGAGAGCAAGAATCTTGCAGCCAAGAAGGGGTTGGATGCCGCTTACGCTGTATTGATACAAAATGGCCTGCAAGATGCCAGTGATGCAAGTAAATTGGTTGATCAAGTTGCTGCGACGCTTTTTTCTAGCCAGGAAATCCGTCTTGAAGCTTGCGTGCAGCTTGCACAAATAGCAGCCAAATTGGGGGTAAGCGTTGGTTCTGAATTTCGTTTTGCCACCAGAGACCGAAAACTCAAATCAGTGCAGGGAACAATTCTTGTCGATGAGGATGGTTTGCTGGAGGAGTTTCTGGTACCTGATAAACGTGATGCACTCCTTCTGCATCCAAACTATTCAAGCGCATTCAAGTCCTGCTCTCAAGAAGAATGGCAACGGTGGATAGCTAACGGCCGCACCGGTCTGAAGACATTCATTCCGGTTGTTCAGAAACGCCTTGATATTTTTGGCAAGCCAAAGATAGAGGCTGAGGCGCTTTCCCGCGGTTTACCTGACAAACTTAACTACCATTATGTGACTCACCAATTTGCAGTCGAAGATTGGGACTTTGAGCCTGCTTATTGGAACTACTGGATGGCACTGGCTGCCGACGACAATTTGTTCTGGGCCAAGCTGGTGGAACGCATTCTGGGACAAAAGGAAGCCTATTGGCTCAAGTCCAAGACGGCGCGTCTTCTGCATATCGCCAGTACTGGCTCATCCAAAGCAATGACGTTTAGTCCCGTTACCCCAGCCTGGGTACTTCAATTGCGCGCGCTACCCTGTCTTTTTGACACCCGAGGTTTTCCTCGAAAACCTGATGAGCTATTACGCCGCTCACCAGAGACTGAATCCCTGATGGATGTCGAATTGTTCGTGCATGGCCGGATGGATCGGGAGTCCAATCGGCCACTGCTGGATCTTCTGGGCGTGCGCAGCACGCCAACCGGCCCAGACCGTTTGCTTGATTGCCTGCGCGCCTTGGCAAGCGCCAGTGCACCCCCTGTTCACGAAGTAGAAAAATGGTACCGGCGACTAGACCAGATGGTAGACAGTGGCTCGACAGAAGACTTTCAGAAAATTAAACAAGCATTTCAGTCAGAGAAGCTGATCCTGACGCAGGATGGTGTCTGGGTAGATTCACATTCAGTGTTTATCATTTCAGACGAAGAAGATGTGCCTTATGCCGCGGTGATCAGAATTTCGGTCCGTGACTTGGCCCTCTGGAGAAAAGTGGGTGTCGTGGATCGACCCACCGTTGATCTTGCCATCACCTGGCTGAATTCGCTGCCGTCAGGGTCGGTGCTGTCTCAAGACGATACGCGGCGTGTGCGTGGTCTCCTGACGCGGCACCCTTTACGAATCTGGGATGAATGTAAACACTGGGTCAATCTGGCAGGTGAGTGGGTGCCTGTGATTGAACTGTCGTATGCGCTGACGATGTCGTCTTTGACTGCATGGACTCATCTCCACCAGTGGGTCAAGAAAAAAACTGCCGACCTTCAGCGAGTTTCGGACGAGGTCACGGGTCATACCCCGTTCTCTGCTTTGTCCCTGCTGTCAACTCAGCTTGAACAACGACTCAAGAAGACCCCTGACACACTTGAGCAGGCCGTTCGGAAAGACTGGCTCAAGACTTTGGGGGAAGTATTGTGCCGAGTCGAATTGGGCACTGAAGATGAGACTGCCCGGGTACGCAGTTTGGCACTTGCCATATCAAAAGTGAAATGGCTTGAATCGCCGGGACTTGAGATCATTCCTTATATTGCAGGCAAACCGGCGGGCACGGCAAAGCAGGCCGATGTTGTCTGGGACAACGAAATTTTGTACGTTGATCGCCTGTCCAAGGCCAAGCTTGCGCGCAGGGTACCTGAAGAGATTGGAAAATTTTTTAACCGGTCAGATATTAAGGCTGCCTTGGATTACAGCTTCGAGCGTTCAACAGTGGACGTCAGAGAGTACCTTGAAGAAAACTTTACCCTCGCAGCCTTGCCAGTCAAGATGGAAGAACCGAGCCAATCGGCAGAACCCTCTGTGACTGCAACACCAGACGATTTGGCGCAACCAGCCGCAGGTGAAAGCTCACAAGATCAGCCGTCATCTTCCACAGACCAAGAAGATCATTCACTGGTGCTTGCTGATGATGAATTGAACAAGGTGGACACGCTTGGCTCCACTGAGGAGTCTGGTGAACAGGCTGCCGTGGCTGAAGAAACGATGGAGAAAAAGCCCCATCCCAACCATCCACCCAAACCACTAAAGCGACCACTTATCGAGCGTTTTGCACTTGGAAACGGATTTGTGAAGCATGGTGATGATCGATATATTCACCCCAGTGGCCGCTGGATTGGTCGCACAAGTGGATCTCGTTTCCCATGGGAAAGTCGCAATGCCAGTGGCGAACTGCTCATTAACTATTATCTTAAGGAACATTGTCTTGAGCGGGAGCCACTGCAACTTGATGCAGAAGTTTGGGGTCTGATTGACCAGAGACCCGGCACATCTTCCCTTATCCTTTTGAATACAGAAGATGAGCCTGTGGAACTCACCGGCACAAACCTTCGTGGCATGTGTGACGAGGGTCAAGTGACCCTATACCCTGCAACCTACCGACTTGTTTACGACCATGACCACCATCAATAAAAAGAAGCTCATCGAAGTCGCCCTGCCGCTGGAGGCGATCAACATCGCCAGCGCGCGCGAAAAGTCCATCCGGCACGGTCACCCAAGCACGCTGCACTTGTGGTGGGCTCGGCGGCCACTGGCGGCGGCGCGGGCGGTGATCTTTGCGCAGATGGTTGATGACCCGAGTGCGCACCCAGACATTTTCAAGACTGAAAAAGCACAAGAGAAGGAACGTCAGCGACTGTTCCTCATCATCGAAGACTTGGTGAAATGGGAGAACACCACCAACGAAGTGGTTTTGCAACAAGCGCGTGACGAAATCTGGCAGAGCTGGCGTTACACCTGTGCCGAAGATGCTGACCATCCGCGCGCCAAAGAACTGTTTGACCGCTACAAACTGCCCGGTTTTCACGACCCGTTTGCCGGTGGCGGTGCACTGCCCTTGGAAGCACAGCGGCTGGGGTTGGAGAGTTTTGCCTCCGACCTGAATCCGGTGGCGGTGTTGATCAACAAGGCAATGATCGAGATACCTCCCAAGTTTGCCGGCAAGCCGCCAGTGAATCCGGTATCGCGCAGGGGTCAGGCGCACTCCGGTTCCTGGAAAGGCGCGCAGGGTCTGGCTGAAGACGTTCGTTATTACGGTCAGTGGATGCGCGATGAGGCCGAGAAACGTATAGGCCATCTGTACCCCAAGATCGCGATTACACCGGCCATGGCGAAGGAGCGCCCGGACCTGAAAAAATATGAGAACCAGAAGCTCACCGTCATCGCCTGGTTGTGGGCGCGCACAGTGAAAAGCCCTAACCCGGCCTTCGCCAATGTTGCTGTACCGCTTGCCTCGACCTTCATGCTATCCACCAAGGCAGGCAAGGAAGCCTATGTTGAGCCGGTGATCGAAGGTGGCGGTTATCGTTTTACAGTGAGACTTGGTAAGCCGAAGGATGCCGAGCGAACAGGAAGCGGTACTTCTGCAGGCAAGCGTGCTGGTTTCCTTTGCCTGATGTCTGGTACGCCGTTGTCCTACCCCTACATTAGGGACGAGGGAACTGCTGGTCGTATGGGGTCGAAGTTGATGGCCATTGTTGCAGAGGGCGACCGCGGACGCGTCTATCTCGCGCCGACGCCGGAGATGGAAGCCATCGCACTGACAGCAAAGCCGGATTGGAAACCCGATACACCATTGCATGGCAAATGTCGTGTCAATGTCTCAAACTATGGATTTGACGTTTACGGTGATCTCTTTACTCCCCGTCAACTGGTAGCACTAACGACCTTTTCAGATCTTGTGCAGGAAGCTTGTACGCTGGTTAAGCGCGATGCCATCGCCGCAGGCCTGCCCGACGACGGCAAAGCCCTGGAAAAATTCGGCCTTGGCGCGACAGCATATGCGAACGCCATAGGGGTGTATTTGGCATTTTCAGTTGATAAAGCGGCTGACTACTGGTCAACTATTTGTACGTGGCACTCAAGCAAGGAGCTAATTCGCAATACGTTTGGGAGGCAAGCTATTCCGATGAGTTGGGATTATGTCGAAACGAACATATTTTCAGCTTCATCAGGAAACGTTTCGAGCGCTATTGAATGGGCGCAGAAGGCGATTTGCATTTTCCCGGCTGAGGCTCCCGGTTTTGCTACACAGTGCGATGCACAGACGCAAGTGATTTCTATGGATCGCGTTGTCTCCACTGATCCACCCTATTACGACAATATTGGCTACGCCGATCTGTCAGATTTCTTTTACGTTTGGCTTCGGCGCGCGCTGCGGCCGGTGTACCCTGACCTCTTCACTACGCTCGCAGTTCCCAAGACCGAAGAGTTAATTGCCACGCCTTATCGCCACGGTAGCAAGGAGAAGGCAGAAGAGTTTTTCCTGGATGGCATGACTCAGGCCATGCACCGACTCGCCGAACAAGCGCACCCAGCCTTTCCTGTCACCATCTATTACGCCTTCAAACAAGCCGAAAGCGACGGTGGCGATGGCACCATTAACACTGGCTGGGATACCTTTCTCGCCGCTGTTATCGAAGCTGGTTTTGCCATCAGCGGCACATGGCCCATCCGAACGGAACTGAGCAATCGAATGATAGGCTCCGGTGCCAACGCCCTCGCGTCAAGCATCGTCCTTGTCTGCAGCAAGCGCCCCACCAATGCCCCAATTGCTACCCGTCGCGAGTTCGTCGCCGTGCTCAAGGCCGAACTGCCGCAAGCCCTGGCGCATCTGCAAGCCGGCAACATCGCGCCGGTCGATCTGGCGCAGGCTGCCATCGGCCCGGGCATGGCGGTTTATACGCGCTATGCCAAAGTGCTTGATGCTGAGGGCAAACCGATCACGGTGCGCGCAGCACTGGCGCTGATCAACCAAACGCTGGATGAAGCGCTGGCCGAGCAAGAAGGCGACTTTGATGCCGATACCCGATGGGCACTCACTTGGTTTGAGCAGGTGGGTTTTATCGAGGGCGATTTCGGTGTCGCAACCGTACTTGCCCAAGCAAAGGCAACTGGCATGGATGGTTTGGTCGAGGCTGGCATCATCGTTTCCGGCAAAGGGAAGGTTCGACTATTGCAGCCCACCGAACTCCCTGCCAACTGGGACCCCACAGCCGACAAGCGCCTGACGGTCTGGGAAATGGTGCACCAGTTAATCCGGGTGCTGGAGGCCAATGGCGAAGGGGCTGCTGCCACACTGGTGGCCCAGCTTGGCAGCCAGGCCGAAACCGCCCGCGAGCTTTGCTACCGCCTCTACACCCTTTGCGAACGCAAAAAGCGCGCAGCCGATGCCATGGCCTACAACGGACTGGTGCAAAGCTGGCCCGAACTCACCCGGCTGGCCACTGAGACGCCGCGCGTCATCAAGCCCGCCACAGAAGACATGTTTAATCAGGAGTAAGTCCCATGGCCATCACTAATTTTGAGCGTGTCGGCAAGGCTTTGGAGCTACTCAAAGCCGGCTTGACGCCCTTTGTAGAGCGCGAGTTCAAGGCGAAATATGGAGACGGCTGGGCTTTTGAGGTGAAGGATATTTTGTCTGATACCCGGCTCGGCACAGGCAAGACAGAGTCGCTGAACGATGTTGCCGCCTTGCTGGTGGTGATGGACCGCAAGTGGACGGAAGTGTTCCGCCAGATTCTTGGCAGAACAGCGCGCAGTCTTGTCATCGCGTGGTTGGCT
>Ga0100401_1003693_pt1 | contig 11523 bp, 5 predicted proteins | sample CryGeymeta201525_FD_80421 | JGI IMG/M metagenome (GOLD analysis project Ga0100401, IMG submission 80421) | Groundwater microbial communities from Crystal Geyser aquifers in Utah, USA - Crystal Geyser metaG 2015-25 | ecosystem: Environmental > Aquatic > Deep subsurface > Groundwater | place: USA...
AGTTCCAAAGAGGCCGGCGGCCATGAGGTTGCGAGGGTTCCGCAGGAAGGCGGTGGGGCTTACAGATTCAATTCGACCAACTCAGGTTTGTCGGTGCGCTGCTTGATTTCCTCGATCGCCTCGCGAACCGCCATGGCCTTTTTCTCGCTGGCCCATTTCGGGAAATCCTCCTCGGTGGTTTCGAAATAGTGCGCGGTTTTCTCCAACTGCGGAATCACCCGCTGGGCGTGGGCACCATAGGGTTTAAGCATTTCCAGCAGCCTTGGCGTGTGCGATTCGCTGCCATGCTTCTTCTGGCTCCGAATGTAACCGGCGATCAGTTCGATGCCCTCGCTTACGTGATGACGGCTGAAGAGGTCGAGTCCCGCCGTCTGGATCTGTCCGTCGAACATGATGCCGCTGGGTGCCTTCTCGATGATCGCGCGATAGATGGTGGGCAGGATCGGCCGGAGCTGCTCGAAGGTCAGGTTTTGATAGACACTGCTCAAGGCTCCACGCGTCCTCCCATCCTGGTTGTGCAGGCCGGCCTTGACGGCTTCCAGCAGCAGGTCCTGATCCACGCCATCGAGGGAACGGGCCAGCATTCCCGTGCGGGAATGGAAGAGGGTCTGGATGAGAAAACGTTGTTCCATGCCCCGCGGATCCTCCTCGGTGGGGCCACGGGCGATTCTCTTCAACAGGTTCGGCACAGCCTTCATCGCCGGCGCGCCGATCCCGTTCATGGCCATGGCGGCCTGGACCCGCAACCAAAGATGGTCCGCATCCAGCAGCTTCAGCAAGGCCGGGACGGCGGGTTCCGCCTCTTTTCCATACTTGGCGAGTGCCTGGCACGCGCCGAGGCGGGCATCGAGCGAGGGCGCGTCGAGCAATCCGACGAGTTCCCCGACCGGGACCTTTTTCTTATTCCCGATCACCGCAGCCGCCCGGTCACGGACCACCGGGGACCAAGCGGCCAAATACTCGAGGAGTGTCTCCGCCGGCAGCTTGTCGTAAGCGGTAAAGGGTTCGTGGCCCATGACCCCGCGACCTTCCTCGACGAGTTGCCGGGCGCTTTCCGCATCCAGTGGGGCGACCACCGAAGGCCGGCTGCCGGTGAGGCGGATGGTCTTGCGCGGCATGGCGTAGGAGATCAGATAGATACCGGTCGCGTCCCAAGCCGCATAGGCATCGTCCTTGTGCTGCGGAGGGCCCTGATGGGGGAAGCTCCAGTCCCACTGGCGGGCTAGGTCAAAGTACCAGGCTCCGAATTCCTTCATCCAGGCACCGGTGGCGTGGGGTCCGCCGCGCGACACGCCTGGCATCGCCCAGGTCATGTTGAAGAAATTGCCGGTGTGGCCCTGATCGCGTTCGCCGTAATGGGAGGCCGTGGACATTTTGGCGAAGAACTCGGCGCCTTCCTTGTTTTCCACCTGATCGAAGAGCACCGCCACCATGCCATTCTTGCCGTTGTCCTCGTGGCCGAACAGGTTGGGCGCATGGTCGCCATAGGGAATGGCGCCCTTGCCGATATAAAACTGCAGGAAGGTCTTGCTGCGCTCGATCGCTGTCAGCACTTCCGGGTCGTCCACTCCGGCTTCGCGGGCTAGGAGCATGCCGATGGACAGCACCGCCCCGGGGGAGTTCATCATGCCGTAGCCCGGAAGGCGGCCGTCCGGATCGGCGAACTTGTGCCCCCAGGTGCCGACCGCGCTCTGCCCCTTTGCGGCCTCCAGCGCCATCCAGCGCAGGCTCGGCAATACGGAGTCGTCTCCGGTTGCCAGGATGTATTCGGAGAGAAAGGTGGTGATGTATCCGAAATACCATGTCGCGAAGCCCATGTTGTCATACTTTGCGGCCCATTCGGCCTCCCTCTTGAGCAGCGGACGATACTTGCTGTCGCCGGTGGCCAGAAGACCCAGCGCGTTCAGCGCGCGCGGGATCGGGTTCATTTTCTCATACCCGGCTTCCTGCATGCGCTGGGCCAGTCTGTCCGCCGTCGCGTTGAGGATTTTCTCGGATTTCGGACAATCGTAGGGAGCGGTCGGACTGTAGGCACCGAGCACGGGAAGCTGTATGGAAACCTTGTCGATTTGTCCCTCGCGCCAGCGGATCAGACCGAGCCTGCCATCCGCCGCCTCGGCCGCGGTGAGCGCCTTGCCGAACTCGACTCTCGGGTCCCGGGAAAACGGCGCACCGTTCACCCCGAGCAGCACGTCCCCCTTTTGCAGCAAGCCGCCCGATGGGGAACCGCTTGCGACATCGGTGATGTAAATCTGGCGGGCCAGCGAGGTATGGAGGCGGATACTGTACATCCAGCCACGCGCGCCGGTGGCGCCGAGCGTCCAGTCGTGCACCGCGTCCTCGGGCAGCTTGTCGCCTTTGGTGAAATCGGGACTGGGTTTGTCCCATTTGCCCAATTTTTCCGGCTGGGGGATCGGTTGGAACACCAGAGGCTTTTCGATTTCCTTCTTCGTGTCGCCCAGCATTTTGCTGATGGTGGGTTCCATTGCCTCGGCCCATGCCCAGTAACCGTCGAGATTCGGATGCAAGCCATCGGGCATCAGGTCCATCTTCAGATTTCCCTGATCGTCGAGGAAAACGTGGCTGAGATCCAGCCAGTGGACGGTCTTGTTGTCCACATAGGTGTGCAGGATCCTGTTGATCTCATCGTTGCGAAGGCGGCCGAGGTCATCTGGCGTCTTGCCACGCGGGAAAATCGGCATCAGCAGGATCTTGGACTTGGGCAGCTTGGCGTGGATTTCCTTGAGCAGGGCAAGGATGCCGTAGGCGGTGTCCTCGCCTTTCACCTCCGGCTCGCCACGGTTGTTGGTGCCGATCATCATCACGACAACCTTCGGGTTGCGTTCCTTCATACCGTCGAGCCCGCCATTCTGGAAATGCCAGAGCATGTGGTAGGTGCGGTCGCCGCTGGAGCCGATGTTCACCGCCTTGCGATCGCCGTAGGAGGCGTCCCAAACCGGTTTGCCGACGCGCGACCAGCGGAAGACGATGGAGTCGCCCACCATCAACAAGTCCACTTCCTTCTCCGTGCACCAGCGTTTGCGGTCCTCGTGGTGCCTGAGCCACGCCGTCCAGCTGTCGGCCGGCTCGTCCGGGCCGGGCCGGGATTCGGCCTGGGTGGCGCGGATGTCGGTCTCGTAGGTGGGATCCTCCCATGGCATGGACGTCACTTCCGCGGGCGAGTCGCCGGATTGCGATTTGGCGGGAGTCGCGGTCTTCTCACATCCAGAGAGCACCCACAGGGATGAAAGGATCGAGACAGCGGCGATGGTTCGTAAGGCGATGTTGTGTTTCATTGGTTCAATCGGGTGGTGTCAGCAGCTGGTGATGTTTGTTGCGCGGGTTTCACGAACCCATGGGCATTCAGAATGACCGGGATCACCACCTTGGCGCATCCTTTCAGCGTGGGGTGGATTTTGATTCATGGGGACGGTCACCGAATCTTTCAAAAGGCCAAGGGTGAATCAGGCATGCGTGATTTCGATATCGACGACGATCCTGCCCCTCCGGACGGAGTAATCAGATGGCGGATCTTGTGTGCCCGCCGCTGGTTACTAGGCTGGTTCGCGGCAAATGGGAAGATTGCTTTTGTCATCTTATCGCACGACATGGGAGAAAAGGGTGAAAGTTGCGCCAGAATCGGGCAATTGGCCGATAAAAGAGAGCGGAGCCCGTAAAAACCCAAAACCGGACCCCGCCCCATCCCTAGGCATCGATAGAAACGCCCATCCGTTTCGGTCATCTCATGGAGTCGGGGCCAGCAGCTCGACCATGTCGTCACCCAGTGCCTTGCCAACCCGGAAATAACTGCGGGCGTTGCCGTTCCAGTGGTGGCCCTGGTCTCTTGGGGAAACTGCCGCATCCTCCCAGAAGCCGCGGGTGTCTGAGCTGAGGACCTTGGCCGGTTTAGGCGACTCGGGGAAGACCCAAAGTTGCGCCCGCTCGACATCGGTGTATCCGGAGTAGGGCGCGGGTTCCTCGCCGGCGCTGGTCATCCCGGCGGTGGCGATGACAAAGGGCAGGTCCGGCTTGCCAAACTCGGCCCGCACATCGCTGATGAAATCGGGCAGGTTGTACTTGTATTCGATGGCCCGCTCGACCGGGCTCTTGTCACTGGTGCCCTGGTGCCCTGGTGCCAGGCGAAGCCGGCGATCTGGTAGCCGCGGCCAGCCCACTCGGGAAATTCGGTGCCGAGGTTGTCGAGTATTTGCCGGGCATCGTCAAAGATCTCCCGATAGGAGGCGCCGACCTCACCTCCGCAGGCAGCGACCGCACTTGGTGGGCGGAAATCATCAGCCAGCGTGTGACCACCCCAGGCGGTTTTGATAATGAGCACGTCGTCTGAAGCGAAGTAGTCGCCGATGATCTGACCGAAACCATACTCCGGTCCGAACCACACTCCGTTGCTCGTCAGCGGCCCGAGGTCGCCCTTGTAAATGGGGCCGTCGAGCTGGCCCGAGGCACCGTTCTTCCACCACAGTTTGACCTTGCTGCGTGTGGCGAATGCACTGGTGGTTGGCTGGCTGGGATCCTCCAACAGTGAGGTGTAGTCGTATTCCGGATAGGTGGCGTTGTTGGCCGGTTGCGCGAAATAACGGAGGGTGCCGATGCCGCCGGGCAGGTTGTCGGCCCCTATTTCGGTGTGCCCGTAGCCGACCATGTTCGACTGGCCGGCGAGGATGAAGACCTTGATTCCGGTCGGATCGTCGTCCCAGGTCTGGAACCGGCCGCTTGTGCCGTTGCCTAGCGGTTGGCCGGCAGCGTTCGCGATGCGGTTGGTGGTGACGGTGAAACTGCTGCCGATGTCGAGGGCCACAGCCAGCGTCAGGGTGACCGTCCTGCCGTCGCCGCTCAGATTGGCTCCTGTCACGGCGATCGTGCCGCCACCATCCTGCTGCACGGTGTAGTTGGCCGGGTCGGTGGCGGAGTTGTCCATCGGCTCGCTGAAGTTCACCGTGACCGTGGTGTTGGTGCCCCATAGGCTAGAGATCACCGGGGGCGGGCCGAGATCCTCGACTCTCATTTGCAGGAAGAGCCTGGGTTCGGCGAGCAAAGCAGGATCGATGGCCACTTCCACCGTCTCGACATCGGCGACCGGCGTGCCGACCGACTCGTTGGCCCCGGACTCCCAGAACCATTCTTCAAGGTCGGTCGAATACCAGACCTTGTAGGTCATGCCGGTAAGCGATCGCGTGCGGCGGGTGTAACCGAAGGTGCCCGCCGTCGGATCGAAAGCCGCCGCGTATGGATTCGAGGAGCCGGCGTCCAGCGGATTGAGTCCGAAGAGCCGCTCGTATTCATTGCTCAGACCGTCGGAGTCGTCATCGCCGGTCGGTCCGCCGAGGCCGGGGTAGCTACCGCTCCACGTGTCGTAGTCGCCGACGGAAGCGGTCTGTCCAAGGTAGAAGGTGTAGCCGCCGGGGCTCCCGGTGTCGGTCGCCTGCTCAAAGCAGATCCAGCGCATGATCACGTAGCGGCCGGTCAGCTTCGCGCCGTCGAGCACGTACTCGTAAATATTTCTGTCGCCCCTGTTCAGGCTCTTGCTGGCCTGGGGCGTGGTCCCGAAGTAGGTGTTGGCGATGGCCGCAAAGTCCGAGCCCGGATCCGTGTTGCTGACCCAGAAGTCGATGGAGCCGACCGATGAAAAGTCGGACTCGTGCGCCTGCGCATGGATGAAGCCGTCGAAGGTCACGATCTCGCCCATGTCGTAAATCACGGTTTGGGACTTTACACTGTCGCCGGCGTAGCCGTCGCCATCTTTCGGTACCCAGCGGAAGGAACCTTCGGTATTGGTATTCGTTCCGACAAAATCAAGGCTCATGCTGGTGTTGTAGAGATTCTCCAGAATGCCACCGGTCGCACTGGTGCTGGCGTCGACCGGAGCATCCAGCAAGAGGACCAACTGGGTGGCACCCACTTCCGTGAACTCCACACTCGCCGTCTGCGTGATCACGACACTGTCGGTAATAGCCGTGGCGGTGAAGATCTCGGTGCCGGCCGTGCTGGAACTGACGCTGAACGTCGCCTGGCCGTTCGCATCCGTGGATTGAATATCGATGGGAACAATCGTCGGCGAACCGGGGCCCGCGGTGTTCTCCAGGCTGACGCCCTCGTTTTCCACCGCTAGCCCGTTGGCATCCCTGAGGGTCACGGAGATGGTGGATATGGATGTCCCATCGGCAAGGACGGCAGTCGGGGTGGCGACTACGGTAGAGTTGCCCGCATCCACGGGGCCGACCTCCACGCTGGCCGGTTGTCCGCCGAAGCGGAGTTCATAGAGGGCGATATACTGGGCGTCGCCATGATTTTGCAGGTTGCTGAAGCGGATGTCGGTTACGGCGGACAAAGTGTCGAAGGTCGCTGTCCTGACAGACGATGGATCACGCACACTTCCGCCGATGGCCCAGTCGGCCATGTTGAGCGAGGCGGCGGAAACCGGGGTGCTGAAAGTTGCCCCTCCATCGGTCGAGTAGGAGATATCGAAAGTTCTGATGTTTCGATCCCCGTCACGCTCGTAGGTCCAGTAATACACCTCGTTCACATCAAAAGCTGCACCAAGAGAGAAGGTGAGCGTCTCGGTCCCGCCTGCTGCGGCAGTCGAGGCGCTCAGCCAGTAGGCATTCGTGTCGTATACGTGCGTATCGTCCAACACACTGAGTGGATCGGAAACATCACCAAGACCACTGCCATCAATTGTTTTGTCAATGGTTCTGGGGCTGCCAACGGTGGTGTCGGAGGTCGCGCCCGTCGGCGTAATGACATCGCCGAATGCCGACAGCTTGAAACAGGCGAAGGCCGCGAGAATTGTGAGCAGGTTTTTCGGTTTCATGGTGGGGTTATGGAAGTGCGGTTCATTTGGTGGCCAGCCGGACTTGATCAGTTGGAAGGCAAGGTTGCCGGGGCCGGAGCCGCGCTGTCAGGGGACTTGTCGAAGACCCCCAACTTCTGTCCGTCCTTGATGAGCTGTTCCTTCAACTTCTCGTAGTCGACGTCCTGGACCGGGGATCCCGCCTCGATCGCCTGCACGGCGGCGGTGGCGGCGCTTTGCCCGAGCACCATGCCGACCGGCTCCATGCGGATGGAACCGAAGGCGATGTGGGAGGACGAGAGGCACCAGGGCACCAGCAGGTTTTCACACTCGCCTTTCGCCGGAACGATCGCGCGGTAGGAGATCGGATACGGTTTGCCGCCGAGGCTCATCTGGATGTCGCCCTCGTTCTTCAACTGCCCCTTCCAGATCACGCGCTGCACATGGTGGGAATCCATGGTGTAGGCACCCATGCCCACGGAATCGGTCACCTCCGGATATCCGGGGTCCTGACGGCACTGATGCTCGGTCATCACAAATTCCGAAATCATCCGCCGGCCCTCGCGGACATACAGGTTGTATGGCCAGTGCCCGTTGTCGGGAAACTCGTCCTTAGGCAGGCCCCAGCCCGAATACTTCTCCCGCACGTCCTCCGGCACCCGCGGGTGGTTCTGCAGCGTCCACACCAATCCGAGCTGCCAGTGCTTGTGCTCCTCCGCCAGGGCGTCCCGCTCGTCGTGGGACAGCGTCGTCCAGTCCCAGTAATCGGCATGATCCGGTGGCAGCGGGCTATAGTTCCTGCCGATGAAATCGGTGGAGATTCCGCCGTTGTTGTTCGAATCGGTCTTGCGGTTGGGCATGGCGGAGAACTTGTAGAATTGCCCCCATTGACCCCGGTGGCCCGCATCGAGCGCCCTGAATAGGATCTCGTAGTCCGCCTCGTCGTATCCCTCCGGCTTCTCGATCGGCACGAGGTTGTCCGGGGCGTCGGTCAGGCACATCCGGAAACAGAAGGCCTGAAGGCGGTGGTCGCCCTTGCCGACATCCGCCTCGTCGTACGGGTTCACGCCCGGTAGCAGGCCGCTTCCGGGATCGCCCATGACCCGGTAGGGATCGATGCCGTCGGGCAGGTTGTTGCTGTGGACCGGCAGGGTGATCGCGTTGGATTTCTCGTCGTATTTCGCGTTGGCTTCCCGCCCGACCGTGAAGCTCACCCCGGCCGCCGCCATCAGGTCCCCCTCGTAGGAGGCATCGATGAACATCCTGCCGCCGATCTCGCGGCCATCCTCCAGGCGGATGCCGGTTATCCGTTGTCCGTCCATGATCGCACCCTCCTCCAGGTCCAGCCGTCCCTCGACAAGCTCGACGCCGGCCTCCGCCACCATCTCATTGAAGATCCGTTCCGCGACCTTCGGCTCGAACACCGAGCCCAGTTCGGTCTCGTCATCGAAGGCTGGGGCACCCTGGCCCATCCGGGGAAACTCGTCCTTCGTCTGCTGCACCCAGGCCTCCTCCTTCTGGTAGTGGAGATAAACGCGGTGATAGAACTCCCTGGAGATGCCACCAAGGATCTTTCGGTTGCCGATGTCGGTGTAACCCAGCCCGCTGCTGGTCAGGCCGCCCAGGTGTCCGTATTGCGAAACCAAAATGACCGACTTGCCCATGCGCGCCGCCTGCACCGCCGCGGCCACACCCACCGACGCATCGCCGTAAACGACGACATCGGCATGGAGATCGGATGTTTTGTTTTCCGGCTCCGGAGTGCAGCCGAAAAGCACCGGAAGGAGCAGTATCGGAATGAGTCGGAAAATCATGGCTTGGACTCTCATTGGATTACCTCCACGTTGAGACGGGCGAACATCTTGCCGCCTGCCGCGAGGGACTTGGGAATGGTGACGATCACGGGAGTCAGGCCATCCGCAGAAGCACCGCTGTCGTCGATCCCCACTCCGCCGACTCCATCCACGGCCGTGGTCCAGCCGCTCAGATTGGAGCCGTATTCCACGGTGATCGTGGTTGTGGCGTCCGCCTCGGCGACGTCGCTGCGATCAAAGGTGAACACGAAGTTGTTCGGGTCGCTGTTGTCGAGGGTCGGCAGCAGGCCGATCGCGTTCTCGGTGGCGTCCGTCGCACCCAGCGCGTAGGCCACGGCGTTGGGTATGCCGTCACCGTTGGCGTCGCCATCCGGAGGCGCGCCACCGGACCAGGTGGTGTAGTCGGGATCCGTGCCACCTGACACACTGCCGAAGCGGATTTCATACAGGGCGAAATATTGGGTGTCGCCGTGGTTCTGCAGATTGCTGAACCGGATATGCGTGATTCCGGACAAGGTGTCGAACGTCGCGGTCCTCGCAAACGAAGGATCCCGATCGTTGCCCCCGATGGCCCAGTCCGCCATGTTGAGCGAGGCAGCCGGAACCGGAGTGCTGAAGGTGGCGCCTCCATCGGTCGAGAAGGAGATGTCGAAAGTCCTCAGGTTCCGGTCGCCTTCCCGCTCGTAGGTCCAGTAGTAAACCCGGTCCACATTGAAGGACCCACCCAGGTCAAAGTTGAGTTCCTCCGTCCCGCTCGAGACCGCAGTCGAGGCACTCAACCAGTAGGCGGTGGTATCGTAGGCATGGGAGTCGTCCAGAACACTGGAAGGATCGGACACGTTCGTTAGACCACTGCCGTCGATGGCCTTGTCGATGGTCCTGTCGCCGCCGACCGTCGAACTTGATGCCGCACCGACAGGTGTGATGACGCCTCCCGCCGGAGGGGGCGGTTCTTCGGAAACCACGTTGACATGGAGGGTCGCCTCAACCGGGGCGGCGATGCTGTCGCTGACGCTCACGGTGAAGACATTCGCACCCACATCGCCGGGGCCTGGGGTCCCGGAAAGCCCCCCGCCGGAGGAGACGCTCAGCCAGGCCGGACCACTGACCTTGGAGAAGGTCAGCGGATCCTCGTCGGCGTCTTCGGCATCATCGGACAGGGTGGAAACATAGGGGCTGTCCTAGGTCGCACCGGTTTCATCGACGGGATTGCTCAACCAGTTGGGCGGGGTATTTCCCGTGGAACCCGCGGGCGAGCCGAGAAAGGCGACGTTGTCGAGGACACCGGACGAGTTTCCACCCCCACCCGTGAAAGTGAGCGTGAAAACAGCCGATTCGCCGTCCGCCAGTTCCGTGTCCGACAAGGCGCTTCCCAACGTGAAGTCGAAGTCCGGGAAATCGACGGCCCCGGACGCGTAGGATCCATCCCATGTCAGGCCGGTCACGGTAGAGATCGTGTTCCCGGCCGGACCCAATCCTCCGCTGACATACTCGATGACAATTCCATCGGGCGCGCCCTGTCGCATCTTGTAATCGAAGTGCAACGATTCAATCGAATAAGCCGAGCCGGTGTTGTTGCTAAGGGTCAGGGTCAGGATATTGGGACCGTTGAAGCGCAGCAGGACACCGTTTGTATCGGTCGTGCCGGCCCCGGCCACGGTGCCGAAGGTGCCGTCACTGGAGGTGTAGGGGGAAAGCACGCGGTTGATACCCTGTGAGTCCGCGGTCGCGGTGAACCCGCTGGCTTTCGAGTCGGCCGCATAGGGTGTCGAGGTATCGGCCCAGGCATCCCAGGTGGCGAGGGTCGGCGGTGGCGGAGGCACCACCGTGATTTGCAACGTCGCCTCGACGGCGGGAGCGATGCCGTCGCTTGCGCTCACGGTGAAGCTGTTTTCGCCCAGGTCAGCGCTGGTGGGTGTGCCGGAGAGAGAACCATCGGTGGCGATGGCGAGCCAGGCGGGACCGCTGACCTTGGCGAAAGTCAGACCGTCGCCATCCGGGTCGCTGGCCGCCCCCGCGATGCTGCCACTGTAGGGCACGTCCTGGGTCGCGTCCGCCGCGGAAAAGGGATCGACGGCGAAGGCCGGCGGGTCGTTCACGTTGGCCACATCGATGTTGAGAGTCGCCTGCACCGGTGCGGCGATGCCGTCGCTCACGCTCACCGTGAAGCTGTTGGCGCCGACATCGTCATTGGTCGGCGTGCCACCCAGTGTTCCATCCGGAGCCACGGTCAACCAGGCCGGCCCACCGACCTTGGCGAAAGTCAGCGGATTGCCATCGGTGTCGCTGGCGTCATCAACCAGCGTCGAAGCGTAGGCGACATCCTCGGTCGCCCCCGCCTCGGTCACGGGATCGCTCGACCAGGCCGGAACGGCATTGGTCGAATCCACCGTAATGGTGGTGTCGTCGAGGATCGCCGCGGTGGTGTCGAGGGGATTGGCCGCCAAGTCGCTCAGCGCCGCCCCGGCATTGATCTGCAATTGCAGGCTGCCCAGGGTGGTGGGGGTGACCTCGACGGTGAACACACCCGGCGACACCTCGCTGATGCTGCCGAACGTGATGTCGGAACTGCCCGCGTTCGAGAAGTCGCCGGCGTCCACGGACGTTCCATTCATGTCCTCGCTGAAAGTCACGGTGTAGGTGACGAACGTGTTGGTGCTGAGCGGGCCACCGGACTTGTCGTCCACGATGCTGGTCAGCGTGGGCGGCGTTTCGTCCGGATCTGCTTCCAAGACCCGCTGCAGTTCGGGCGTCAGCACGTTGGCCTCGCCGAGCGCGCTGGGATGCACCGCGTCCCTCATGTAGGTCTCCCAGGTCGGGAAGTCGTTGGTGTAGATATCCAGCCAGTTCGGGTAGTGGTCCACCAGGATCGTGCTACGCTGCACGGCGACATCGCGATAG
>Ga0100401_1003717_pt1 | contig 11495 bp, 17 predicted proteins | sample CryGeymeta201525_FD_80421 | JGI IMG/M metagenome (GOLD analysis project Ga0100401, IMG submission 80421) | Groundwater microbial communities from Crystal Geyser aquifers in Utah, USA - Crystal Geyser metaG 2015-25 | ecosystem: Environmental > Aquatic > Deep subsurface > Groundwater | place: USA...
AATTGACTTGTGCTGTTTATTCGTTAGTACCCCACTCATATAGCTGAATACTTCTTTTCTTATTGGCTCGGTTAATAAACATTCCATAGTTTTACAGCAAAAACAAATTGTGTGTATAAATGTGTGAAAACTCATGGTTTCATAATTAACTTTTTATGCAAGCCCAACGGGCTTGAGTTTTGTTTTTTTTATTTTTTTACTATAATTCAAGTCCTACAGACTTGGATAAAGAAAAAAGATATCCTATCAAAAGACAATGGTAAAAAATATTTCTAGCACATCAAAATAATTTTAACCCATGAAAACTGTAATTGTAACTATTCCTGAAAAAGAAAAATCGTTTTTTTTGTATGTGTTACAAAAAGTAACTATTGGGTTTAAATAATAAAAACTCTAATATTATTAATACTTTTCTGAAGAAATTGCACCCGTAACAATTGCAACGCTTGCTCCACACCCTAAACGTGTTGCCCCTGCATTAATTAAGTCAATTGCTTGCTCATAATTTTTAATTCCGCCACTAGCTTTAACTCCCATTTTTGGTCCAACAATGCGGCGCATTAATGCGATATCTGGGACTGTAGCGCCATGTCCCGAAAATCCTGTACATGTTTTAACAAAATTAGCATCGGCTTTTTTAGATATTTCGCAAGCTAATATTTTTTCTTCATCGGTAAGCAAACCTGTTTCAATAATAACTTTCAATACTGTATTGCTACGACATGCACGTTTAATTGTTCTAATGTCTTCTTCAACCAATTTTAATTCACGCGATTTTAAAGCTCCTACATTAATTACCATATCAATTTCGTTTGCTCCATTAGAGATTGCAGTTCTCGCTTCAAATGCTTTACTTCGGCTATCCATTTCGCCTAATGGAAACCCAATAACCGAACAAATTAGAATTCCAGAACCTCTTAAATTTTTAGCAACAAAAGGTACCCAAGAAGAGTTAACACAAACTGATTTGAATTTGTATGTACGTGCTTCGTCGCATAATTTTTCAAACTGCGATTTTACAGCTTCGGGTTTTAATAAAGTATGGTCAATATAACCAGCTAACTCAAGTGCTGTCATTTGTTTTGTGTTTTTAGATGATTCAGATTTGATATCTTGTCCTTTCATTTTTTCATTTAATCGTGCCATTACTTCTTTAGTAATTTTATCAATCATTTCGTTATGTTCCATATTAATTATTCTATATTTATTATTAAAAAAAGTTTAATGTTTCGAGTTTATGGTTCATGGTCATACAGTTGTCATTCATGGTCATACAGTTGTCATTCATGGTGATATGGTTGTTATATGTGTGCATACAATTGAGTGACCATTGTTTGACTATTGTGTGACCATTGTTTTTGTTGTTCATTGTTCGTGGTATTTAATACTTTGTACTTTATTTCTATTTATTTCGAGCAATTTCTATATATTGTTTATCATTCCCTCTATACTTAGTGTCTGTCTATAATGTCCGATTTTTTCGTTATGCCCCAGTACGCTTCGCTACGGGGTAAACTCGTTTTGAAAACAGTCATTCCGCCTTAGCGGAACTCCTTGGTTTTCAAAACTTCGTATGCCTCAAACTCGAACATTATAGTTCAGACACTGACTTTATAGACAGACACTACTTAGTACTCATCTTTCTCTCTCAATAGCCATCATTTTGTTAATTCTTGCCCAATGTCTTCCGCCTTCAAATCGAGTTTCGAGCCATAATTTAGCCATTGTGCATAGTTCAAGAGCATTATGTTGATTTGTGCCCATTGTTAAAACATTAGCATTATTATGCTCACGGCTATTTTTTATTGTTTTTTCGCTCCAGCATAATGCGGCTCTAATTCCTTTAACCTTATTACATACCATACAAGAGCCAATTCCAGCCGCATCAAGCATTATACCTCTATCACATTCACCCGAAACAACTTTTTTGGCAACTGCATAAGCAAAATCGGGATAATCGACTTTTATTATATTATTGTTAGTTCCAACATCTATAACATTATATCCAATACTTTGTAAATATATTTTAAGCATTTCTTTAGAATCGTAAGAGCCGTGGTCGGCACCAATGGAAACTCTTTTAACCTGTTCGGTTTTGTTTATTTTATCTATGTTATCCTGAATATCAGACATTTTTAAATAAATAATGTTACACAATTTCAATATATTTTATAAACGATTTAATATTATACATTTACATATTAATTTTGGGCTAAAGCCCATATTTTCTTTTTTAATTCCCCGACCTAAAGGTCGGGGCAATAAATGGTCGGGGCAATAAATGGTCGGGGCAATAAATGGTCGGGGCAATAAATGGTCGGGGCAATAATTTATTTGCAAATTTATTCTTCTCATTTATAAACATATCATTTTTGCATATTATTAGTAATTAAATTAGATAGATATTTCATCTATAATTCCTGCTATTACGGTTCTGATAGTAAAAGTTTCGGGTTCGTTAATTATCTCCCTTGCCGAATTACCTTCTTCAAGAACAAGTACAGTATCGCCAACTCCAGCTTGTACAGCATCAATAGCAAGAAATGATGTTCCTTGAACATTTCCCAAATAATCTATTGGCTGAATGAGCATAATTTTTTTTGCTTCATAGCCATTTGCTTTAATTGTAGAAACCACATTCCCTATTACTTTTGCTATTATCATTAATTTATTATTTATAATTGAATATTGTTTATTGTTCTTTACGAAATACGAATTGTACTAATTTATTGTCTGAACTAGGATTTTTAGGATTTAATGATTATAAGATTATTACTGTTCTATTGCAATTCTATTAATTTTTATTTTTTTGTACTTAATACTTTGTACTTAATACTTTGCTTATTGTTTTTGGTTTCAGTTTTTGGATTTTTGATTTTGTAATTTAGAATTTGTTTTTTGTTCAATGTCCATTTCGTCAACTATGCCCATAATTGCTGCATCGCAAGGATTCATTACAGTTTCAAGAATTCTGCTTGCTTCTTTACTGGTTTCAAAATATATTAATTCTCCAACTCCTGACTGAATTGTATCAACAGCAACGATAGCATCACCTACATTATTCAATTTTTCGTCAAGTGGCTGAACAAGCATTAATTTTAATCCTTCAAAAGATTCTACTTTTACGGTGCTTACTACACGTCCTATTACTCTGCCTAGTTTCATATTTTTATCAGTAATCAGTTATCGGTAATCAGTTTGGAGTTATTACAAAATTTATCTGCTTTAGCAATCATAGAAAATAACATTTTACCGACTAAAGCATATTTTTCACAAAAATAACAAGAAATTTCTTGAGAAATATATTTGCAATCAAATGATGTTTCAATCCAATGCTGGGTTTCTAACTGTTCTCCATCAGCATCTGTTAATTTGCTAATAAAATGTTTTTCATATTTTCTTTTAGCCCAAGATTCAGCAATTTGAGCTCCTACTGGGCGAGATGATCTTCTTATTTGGTCAGTAAGCGAATATTTTTCTTCTTTTGGAAAATTATTAGTTAGTTCAAAAATCTCAAGAGAAAGTTTTCTTGATAATTTATAAACTTCTAAATCTCTATAACTTTTTACATAATCCATTTTCTAAAAACTTTTTACTGATTACTTTTCTTTACAATCTGATAACAGATTACCGTTTTTCTGATTACTATTATATTATTCTTAAATAATCAACCAATGTACACCTTCTTTCCCGTGTAAAAGTTCTAGCTCTGGTAACTCCATCACCTGTTGGGCTTGCTATAGTAAACGAAGCAAATCCAGCTCCACCATAACCCAATCCGGCATAACTTGGTCCATTTTTAATAAATATTGAACAATTCATTATTCTTGCCATTTTGCTAAGTTTTGCAATATTTAATGAGTACATCATTGCTGTATGTCTAAATCCGTGTTCACATTCAACAGCCAAATCAATAGCGGTATCAACATCTTTAACTCTAACAATTGGCATTACAGGCATTAATTGCTCCGTCCATACTAATGGATGATTTTTATCTACTTCGCAAATTAATAAACGGGTTGATAAAGGAACAGTTAAACCAATTCCTTTTGCAATAAAATCGGCATTTTTACCAACAAATTTTTTATTTGCTGCGCCTTCGTGTCCTGGCTTGCCGGGTTCAGATATCACTAATTCTGTGATTTGTTTTATCTGGTTGCCTGTTAGTTCAAAGCAACCATTTTTTTTCATTTCTTCTATTAGTTGGGTGGCTACCGATTCAACAACTATTACTTCTTTTTCGCAAATACAAATCACATTATTGTCAAAACTTGCTCCATCTACAATATCTTTAGCGGCTTTTGTAATAATTGCAGTTTCATCAACAACAACCGGAGGGTTTCCGGGACCGGCGGCAATTACTTTTTTCCCACTATTCATTGCGGTTTTAACTACAGCAGGACCTCCCGTAACAACCAATATTGCGATTTTTTTATGAGTCATTAATTCTTTGGCGGATTCAATAGTTGGTTCATCAATACAAGAAATTAAATTAAGAGGACCACCAGCTTCAATAATAGCAGTATTTAGCAAACTAATTAGTGATGCAGAAACTTTTTTTGCCGATGGATGAGGATTAAAAACAACAGTATTTCCGGCTGCTATCATACCTATAGCATTGCTTATAATTGTAACAACAGGGTTTGTGCTTGGTGTTATTGCACCGATAACTCCATAAGGAGCTCTTTCAACAAGAGTTAGTCCATGATCATCGGTAAATGTTTCTGGTACAATATCTTCTATGCCAGGTGTTTTATTAATTCCAAGTTCGTTTTTTAATACTTTGTCTTCCCAACGTCCCATACCAGTTTCTTCGTGAGCCATTTTCGATAGAATTTCGTTGTATTCTATAGAAATCTTGCGAATATTTGTAATAATTTTCTTTCGGGTTTCTAATGATATTTTTGAAAATTCCTTAAAAGCTACGTCAGAAGCATCAACGGCATTATTTAAATTTGAAAATACTCCCAGTTTTTTTTCATTATTTACATTTGTTGAAGTAAGATTCATGCTTTTAACAACTTCTTCAACTAATTTTCTTACATTTTGTTCTAAATTATCCATTTTAAATTTTCAAATTACATGAAAAATTGTTTGATTTCAACATGTGGTTGTGGAATTATTACGTTCATACATAATTGATTTTTCTCTTTAACTTTTGCAGTTGCAACATACATTGCTGCTTCAACTGCATCTAATGTACCCATCATTTTCACGTATGATTTTCCTCCAAAACCAATAGCAAGCCGTATTTCGATAATTTTCACATTTCCTGTTTTAGCCGCCAAATCACCTGCTTCGATACTTGAGGCAACTGATAATGTTTCAATTATACCAATTGTATTCCAATCGGTTGTTTTAATTATTTTACCAATTGCAGGTACAACATCTTGATGAACCATTGGTAAATATAAGCTGTCAACTAAATAATCTTTTCCTGTTTCAGAGCCCATTTTAAATGAATATTCAACTGAGGCAACATCGCCACTAAAAACAATAATATATTTTCCGGGACAAATAGTTCTTGCTTCAATTATATTAATTTGTGCAATTTTTACCATATCATCAAGAGCTTTTATACCAATTGCAATACTACTAAATTCTAATACTCCTAAAACAGTTGTTGTCATTTAAAAATATTCTTACTATTCAACTTCAAAAGTAAATATAAATTACTCACATTTTTTTTTATTTTTTTTAGGTGTTCGCTAAGTTGCTTCATGTTTATTGTCATACATTGTCATACTTTGTAATTCATTGTTTATTGTTTCATTATTATTTAACCATTTAACAATGAAACATTTTTAAAATTTGATATAATCTGTGGCTTAAAAGAACAGATGCTTAATAGTAACAAATTATTTCTTATAAACTATTTTTTCGTTTTCGTCAATTAAATCAATAATTCCAATTATTATTGCATCAACAGGTTTATTTGCAGTAATAGGAGTTTCTCTGGCTGATGTGCTTTCTGCAACAAATACGAGTTCGTCGTTGCCGGCTCCAACTAAATCAAGAGCAACTAAATAGTTTCCCTTTTTTTCTCCTGATTGATTACATTTCTCTAACAAAAGGTACCTTGAACCTTCAATACCATCATTTTTTACAGTACTAACGACTGTTCCAACAACTTTAGCTAAATTCATATTAATTTCCGTTAAAATTAAAATGTTTCAAATTGTAACATTTTAAAATTTATTGCAGGAATACGCTTACTAATATTTAGGAACTCAATTCCAATTACATTGTCATTTTCGTCAAAATCAAGAATAATTCCTTTTTTTACTTCTTCAGAGTCAACAATTTTTCCATCATCTAAGCGAAAATATAATGTGTCGTTTTTATTATCAAGTTTAAGTTTCATAAAAATTTATTTTAAACGCCGGTCAAAAAAAACTGTAATTATTTTTTGAGGATTAACATCTTTATTAATTATTACTCTTAAAAACTTATTATTATTTTCCTTTATTTGCTTTATATAATGAAATGTATTATCAGTTTCTTTATATGATTTATCTGGATGATAAAGAGTATTTTCTAACCATGTGATTTTAATTTCTCTTTCATTAATCATTTTCTGTGCATGTTCTGATAACTGATAACTCATACAATATAAAAAACTCTAATCTCTGGTAAATTATTACTTTCACTACTCATAGTTCCAACAACTTTAGCTAATTTCATTTCTTAATCTTTCTGGTAAGTATATTTGCCATCTTTTTCGATAATATCAACTATTGCAATAATTGTAGAGTCGGTTGGTTTGCCCTCTGTTACATTTGTAAATCTTGCACCACTTCCCGAAACGTAAAATACGATTTCGCCAATTCCTGCTCCAACACTGTCCATTGAAACTACAAAATCATTTTTCCCTTTCATTGTTACAGCATCAATTTTCTCTAACAGAAGAAGTTTAATTCCTTCCATTTTCTGAGCTTTTTGACTAGCTACTACCGTTCCAATAACTTTTGCTAAAATCATCTTAATTTGAGATTTACGAATTATAAATTCACTTTACTCTATTCCGAAATTTCGTAATTGTTGCCTCTAATTGCACGAATTAAAAAGGAATAAGATACAGGATATAGACTGTATTTGATGAATTATATTCTTCTCCCTTTTTTTATTAGTGTAATTCGTTGCACAATGTTTTTGGCTAATATCAAAAATAAAGTAAATTAGATTTTTTTTATTTTTTTGAATTTACTCTGCCTAAAGGCAATGCTGAGTCAACATTACTGTGTGGGCGTGGAATTACGTGAGTTGATACAATTTCCCCAACCTTTTCGGCTGCACGGGTTCCTGCATCAACGGCAGCTCTTACAGCGGCGACATCGCCTCTTACTATTGCGGTAACGTAACCACCACCAATTTTTTCAAAACCAATAAGTTCAACTTTTGCTGCTTTTACCATTGCGTCTGATGCTTCAACCATTGCAACAAAGCCCTTTGTTTCAATCATTCCTAAAGCTTCTGAATTATCATTCATAATTTTTTCTCCTTTTTTATTTTAATTAATATTCTTTTCTTCCTGTTATTTCATTTAAACGTTTTTCGACAATAGTTTTAGCTTCAAGTACTTCGGCTTCTTCGCCAGCAATGTAAACTCTGCCAAATTTACCAAATCCGTTAACTTCAATAATATTGATTCTTGCAGCTTTTTCTGCCTCATTTGCAGCATAATAAGCATATCCTGCTGGCTCTACTTCTAGAATAAATAATGTGTCGCCCCTTAATATCATATTGCCATATCTAGTTCTATTAATAAGTTGGGCGTGATGGTCTTCAACATTTTTAATTAGCTGACTAGTCAATATTCTTGGACTTATTCTGTCTTCTTCTTTTTTCTCAATTGCATTAAGTACAGCTTGTCCGGCCATTCGGGTATCACCTTGGCTGTCGGAATGTACTTCGAGCATTCCATAAGCTCTTTCAACAATTTGCATACCTGGAGTAACGTGTGTAGCTTTTAATGCAACATCTGTTAACTTATTAATTTCTATACCTGGTGCAATTTCAATTATACAGCACGATTGTCCGCCAACAGGAAGGTATCCCCTTGATACTGTTGAAAGATACGATGCCATTTGAAGTTGTAATGAATCTAAAAAAATATACGTTCTTAAATCAACCATAATTATTTCCCTTTCTTAATTAATTTATTACTAAGAGGTAGTGCAGTATCAACATTATTGTGTGGACGTGGAATTACATGAGTTGAAACAACTTCTCCAACTTTTTCTGCTGCAATAGTTCCAGCATCAACAGCAGCCCTTACGGCGGCAACATCACCTCTTACTATTGCTGTAACATAACCACCACCAATTTTTTCGAAACCAATAAGTTCAACTTTTGCTGCTTTTACCATTGCATCTGATGCTTCAACCATAGCAGCGAATCCTTTGGTTTCAATCATCCCTAAAGCTTTCATTTCATTGTCAATCATATTTCTTTTGTTATTAGTTAATTTTACTTTGTTATTAATAAGAGAATTTTTAAATCATAATATTATGATGTAAAATTATGATTTTTTTTATTAATTTCAAAATTATATCTTTTTGTGATTTAAATACAACTTTTGAAACGACTAAATTAATCCAACTTTTTTATATTTTTTAATACTTTATAAGCATCTTCACCCGAAACACCTTTTGATGCCAAAAATCGTAATAATTTTTGTTCTCTTTCGAAGTCGGAATTGGCTTTAATATATTTTACTTTTTGTTTTGCCATTTCGGTAAGCCGTAAAATATAATCGCTTTTATCAATTCCCGAAATTACTTCTTTAATTATTTCAGCAGAAATTTTTTTTAAATAAAGTGCATTTTTAATTTTATCAATTCCCCACTTTTGAAATTTGAGTTTGTCATTTACATAAGCACGTACAAAACGTTCTTCGTTAATAAAATTTTCTTCGATAAGTTTGGTTATAATTTTTTTTATTGATGTATCGTCAACTTCTAATTTTTTTAGGCGCAACTGTATTTCGCTGGTACACAATTCTCTGCGACTGCACCAACTCATTGCACGGGTTATATAAAATTCGTAATTTGTCAACTTAAAACGAGTTTTGATTTAATAATTCTGGGTTTATTATTTATGTCATTTATTATAATATTATCTACAAATCCATAAACTTCAAATAACAAAGCCACTTCTTTGGCAAATTTTTCGTGAACTTCAACATAAAGTAACCCATCTTCTTCTAAGTGTTTGCATGCAAACTCTGCAATATGTTTGTAAAATTTTAAAGGGTCATTATCGGGCGAAAAAAGTGCAATTTCGGGCTCAAAATTTTTAACGTTTTTTTGCATAATGTTTTTTTCACTTTCGGGAACATAAGGCGGATTACTAACAATAATTTCAAATTTATCTGAATTATTTAGTTTTGAATTACAAACATCATCATTTGCAAAAGTTATAAGAACTCCGTTATCGTGTGCATTTTGTTTTGCTATTTGCAAGGCATCATCAGAAATGTCAGTTGCAAAAACCTCAAATTTATTGCAATATTTTTTTAATGTTACAGCAATGCATCCGCTGCCAGTTCCAACATCAATAATTTTTATATTTTTATCTTTATTTTCTAATAAAATTAATTGAACTAAATCTTCGGTTTCTTGTCGAGGAATTAACACATTATTATTTACAATAAAATTTAAGCCATAAAACGGAGCATTGCCAATTATATATTGTATTGGTTCGCTATTCATTAATCTGCTCTCAATAATTTTCCATTCATTAATTTTAGAATCTGGAAAGAGCATATTTTTATTTTCGGTATATTTGAATTTTGAAAAATTTAGCAAATGTTCAACAACTATAAAAGCAATACTTGTAGATTCATTTTCAGAATAAATAGTTTTTAAATTGGTAACTAACGAGTTATAATATGAAGAGATTGTTTCAGACATTTTTCAAAGATAAAGAATAACAAATGAATTTCGACCAAAAGATTATATTTCGTTGCATTGAGCTTGCGAAATTAGGTTTGAGAAACACATCGCCTAATCCAATAGTGGGCTGTGTAATAACTTATAACAATAAAATTATTGGCGAAGGTTATCATCAAAAATATGGCAAAGCTCATGCCGAAGTAAATGCAATAAATTCAGTAAAAAACAAGGAACTTTTAAAAAATTCAACTCTTTATGTTACGCTCGAACCATGTTCTCATTTTGGAAAAACACCACCCTGTACCGATTTAATTGTAAAAATGGGATTTCCTCGTGTTGTAATTTCATGCATCGACCCCAATCCACAAGTTTCGGGTAAAGGAATTAAGATTTTGCAAAATGCTGGTATTGAAGTAATAACAGGCGTTTTAAAAAAAGAATACGAATGGGAAAATCGTCGTTTTTTTACTTTTCACAATAAAAAACGTCCATACATTATTTTAAAGTGGGCAAAAACATTAGATGGTTTTATTGATGTAATAAGAAATAACAACGTTCCAAATATTAATTGGATTACTAACGAAACCTGCAAAACTCTTGTTCATAAATGGAGAACCGAAGAACAAGCAATATTAATTGGAACTACAACAGCAATTAACGATAACCCTGAATTAACTGCAAGAAATTATAATGGTAATAATCCATTGCGTATTGTTATTGACAAAAACTTATTGCTTCCCAAAAACTTAAAAATTTTTACCAATACTGCCAATACGCTTATGATTACTGAAAAATCAAAATATACAAATACTAATAATATTAAACATTGTATATTAAATTTTGATAATAATTTTGAAGAGAGCTTATTAAATGAACTTTATAAACTTAATATACAATCTATAATAATTGAAGGTGGTTTGTTTACATTAAATTCTTTTATAAATAAAAATTTGTGGGACGAAGCTAGAGTTTTTACAGGAAATAAAAAATTTGAAAAGGGCTTAAAAGCACCTGAAATTAAAGGGGAATTATTGTCGAAAGAAAAGATTGGGGATTGTGGGTTGGAGGTTTTTACAAATAATCAATAAAGAATTACAAATGTGTATGTGCACAATGTTATTACTTTTTTTATTTATTTTTTCCGCATTATAAACAAATATTTAAACCCACGCAGATAAAAATTAAAACGCCTTGCTCTATTGTGCCATATACTTGTATTAGATGTTTGGTTGTGTCTGGTTACGCATATTGTATCTATTGTTATAAAATACTTTTCAAGCCTTTGGTAAAGTAAAAAAACCAGTTGGTGTAAATTTCTTTTTGAGCCATTGGTCGCCAATAAGCCACGATACAACTTACTTTTCGGTTTAGTTCTTTTGCAACGTCAATAGTTGTTCCACTACCGCACATCGGGTCAACCACTAAATCGTTTTCTTTTGTGTAATGTTGTAATAAATTCCAAATGATAAATCTATTTGGCTTTGGTAACCAAATATAGTTTTATGTCATTCTGAACGAAGTGAAGAATCTATTTCACTCTGAAGAATAGATGTTTCGCTAATCTCTCAACATGACAAAAAAATGGAATCTATACATAGT
>Ga0100401_1003745_pt1 | contig 11444 bp, 15 predicted proteins | sample CryGeymeta201525_FD_80421 | JGI IMG/M metagenome (GOLD analysis project Ga0100401, IMG submission 80421) | Groundwater microbial communities from Crystal Geyser aquifers in Utah, USA - Crystal Geyser metaG 2015-25 | ecosystem: Environmental > Aquatic > Deep subsurface > Groundwater | place: USA...
AGAAAGCCAACTAGACAGGCTAAAACAAAGAAAGATCCTTATAGCAAAAACCCACCATTTTTGTTATTAGGTTAAACTCCTATCTTTTCTTTTCTTAGCCTGTCATCCTTAAATTTAATAAGACGAAAATAAAAACATTTCGTCTTTAGAGATAAGTCGTTTTACGCAACTAACCCGTTTGGTTAGTTAGTTTCCTGCAGGAAAGGAGGATTTTTCGCGAATACGATCTGGTGGAATCTTTCGATCGGTATAAAAAGGAGTTTATGATGGTTTCATTACTGGATGATCGGGTACTCGCTCTTCAGACAGAAGAAACACATGTGCGTCAGTTCATCGACAAACTAAAAGAGAACTTCTCAAACCGGGAAGTTGCCTCTCCCGATGATGTCGCACAAGATTCAAGTTCTGACTGGACCAACCAATGTTTAATCAACTGTCTCGAGGGCCGACTCAATCAAATTGGGCAACAAATTTCTGCACTGCGTCATCAATAGCTCAAGGCTGGGGGGCTTCTTTTTCCAAGATTTTTTTGATTTTTTTCGTTCTCGAAGCCCCCTTTATTTTCTCCACCCTCTCTCAATCTCTCGTTTAACTACCCAACTCTTCCTCTTTTAATTTATTTTCCCTTATGTTAAAATGCTTTTTATGCCGCAGTTAAATCCGGTAAAGTTTTTTGGCGAAGTAAAAGCAGAACTTTTAAAAGTCACCTGGCCCTCAAAAAATGAAGTCATCCGCTTAACCGCGATCGTGATCATTATTTCTTTGATTGTCGGGGCTTTTTTAGGCGGCTTAGATTTTATTTTTACTAAAAGCATTGAATTTATCTTAAAGAAATAAACTAAATTAACTAGAATTTATAATTATTTTAATTTAGGGAGAATGTTGAGTATAAATGGCCAAAAAAGATAAAAAACTAAAAACGGTTAAGGAACTCGAAGAAACGGTGGAGCAAAAAAAACCGTTTCAAAATCATTTGATCATTACCCCATCCGAAGATCCGCGGGCCAAATGGTTTGTGGTTCATACTTATTCCGGCCACGAAGGCCGGGTAATGGCTAATCTTTCTCAAAGAGTAGAAACCATGAAATTAGCGGACCGGATTTTGGAGATTTTAATCCCCACTCAAGAGCAAATCCAAATCCATTCCGGAAAAAAGCATAATGTGACAGAAAAGATTTTTCCCGGTTACATATTAGTAAGAATGATTTTAGACGATAATTCCTGGTTAGCGGTCAGAACCACTCAAGGGGTTACTGGTTTTGTCGGTGTGGGTAATACCCCTACTCCGATTTCTGATGAAGAAGTCGGCACTATTCAAAAATTCATGAGAATGGAAGCGCCCAAATACCGGGCCAAGTTCACTACCGGGGAAGCGGTTAAGATTGTTGACGGCCCGTTCTCGGAATTTTTGGGCTCAGTTGATAGTATTGACGAAGAAAGAGGCAAAGTTAAAGTTTTAGTTTCAATTTTCGGCCGAGAAACACCGGTAGAATTGGACTTTTTACAGATAAAAAAATTATAACTAAACGCTTGACGCTAATTAACTAAAGGCTAAAAATATGGCAATTAAAAAAGTCAAAACTATCATTAAACTGAATCTGCCCGCAGGAGAAGCTACCCCCGCCCCACCGGTGGGACCGGCTTTGGGCCAGCACGGACTGCCAATTATGGATTTTATCCGTGCCTATAATGAAAAAACCACTTCTTTAAAAGGAAACATTATTCCCGCGGTGATTACGGTATATGAAGACCGGACTTTTTCCTTTATTACCAAACTGCCTCCGGTGGCGGCCATGATTAAGAAGGAATTGGGCTTGCAGGCCGCTTCCGGTAAGGCCGGCCGGGAAATTGTCGCCTCTTTAACCAAAGCTCAAGTGGAAAAAATTGCTACTGAAAAGCTTTTGGACTTAAACACCAATGATTTAGAAGCAGCCAAGAAAACCGTCGCCGGTACTGCCAGAAGCATGGGAATTAAGACAGAATAAGTTATTAAATCAAAAATCAAAAATCAAAAATACAAGTCAAAAGTCAAAAGTATTAAACTTTTTATTTTTAAATTTAAATTTTGAATTTTACCTTTTGAATTTTGAATTTAAAAATATATGACCAAAAAAATCAAAGAAGCTCAAAAAGAAGAAGCAATAAAAATAAAATCCTCGGGAAAAGGGGAAAAATTTGCGGATATGTCCTCGGGCCCAATTATTGACGAAGCAAAGATCGAAAAAGAATTACAGCAGACTGCCCCAAGCGAAGAAGCGGAGAAAAAAAAGGTCAAAGGACCAAGAGTCCGGGGCAAAAAATACCAAGCCGTCAAAAAACAAATTGACGCAAACAAAACTTATTCTTTAAAAGAAGCTTTAGAACTGCTTAAAAAAGTTTCTTTTGGCAAATTTATCGGCTTGGTTGAAGCTCATTTTACGGTTAGCGAAAAAGGCTTAAGCGGAGAGGTAAATTTACCCTATTTTTCCGGAAAAGCCCGCCGGGTGGTGATTTTTAATGACGGCTTGATCGAAGAAATCAAAGCCGGCAAGGTAAACTTTGATGTTTTACTCGCCTCCCCCGCCGAGATGGCCAAAATTTTACCCTTAGCCAAAGTTTTGGGACCCAAAGGTTTAATGCCGAACCCTAAAAACGGTACTTTGGTAGCCGAACCGGAAAAAGCTTTAAAAAATTTTTCTGCCAGCGCCTTACACTTTCAAACGGAAAAGGATTTTCCTTTAATTCACACGGTTATCGGCAAAGTCAATCAACCGACGGAAGAATTACAGGCCAATTTCGAAGCTTTAATTAAGGCAGTTAATCCTAAAAATATTAAAAAGGTAGTGCTCAAGTCCTCAATGAGTCCCAGTATTAAGGTTAATCTGGAATAAAATCAATTTTCCCCTTGCTTTTCTTTTTATCTTTTTATATAATTGCCTAAGTTTCCTAAAGACAGCAAGTTCCGTTAAAGTCGGATTAATATCTTGCCGAGGGTACAATTGTTTAACCCGCTTTAGGCGGGATTTTTGTTATTATCAGTGTAAATCTGAATATCAAAATGAAAAAACAGGATAAAATTTTTGAAGTTGAAAACTTAAACGCCAAAATTAAAGCCGCTAAGACCGTGGCGCTGATTGATTACCGCGGCATTAAAGTCAATCAAATCAATCAGTTACGGGAGAAAGTCCGTCAGGCTGGCGGAGAACTGCAGGTAACCAAGAATAACCTGCTTTACCGGGCTTTAAAGGAAAATTCATACCCGGTTAAAAAAGGTGAATATACCACCGGCCCAACTCTGGCTTTATTTTCCAACGCTGACGAAATTACTCCTTTAAAGGCTTTAGTGGAATTTGGTAAGGGCCTTTCTTTACTGCCTTTAAAAATTGGTTTTATGGCCGGAAAAATTCTCTCCGGCGAAGAATTGACCCGTTTTGCCGCCTTACCGGGAAAGAAAGAATTACAAGCCAAATTAGTCGGGATATTAATCGGTCAACCGCAAAAATTGGTTTACGCTTTAAACTGGAATATCCAAAAGTTAGTTTTAGTATTGAACGCTGTCAAGACCCAGAAGTAGAATTAATTTTAAATTTACAATTTTAAATTTTAAATCAATTTTCAATTCTAAAATTTTCAATTTTTAAAGAATTTAATAATTTGATCTTGATTTATAATTTATAATTTGTAATTGATAATTCTCAAAAGGAGGTGAACATTTATGGCAAAAGTTGAAAATTTGATTTCCGAAATTGAAAAACTTTCTGTTTTGGAATTAGCTGATTTAGTCAAAGCATTAGAAGAAAAATTCGGCGTCAGTGCTGCTCCAGTAGCGGTTGCTGCCTCAGGTGCGGATAGCGCTGCTCCAGTTGCTCCTGCAGAAGAGCAAACCACTTTTAATGTTGTTTTAACCAGCGCCGGCGCTAACAAAATTTCGGTCATTAAGGCTGTCAGAGAGATAAACCAAACTTTGGGCTTAAAAGAAGCCAAAGATTTGGTTGAAGCCGCTCCCAAGGAAGTCTTAAATGCGGTTAACAAGAGCACCGCTGAAGAAGCGAAGAAAAAATTGGAAGCCGCTGGGGCCGCTGTTGAATTAAAGTAGACCAAAGATTTTAATTGACCAAAAAATCCCGCCCAACGCGGGATTTTTGTTTGACAACATCAAAGTATATAAATAAGTAAATTAGTATTACTAACACTTTATATACCTTTAATACCCATTGACAAGATTTAAATTATTGTGATACTCTTTGATTAATTAATATTTTTTGACAGTAGAGAAAAGAAAGTAGAAATTAGAACTTGAAGTTAGAAAATTGAAAATAGAAATCTATCTTCTAACTTCTATCTTCTAAATCTATCTTCTACTATCAACCATCTACCGTCTAGAAAGGAAATATGTCTGAGAAAAAACTCAACCTTGATTCCCTTCCGGATCTTTTAACTGTTCGTGAAGTCGCAGAAATTCTGCGTGTCTCTCCTTTAACCATCAAACGCTGGGGCAAACGCGGTAAATTACCGGCCATTAGAATTAATTCCCGCGGCGATAGAAGATATAAAAAAGAAGCGGTCTTCTGGCTCTTAGGAATTCAACCCAAAGAAAACCCTTAAGAGAACTTTTCTTTTAAAACCAGGAGGCCGAATTCAAACACTGCCTTCCAAATTCTTTTAAAATGCCTGGGGTGCTGTAATCCCCGCCAGAGCCATTCAAGCCCTATGACCCTCATTATCCCTGGCGCACGCCTGGTAAAACCGGTGATAAAGTCTAAAGAACCACCGACACCGATAAAAACCCTGGCTTTTATTCTGTCTTTATTGTTCATTATCCAAGTTTCCTGCTTAACCATTCCCTGACAGGCAAAAATTACATTGAATTTTGAATATTGAATATTGAATTTAGAATTTTGGTCATTTGGATTTGTTTTGAAATTAGAAATTAGAAATTGGTAATTGGGATCATCTAAGTTAACAAAGGTAGTGTTTGGATATTTTATCTGCAATCTTTTAATCAGCTCACTAGTTTCACTCCGAACTCCTCTTCTTGCCGCCACTATCCCGATAGTCCATTTTTTTTCGTTAGCAACAGTTAAAAGTTCTTCGGTCAAATCCGCGCCAGAAAACCGAGAACCAATTTGTTTGCCTAAAACTTTAGCCGCCAGTATTAAACCCACTCCGTCGGGAAGATTGATTTCCGACCTTTGTAAAATCTCTTTAAATTCTAAATTTTTTGAGGCTTCAACTAAAAATTCCGGATTAGGCGTAAAAATAATTAAGGGCTTTTTTGGCCACAAATCAGCCTCAAAAGCCAAAATTTTCTCCAGCACTTCCTCCCGGCGACTGCCAGAAAAGGGTATCTTTAAAATTGTGGCGCTGTTTAGAGGCATTTTAATTACTAGTTACACTACATATAGGACATTTCCCCTAAAAAAATCACTTAGCGAAAAGTCCAAATACAAATTTTTTATTACTTTTTATTTTTTTGATCATTTTTTGGGGTTTTTTTGATTAAATAATTGTAAAAAATTAATCAAAAATCGCCGTCTCCCCCAGCTCTTTATTATAAGCTAATATGGCCATTAACATAAACTTGGCAAAATATTTTTTCTGAAAAGTTTTTTTACTCTGGCATTTTCTGTTCAATTTTTACAATTTTCCTTAAAATTCTTTAATTTTTTAATGTTCGTTCTATAAGTCTTCTTACTTCTGTTTTATAGGTTTTATTTCCGGTCAAATTTATTACACAATAGTATCTTTATTTTGTGAAAAATTACTTACGGATTATTGACCGCTTGTACAGGTCGATATTTTCTAAAGCAATCCCTGTTCCTTTAACGACACAGAAAAGCGGGTCTTCGGCCACGTGACAGGAAACCCCCAATTCTTGGGTCAAGAGTTGATCGTAGTTCTTGAGTAAACTGGTACCGCCGGTCATCACGATGCCCTTGTCAATAATGTCCGAGGCCAATTCCGGCGCTGTTTCTTCCAAAACCTCTTTCACCATAGTAATAATCATATTTAAGGTAGGTCTGATTGCCTCCGTGACTTCGGTCGAGGAAACCGCAATGATTTTCGGCAAACCCAAAAGCGAGTCACGGCCTTTAATTTCCAAAACTTCTTCTTTGGCAAGTGGAGTGGCCGAACCGATTTTGATCTTGGTTTCTTCAGCTGTCTGCTCACCGATAATGATATTGTGTTTGCGCCGCAGATAAGAAATAATTGACTCATCGATTTTATTGCCGGCCACCCGCACACTTTTATGAACGACGACGCCGCCTAGGGAAATCACCGCCGACTCCGAAGCGCCTCCGCCCATGTCCAAGACCATACTACCGGAAGGATTGGCAATGGGAATATTGGCGCCAATAGCCGCCGCCAAGGGTTCATCAATTAAATAAGCCACCCGGGCGCCGGCAGAAAGCGTCGCGTCTAAAACCGCTCGTCTTTCTACTTGGGTCACACCGACCGGAGTACAAATCATTACTTCCGGTTTAAAAATCCATATCCGGCCGCAAACTTTTTGAACAAAGTAGCGCAACATTGCTTCCGTCACCTCATAGTCGGCAATCACCCCGTCACGCAGAGGCTTAAGAGCGGCAATATTGCCTGGTGTCCGGCCCAACATCTGTTTGGCTTTGTTGCCGATCGCCAAAACCCGGTTATCATCAACAGAAATCGCCACCACCGTCGGCTCATTTAAGACAATGCCTTTACCCACCAGCCAAACCACGGTATTGGCCGTTCCCAGGTCAATGGCAATCTGTTTAGTCATCATGAATATTTTTGAGTGGCAAGAGAGATATTATGATAGAGTTAAAAAATAAACTCTTAACTTAATTATACAAACATGCAGACTCTTGACAATGACCATTTAGTTGTCTTTTCCTTTTTTGTTGCCTCAAGCCTTTAAAAAAGATATAATCTACCCATGAATCCTGCAAAATACCGATTGCTTTTCTTTTTTGCTATTATTGTTTTTGTTTTATCGGCCACTTTTTTGGCGATTAAATTCACTCAGGGCTATCGGATCGATCTGGTCAATAAGACCCTGCGGCCAACCGGTCTTTTGGTAGCAATTTCCAATCCGGTCGGGGCAGAAGTTTATGTTAACGGCAAACTCAAAGAAGCCACCAACAGTAATTTGGCTCTCCCTCCGAACGAATACCAAATAGAAATCAAAAAGGCCGGATTCCTGCCTTGGCAAAAGAAGTTATCATTGAAAAAAGAATTAATTACCGAAACCAACGCTTTTTTATTCCCGGAAGTACCCGATCTTAAGCCGCTGACTTTCAACGGTGCCTTACAGCCGAAAATTTCCCCAGACAGCAGCCGAATTGTTTATATTGTTCCTATTCCAGAAACTAAAACCAGTACTGCTTCGGCAACCTTGGCAAATCTCCCCGGAGTCTGGATGATGGATTTAACCGATTCTTTTTTTCCTTTAAATAAAGAGCCGCGGCAAATTGCCAAAAGTATTGCCAAAGTGCATGATTTTGGCAACGCAGAACTTTTTTGGTCGCCAGATTCCCGACAGGTTTTAGCTATCTTTAACAGTGGAGAAAAAGTTCTTCTGGACGCTGGACAATTTAACTTAGAATCAAGTTCAGTAAACATTGCCTTTACTTTACCGAATCTTATTTCCGGCTGGCAAGAAGAGGACAAAACCAGAGAACAGATAAAATTACGCCGTCTGCCCACTCCCTTTCAGAAAATTCTTAGCCAAAATGCCAAAGACATTGAATTTAGTCCTGATAGTACTAAAATCGCCTATATTGCCACTGCTTCCGCTGAAATACCGGAAAATTTACTTTCTCCTGTTTTAGGCGCTTCTACCCAAAAACAAAGCCGTAAAATTGAACCGGGAAATTTTTATGTTTATGACACTAAAGAGGACCGAAATTTTCTTATTCCATTTAAAATATCTTCGCCCACTCCTTCACCCGTTAAAAAAGTAAAATCGCCTACCCCTACCCCGATTTATCAAGCACTATTAAATTCAAAAACAACGGCACCTATCTGGTTTTCCACCTCCAGGCATCTTTTTTGGACCGAAGACGATAAAGTAATTGTTTGTGAATATGATGGGACTAATGTTACCACTATTTATTCCGGACCTTTTGAAAAATCCTTTGTGGTCGCTTCTTCGGGTGGAAATAGACTGATTATTTTAGCTAAACTTAATCCCGGTGAAGAAAAAGTTCCCAATCTTTTTTCGGTTTCTTTAAGATAATGTGCCTCCAGCAGGAATTGAACCTGCATCTGCCACTTAGGAGGCAGCTGCTCTATCCGTTGAGCTATGGAGGCTAAATTTTAAAATAGCTTTGTTACTTGCTTCCTCAAGGCTGTCAGATATTTTAACATATTTCCACCTCTCCTGATCCTCAACCGACACATTCCATAAGGCAATTTTCCTTCCTTTTTACCTTTTAAAACATCAACATTGACAAATTTTTCTTTGGGCACGCCTGTAATTTTTGACCAAAAAATTAAGCATTTATCTTTATCTAAATCTTCATAGGTTCGAATACTTACTCTAAAATCGTCTGTTTTTAATCCGAATATTTCTTTAAGACCTTTAACAAATACTTTCATCAATTCAGAATCTGTATTTGTCAAATTAAAGTCCCCCTTCCCTCCTTCTCCCCAATAAAGAGCAGATAAAAATATCAGTCTTTCCTTATCAGAAAGAGTGTTTATTGCCACGCTGGCTTTATTGTTTGCATCTTCCTCTGCTTTTCTCTTTCTTAAAATACTTCCACCCTGTTTGCTTTTCCAAATTTGTTGGTATTCTTGTAATATTTCAGTTTGTGAGGCGTAACGATAAACCGAGCCGGAGCAAAGGCGGGTTTCTTTTTTAATTTCATTAAAACTCCAACCTTTTTCTCTTAAAGATTGAACTTTTCTTATTACTTCCAAGGGGATTCTTTTAGACATCAATCAATGGTCACACAATGAAGGGTAAATGTCAACTAGGACGGGTCTGCTCTATCCGTTGAGCTACACCGGCAAGGCAGGCGGGTATCCGTTGAGCTATGGAGGCAATAAAACTTAATACTTAAAACAAAAGACTTAATATGTTTTCAGTTTTCAGTTTTCAGTATTCAGTCTTAAGTTATTATCTATTCTACCTCAAGCCACCCCAAGTTTCACCTAAAAAGTTGACAAATTATATTTTAATTCTGGCTTATAATCCCGGATAATGGCAAAAACTGATCTAGGTTCACACCCTTAGGGCGTAACAGCTTCACACCTCCAACTATTCCCTCTTGTAAATTTCAAAAGAATTGTCAATTTGTTTGTCATCGCGAGCGAATGAAATGAGCGTGGCGATCTCGAGATTGCTTCACTTCGCCGAGCTGAGCTTGGCTTCGTTTGCAATGACAATTACAATTTGTAATTTTGACAGGGTTCAACTCCTGTCAAGGAAATAACCCGATCAAGAAGTTATTTGAAAACAATCGTTTCTCCCACTTTTATGCCATTTTTCTCTACCCAACCCGCGTTTACTTCCAAAACCTTATCCGCCGGGACTTTGTTTTGATAAATGGTTCTTGGGGATTCAAATTCGTCTACTTCCGGCTTTTTGGCATCATAAGTAATGTCTACTACCCTATCCTTGTTTATCCACAAGATATCAATATCAAAATACATCTTTCTCATCCAAAATGAATAAAAACCCTCCTGATTGTAAACAAACAAAAGACCGCAGTTTGAACACAAATTTTTGCGGTCGGAAAGGCCCTTTGTTTTTTCCTCTTCGGTTTGCATTAATTCTACCTGCAGTTTTTTACCATTAATCAAAATATCCGTGTTTTTTTGCTGAGGCTTTTTGGTCAGAAGAAAAAATGCTGCGAAAATTACTATAACAATGGTAAAAATGAAAAGATATTTTTTGTTCACTTTTTAATTTTATACTTATTTTAAAGAACTAATTATTCCACACGGAAAATGATTTTTTTAATCGGTCCGGTTACTTTTTTAAAGGCGACCAAGATCTCCTCGTTCTTCTCTCGGCGGGAAATCATTGCCACGACTTCCCCTCCCGAAAAAATCAGAGTTGTCTTGCCAAGTTTATCGGCGGTCAAGTGAAGTAAGTTATACCACTTTTCGACCAGTTCTTTGTCTTCCAGAATTGCCGTCAAACCGGAAACGAAATCCTCTTTGATTTCTTCGGCCGTTTTCTCCAGGATAACCGGCTTCCCGTTAGCTAATCTTTCTACCATTCCCAGAAATATACACCTCTCGGCCTTTTTTCTCAACCCCTAATTTGGTAAAATGAGACGTGCGGAGTGTAGTTCATCGGTAGAACCTGCCTGCCGGCAGGCAGGCGCTTGGTTCGGTACGTCTTGTTTTGACTTTCGGGGCATGGCGCAGGGGTAGCGCGCGCGGTTCGGGACCGCGAGGCCGCTGGTTCAAATCCAGCTGCCCCGACTTAAAAATATGACTAAAATTGTGGTTACCTCCGGAAAAAGATTCATTGATATTGATGCTTTGGCTTGTCTTATTGCTTATACCGAGATCCCTCAGGAAAAAGCGATTGCTGTGGTCGCCGGTCTTTTAAATAAGAGCATTACATCCACCATTAAAAAATGGCCTTTAAATTATGCTACTTTGGTTCAAGGAGAAGACTTGGAGTTTGTGATTGTTGATGTCTCCGAGTTCCAGGAATTTCCCAACTTTGTCAAGAAAGAAAAAATAATTGAAATTTATGACCATCATTTTGGCTTTGAAAAAAACTGGGAATATTTGGGAGAAAAAATGATTATTGATGAAGTCGGCGCTTGCGCTACCTTAATTTGGGAAGAGTTCAAAAAAAGAAATCCCGGCAAAGAGATTAGTCCGCTTTCGGCTAATCTCTTGTATACCGCTATTTCCTCCAATACCCTTAATTTTCAGTCCTCCATCACCAGCGAAAGGGATAAAAGGGCTTTTGAGGAACTTAAATCTTTCATTGACCTGCCGGAAGATTGGATTGGCAAATATTATCAGGACATTGAACTGGAAGTATATTTAAATCCCCGGGAAGCAGTTGTCGGCGATACTAAAATCCAAATGATTAAAGGCCAAGAATGCGCTTTAGGTCAACTGGAGCTTTGGAACAGCCAGCCTTTTATTTTGGAGTATTCTGGGGAGATAGAAGCCGCCTTAAAGAACTTTAACACTGAACTTTGGCTCTTCAGCTCTCCGTGCATTAGTGAAGGCAGAAACTATATTTTTACCAAAAGTGAAACCATAAAAAATTATCTTCGTAATGTGATGGGTATTATTTTTGAAGGCAATATTGGTATCACTCCAAAGCTTTGGTTAAGAAAAGAAATACTGAAACTAATACAATAGCTGATAGCTATTAGTGAGTAGGCTGAGATACATCGGTAACGCTTTAGACTTAGAATAGTTTCTCTAAGTCAGGAGGTGAAAAGATGTATCAAATTGCTATCAAGCCCAGAAATGAATACGACCATTGGAGGGCACTC
>Ga0100401_1003747_pt1 | contig 11441 bp, 6 predicted proteins | sample CryGeymeta201525_FD_80421 | JGI IMG/M metagenome (GOLD analysis project Ga0100401, IMG submission 80421) | Groundwater microbial communities from Crystal Geyser aquifers in Utah, USA - Crystal Geyser metaG 2015-25 | ecosystem: Environmental > Aquatic > Deep subsurface > Groundwater | place: USA...
AACTCGATCTCGCCGGTCTCCCCAAAGCTGATGCCAAGCCAGTTGCGCGTCGAGCCGTTGGTCGGATCGAGTTCGAGCGCGCGTTTCAGGTCGTCGATGATGGTCTGGATGTCATGCTCGGCTCGGCCGTCGCGGGCCTCGATCTGCTGATTGAACGCTTGCACCGACAACGCGAGCGCGTTGTCCGGATCGGTCGCGAGCGCGTTCGCGGAAAACGCTTCGACTCGCTGCACCGCGATATCGCGGGTAACATCGATGAAGCCGTACTCGCTGTTGAGCATGTAGATGGCGGCGCGGATGGCCCAGGCGCCGGCAAATTCGGGATCGAGATCGACGGCTCGTTCGAGCAGCGCATCGGCGCGATCCAGTTTCTGGCGCTGGTTGAACAGCGCGCGCGCTTCCAGGAACAGTTCATACGCGTCCAGGCTCCCGGTCTGCATGCCGACTTCCGGGCTGGCCGACTCGGGCAGCGCGATCGATTCACGCAGCGCTGCCACGATCGCGGTTGCGATCTCGTCCTGGATCGCGAATACGTTCTCCGCCGTCAGCGAGCGGTCATAGGTGTCCGACCACAGGTGCTTGTCGCTCTGGCCGTCGATCAGCTGCGCGGTCACCCGGATGGCGTCGCCGGCCTTGCGCACGCTACCCTCCAGCACGTGGCGCACCTCGAGCTCGCGCGCGATGCCGGGGATGCCGATGTCGTCGCGGTCGCGGAAGCGGAAGGCCGAGGTGCGGCTGGCGACTTCCAGCCCGTCGATGCGCACCAGCACGTTCAGGATCTCCTCGGCGATCCCGTCGGAGAAGTAGCCCTGGTCGCCTTGCGGCGACAGGTCCTCGAACGGCAGCACGGCAATCGAGGCAGGATCGGGTTCATCACTCGCTACGGCGGCCGGTTCGGGGACCACTTCGGCAGTCTGAAGCGCTGGCGTCGACGACGAGGCCGGTTCCGGCATCATCCGGTCGGCGACGAGCAGCCCGATCGCGAGCACCGCCGCGATCAGCGTCGCCCAGTTGAGCTTTCGCGATGTCTGCTGCTTGACCCCGGAATCGACTCGAACGTCCTTGTCAAGCTTGAGTCCGTCTGGCGTGAGCTCGAATACCCAGGAAAACACGACTGCCAGCGGAAAGCCCAGCGCCATGATCAGCACGATGATCCGGATCGCGGAATTCGGCACGTCGAACACCGGCAGCAGCGTTTCTGCCACCTGGAGGACAACCCAGGCCGCGACGATGTAGAACAGCGCGACCCGGAATACGTTCCTGCGCTTGAGTTCGGCCCAGATATTCATGCCCCGGGCTCCCAGAGTCTGCGGATCGGTATCGCGAACATGCGATCGTCGAAGCGAATTGTGCTCTCGCCGTCATACAGAACCACACCGGCGGCAAAGCGCTCGCCGGTCGCGGTTGCCAGCTTGCGCAGGCCGCGGAAGTCAGCGCGAGACACACTCGCCGCGGCCTTGACTTCGATGCCGGCCAGGCGCTGCCCCGAGCGCTCGAGCACCAGATCGACCTCATAGCCGTCCTTGTCGCGGAAATGGTGAAACCGAATGGCGGCTGAATGTGCCCCGGCCTGCCTTCGCAACTCGTGAAATACGAAGGATTCGAGCATCTGCCCGTAAAGCGCACGATCGCGATACAGGCTTTCGGCGTCCAGCCCGAGCAGCGCGCTGGCCAGACCGGTATCGCCGATATGCAACTTGGCCGTTTTCACCAGCCGGCTCAGCCGGTTGCTGTGCCAGGCCGGCAGTTCATCGATCAGGAAGACGCGCTCGAGCAGCGTGATGTAGTCGCGAATGGTCGGGCGGCTGAGTTGAAAAGGCGAGGCCAGATCGGAGACGTTGATCAACCGGGCCGTCTGGCCGGCCGCGACTTCAAGCAGACGCGGCAGCACATCGAGCGAAGCGATCCGCGCCAGATCACGCACGTCGCGCTGGACCATCGCATCGAGGTAATTCCGGTACCAGCGCGCCCGGCGGCTTGCGGTCGTGCGCGACAGCGCTGAAGGATAACCCCCGGAAACGATTCGCTCGGCCAGTTCGGGCCCCAGTCGTGACGTCTGCCGCGATGAAAAGCCTGTGGCAAAAAGCCTGTCCAGGAAGTCGGCTCGCCGACACTCGATTTCGACCTGGGCCAAGGGAAAAAGACGGATGATCTCCATGCGCCCGGCCAGGGAATCGGCCAGCTTCGGCAATAGCAGCACATTGGCCGAACCGGTCAGAAGAAATCGTCCGGATCTTCGGTTGCGATCGACCTCGGTCTTGATGGCCGAGAACAGGCTCGGCGCATGCTGGATTTCGTCAATGATGACCTGGTCGGGCAAGTCCTGGACATACCCGACCGGGTCGGCTTCGGCCGCCGCGCGCTGGGTCGGGTCGTCGAGATTCAGGTAGGCGTACCCCAGAGCGTCGCCAACACCCCGGGCCAGCGTCGTCTTGCCGCACTGGCGAGGCCCGTGAATCAGCACGACCGGACTGTCGTGCAGCGCGTCACGTAATTCCGGTTCGATCAGGCGTGGCAGCAGCTTTTCGCTATTCATTTCGGCTGATTGAAAGTTTATGGTTCGGCCAATTGTAAGCTTACAGCCTGGCTGATTGAAAGGATCAAGCCCGGCAGGCCGCAAACTTCCTGCGCGCGTTGTGCTCGCACGGTTCACGATCGCTGGCGGTCGGCGAACAGGTTCATCGCATCACTCGCATTCGAAGTCGTCCTCGCCGCGTGTGGTGACACTTGTCATGACAATCGGGCGGCACATGGGTGGATAGCCGTTGGCGCGCCAGTAGGCCGGAACGCCGAAGCGATCCAGGATGCGCGTCCAGGACCTCGGCTTTCGGGTTCAAGGGCAAGGACAGCTTCATCGTCTCATCCCCGGGCAATCCAGATGATCGCCGGACGCTGCCGTCACACGCTGGCAGCCGGGCGGATAGCCGCGTGTTTCCCACAGGGTCACCAGGCCGAGGTCGGCCGCCGCCGCGAAAAAGCGCGGGTCTTCGCGCAGCGCTACCGTTGACGGCAGCCAGGCCGAGCGCAGCCAGAACCAGAAGTCCTGATTGTCCAGGTCGGTGTAATCCGAGCGCTCCAGGTGGTCGAGCAGCAGGTCGATGCGCCCTAATCCAATGCTCTCTTCCAGCGCATAGGGTTTCGGTCGGGTCGCCCAGTAGGCATCAACCCGGGCCGGATCCTCCAGTGCGGCGTTGAATGGCGACCACTCGGGTGATTCCAGGGCGTCGGGCCAGCGGGGCTCCAGGAACCTGACCAGCGCCTCGATACCCAGCGCCCGTTCTCCGCTGGCCAGCAAGTCCATGGCCATGATGTATTGAGCCGGCGCCCATCCGCGGTCCAGGGACAGTGCGGCCTCCGCCTCGGCACGTTCCCGATCACCGGCTGAAAGATAGGCAATGGCCAGTTGCCCATGGTTGATGCCGACCAGCGGGTCCATGCCTTTGGCGCGTTCCAGCACGACGATGGACTCATCGATATAGCCGCTTCGCAGGAGCAGGTAGCCCAGCCACATCACCGGTGTGGGATCCAGTCTGCTCAGCTCAGCCGCCTCGGTCAGGCGATCCAGGGCGCCAACGAGGTCGCGTGATTCAGTCAGCATCTGCCCCTCCACCGCCAGGCCCAGGGGATGATTCGGCATGAGTCGCTGGGCCTGTTCCAGAGCTGGCGCAGCGGCGGCATTGGATTCGACCGGTCGCAGCGTACGAATGTAGGAGGGTGCGACCGAATGGGTTGCTGCCAGGTAGACCCAGGCTTCGGCGAACTCCGGGTCTTGTCCGACCGCGAAGTCCAGGTCACGGATCGCCTCGGCCAGCTCGGCGCGCCGATGAAAGCGGGCCCGGCCGCGCAAGAAGCGTTCGTAGGCCTCGAGGTTGGCAGTCGGTGCCTTGACCTGCACCTGGCGCTGGCCGAGCAGGCCTTCCAGTTCGGCAGTGATTGCCTGGGCGATGTCTTCCTGGACGCCGAAGATATCCACCAGATCCCGTTCGTAAGTCTGCGCCCACAGCTGATTGTCGCTGTCGGCGTGGATCAGCTGCGCCGAGATTCGCACCCGCTGGCCCTGTTTGCGAACCGAGCCTGCCAGCACGTGGCGAACGTCGAGCAGGCGGGCGATGTCGGCAATCGAGGTATCCTTGTCCTTGAAGGAAAACGCCGAGGTGCGCGAGGCTACCTTGAGGCCCTCGATGCCCGCCAGCACGTTGAGCAACTCTTCGGAAATGCCGTCGGCGAAATACTCGTTGTCTTCATCCGGACTCATATTCACGAACGGCAGTACGGCAATCGACGCTTCACCCGTCGTGATAGAAGGAAAACGCGGAACGACTTCACTTTCGGAAGGCCAGAAACGCTCGGCCATCAACAGGCTGATAATCACCAGCAGGCCGACCAGAATCAGCCGATCCATGCGCCGTCCGGTGCTTGAAGCCATCGACTGTTCGGGCGTGATCTCGCTTTCGCGCTTCACGCCCTCAGGCGTCAATTCGTAGACCCAGGAAAACACCAGTGCCGGAACAGAGCCCAGGGCCAGCATCACGGTGACGACGTGCAGTACCCAGTCCGGCACGCCGAACGGCGGCAACAGCATCTCGGCCAGCTGGAGGGTCAACCACGCCACGACCAGGTACAGACCAGCCATGCGGATCACGTTTCGCCGCTGCAGCTCGGCAAAAAGACTCATCGCGCGGCACCACTGCAGTCAAGTCGACGTCCGGCCGGATCATCCACCGGCCGGCAACCTGGCGGGAAGCCCTGCATTTCCCAGAACCCCACGATGCCACGTTCCTGCATCAGTTGATAAAAACGCGGGTCTTCTCGAACCCAGACCAGCGACGGCAGCCAGGTACTGCTGGTCATGAACTCATAGGACGCGCGCGGCCCCTCCTTGGAAAACACGATTTCGCGATCCTTGAACATCAGCGCGGCCAGCATCGACAATGGCCGACCCTGCTGGGCGGCGGTTTCATGAGCGGCCAGAAACGCCGCCTGGTTCGAGGGATCCTCCAGCGCCGCCCGCATGCCATCCAGAAACTCGCGGTCGTCGGCCTCGATCATCGGCTGCGCGGCCGCGAGGAGTTCCGACGCTGTAGCAGGATCACCGGCATTGGCCGGTTCGAGGGCAACGACGCAGGCCCAGAACGCCTGCGCGCCGAGTTCGACCGCGCGCAGGGCCAGACGGCTGCCCGCCTGCAGCTCTCCCCGGGTCGCGTAAGCCAGCCCGAGATAACCATTGTTGATAGGCACCAGTGGGTCCTGGGACTGCGCCTTGATCAGGTGCGGCAAGGCGCGCTCGGCAAAGCCCAGATCAAGCCAGGACAGGCCCAGCCAGAGCAGTGCCGAGGTGTCACCCGCCACCCGATCAGCCGCCTGTTCGAGCAAGCTTAAGCCCTCGGCCATCTGGGCCGGATCACCTTCGCGGAACAGCCAGTCACCCTTGACCGCCAGCGCGATGACCAGGTCAGGATCCAGCGCCAGGGCGCGGTCGGCGGCCAGCGGCGCCTGCGCCCGCAAGGCCTCGTGGTCACGCTCGGTCGCCCAGCCAGTACTGGCCGCGTGGCTGGCCGCGCCGAGAAAGGCCCAGGCGTCGGCAAAGCCCGGGTCACGCTCGACGGCGAACTCCAGATCATCGATAGCGGTGTCCAGCCCGGCTCGCTGATAGAACAGCGAACGGCCGCGCAGGAAGCGCTCATAGGCCACCAGATCAGCGGTCAGAGCAGCGACCGAAACCCGGCGGATGCCGAGCACGCTCTCGAGCGCCGTGGTGATGGCCTGCGCAATTTCCTCCTGCACCCGGAAAATATCGGTCAGATCACGCTCGTAGGTCTGGGACCATAAATGCGTGTCGCTGTCGGCATGGATCAACTGGGCGGTGATCCGCACCCGCTGGCCCTGCTTGCGCACCGAGCCTTCCAGGACATGGCTGACATCCAGCAGGCGAGCGATCTCGGGAATGGGCGTGGCCGAATCCTTGAACGAGAACGCCGAGGTACGCGACGCCACTTTCAAACCCTCGATGCCGACCAGCACGTTGAGCAGTTCTTCGGAAATTCCGTCGGCAAAATACTCGTTGTCGGCATCCGGACTCATGTTGACAAAGGGCAGTACCGCAATCGAGGCATCAGCCGTCGCCGAGATGGGCGCCGGCACGGGAGCGGGCGCGTCACTCTCTGAAGGCCAGAACCATTCGGCCAGCAAAAGCGTCAGCAGCGCCAGAATGCCCACCAGCATCAGCCGATCCATGCGCCGGGCTGTGACCGGTTTTATCGAACGTCTGGGCTCAACATCGGTATCGCGCTTCAACCCATCAGGCGTCAGCTCGAACAGCCACGAGAAGACCAGGGCCGGAACGAATCCGATCGCCAGCAGCACGATGATGGCCCTGAGCACCCAGCCGGGCACATCGAAGGCAGGCAGCACAGTCTCGGCCACCTGCACGACCAGCCAGGCGCCCACGATATACAGGCCCGCCATGCGGAACACGTTTCTGCGTTTGAGCTGCGCGAGCAAGTCAGCCATCGCCGGGTGAATCCTCCGAGGCCCGGAACACCTTGCGGCGCATGAAATCGGTGAAAAGGCTCATTGCGGCGCCGCTTGCAATATAACCGTACTATTGATATGGTTTTCCATATGAAAACTACCCTGAATATTGACGACAGCGTCATGCAGCGCCTGCGCGAGGAGGCCGCGCGGCGTGGCCGGACAATGTCGGAGCTGGTCGAGGCGGGCTTGAGGCGGGTGCTTGACGAGCCCGAGCAAGACGTCGATCAGGTGCGAGAGCCGCTGCCGCAGTGGCAAAGCGGCGGCGCGTTTGTCGACGTGGCCAACCGCGATGCGCTGGATGAGCGAATGAACAAGGGAAGCTGAGCCGGTCGCATGTTCGTCGTCGATACCAACGTGTTGCTGTACGCGGTCGATGCCGACAGTGAATTTCATGGGCCGTGCCGGGAATTGATCGAAAAAGCGCGTGGACAGCCCGCGCCGTGGTTTCTGACCTGGGGTATCTGCTACGAATTCCTGCGGGTCAGCACCCACCCACGCGTCTACCGAAACCCCTGGAACAGCCAGGCGGCCCGGGGCTTTATTCAGACCCTGCTGGCCTGCCCCGGGTTGAGCGTGCTCACTGCAACCCGCCGGCACGCGACTGTTCTCGGTCAGTGCCTGGACGAGTTGCCGGAAGCGCGTGGAAACTTCATGCATGACCTGCATATTGCCGTCCTGATGCGCGAGCACGGCGTCGCCCGCATCGTGACCCGGGACAGCGACTTCCACCGCTTCGGATTTCTGCAGGTGGTCGATCCGTTGCGCTCGGCGTAGGGCGGATAAGGTCAAGGGGCGATCTGCCAGCACGTTGTTTGCCGTGTCGACCCGAAACACCTTGCAGCGCTCGAGTCGAGCGAACATGCTCATCGCAAGTCTCCGCATTCGAGTCGCGCTCCAGCCTGATGCCGTACCTCGACGCATTTGAACGGAAACTCGTGCCGACGCCAGTAGTCGACGTGGCCCAGCTCGGTCATCCAGCGGAAAAACGCCGGATGCTCGCGCAGCTTGATCATGGACGGTAACCAGGCCGCGAAGGCCAGGGTGTACCGGGGGCCGTCGATCGGACCGGAGGCTTCCAGAAGTGCTGTTTCGATATCGCCGAGCAGCAAGGCAGCGGTCACCTGCAAGTACGCGTTCAGGCCTGAATCCGGCTCATCGGGAAAGCGACCCGCGAGCTGCTCGAACGTCCACCCTTCGTTCAGCGCCACGATCATTCTGGACAGGAATTCCGACCCTTCGGCATCCAGCCTGGCCTGAGCCTCTTCGAGCAAATCGACTGCTTGCTCGGCTTCATCGTCATTCGTCAGGCCGATCGCGATAAGGTTGACCCAGAAGGTCAACGAACCGCTGAGTTCAACCGAGCGCAGCGCATAGCGCTCGCCGCGCTGCTGTTGACCCATCGTGGCATAGGCCAGGCCCAGGTAGCCGTTGTTGATGGCGACCAGCGGGTCCTGCTCGTGCGCCCGCTCGAGCACGTCGCGTGCACGCTCTGGATTGCCCAACTCCAGCAGGGCGAGTCCGAACCACAGTCGAGGCGTACTGTCCGGCGACAGCGTGGATGCGGCGCCTTCGAGCATCATCAGCCCTTCTTCGATCGCTTTGCCCCCCCCCGATTCGATCAGAAGCTGACCCTTGACCGCCTGCGCGATGGGGCTGCGAGCATCGAGGCTCAAGGCGCGATCCACCGACACCGAGGATTGCGCAGTCAATGCGGCCGTGTCCAGGTTCGTGGGATAGCCGCCGCCTCCAACGACATACTCTGCGGCTGCCAGCATTGCCCAGGCCCCGGCGAATTCCGGATCCAGTTGGACCGCTCGGCGAAGATCGGTGATGGCCTCGTCGAGTTCGAGGCGCTGGTGAAAGCGAGAGCGTCCTCGCAGGAACGCCTGGTAGGCCTCCAGGTTTTCGGTCGGCGCATCGACCGACACCGTGCTCGTCTGGAGGATTCCGGTCAACGCACCGGTGATCGAGCGCGCGATCTCTTCCTGGACTGCGAAGATATCGTCGAGCTCGCGATCGTAGACGTCCGACCACAGGTGTGCATCGTCATCGGCGTCGATCAGCTGGGCAGTGATCCGCACGCGATTGCCGGCCTTGCGCACGCTGCCCTCGAGCACGTGGTCGACCCCGAGCTGTTCAGCGATTTCAGGGATCGGCGTATCGCGGCCCGAAAGCGAAAAGGCCGAGGTGCGCGAGGCGACTTTCAGCCCCTCCACGCCGGCCAGCACATTCAGGATCTCTTCCGAAATGCCCTCGGCAAAGAACACGTTCTCGGGATCCGAGCTCATGTTTTCGAACGCCAGCACGGCGATCGAAGGCCTGGGTGAACCGACGGCCTGCGTCGGCTCCGTGTCCGTTCCGAGTGCCGCCGCGCCGGTCGAGCGCTCCGCGCCCGGTTCTTCGGCCACCTGAGCCAGGCGCGCCGGAGAATCTTCAGTCGTCGATTGCGGCGCAAGCCGGTCCGCGATCACGATCCCGATCGCGAGCGCCGCTGCAATCAAGGTCGCCCAGTTCAGCTTGTGCGCGGTCTGCTGCTTGATCTCGGGATCGACATGCACATCCTTGTCGCGCTTCAGGCCATCGGGCGTCAGTTCGAACACCCACGAAAACACCACCGCGAGCGGAAAGCCCAATGCCAGGATCAGTACGATGATGCGGATCGCCGTATCCGGTACGTCGAACACCGGCAGCAGCGTTTCGGCCACCTGGACGACGACCCAGGCCGCGACGATGTAGAACAGCGCGACGCGGAAGACGTTGCGGCGTTTGAGCTCGGTGAACAGGCTCATATTGCCCCCACCTCCGCCCTCCCCCGCAAGCAGGGGAGGGTGCGGACGGGCGCGGTGGGCTCATGTTCGGCGAGGAAATCAGCCATTGCGGCGTCCGTCCCGCCAGTTCTCGTAGCCGGCCTTCAAGGCCAGGAAGCGCGGGTGATCGCGCAGCGAGTCGAGGCCCGGGTCCGAGGAAAACTCGAGGTAGGTGTGGGGGCCGTAGGTCTCCACCATCCGCTCCAGGTAGTGCAGCGCGCGCTCCGGGTCGCCCGCGCGGGCGAAGGCTTTGGCCAGCGAGGAGTGCGGGCTGCGCGAACCCCAGGCATCGCGCCGGGCGTTGTCGAGAAAGTCGGCTTCGGCCGCACGCACGCCTTCCAGATCGCCCAGCATGCCCGGCAGGTCACTGGGATGGTAATAGGCATTGCCGAGCCAGCGCGACGGATAGGGGTCGCTGCGTTCGGCCAGCCGCTGACCGATCGTTGCCAGCAGTCGATCGGCCTCGTCCCGCCGACCCAGCGCCAGGAGTGCCTCGGCCTCGACCATCGCGTAGGCCTCCGGAAAATCGCCCGGGCTGCGCTGGTCCTCGGGCCAGATCGCCGGCGACAGGGCGTAGGCGATGCGCTCGGGATCGCGGCTCTTGATCGCGATCCACGCCGGAGCGGATGCGAAGTTGGGCAGCGGGCCGTCGACCTCGGCCCATGCCGCATCGAGATCGCCGCGCGCATCCTCGATCCAGATTGCACGGGCGCGGGTATCGGCACCGAGCCGCCGGGCTCGCTGCAGCATGGTCTCGGCCGCGTCGAACTCGCCACGCACCATGTACAGCATCTCGGCCAGCGAGCTGATCACGTCCACCGCCTGCGGGTCGAGCACCAGGGCGCGCTCGAAAGCGGTGAAGGCGTCGTCGAATCGGCCGTCCCGGCGGGCCACATAGCCGGAAGCCTCCAGCCCCTCGGCGTGATCGGGAACGCGGGCAAGTATGGTCCTGAGCGTCGCGTCGGCGCGGGCGTAGTCGAGATCGCCCAGGTAGTGATCGTAGGCCTGCGCCATCAGGGTTTCGATGTTGTCGGGCGCGAGCCGCTGCGCCTCGGCCAGGCTCACGCGCGCATCCTCGCGCAACGACCGCGGCCCGACCGCCAGCCAGAAGCTGATCAGCTGGATCTGCGCCTTGCGCGCCCAGGATTCGGCGAAGTTCGGGTCCAGTGCGATGGCGCGGTCGAACGCGGCGATCGCCTGTTTCGAGCTCTCGGCCGAGATTGCGGTGTGGCCGGACGACAGCTTGCCGCGCAGAAAGGCCTCGTAGGCCTCGAGGTTCCGGGTCGAGCCGGCGCGCAGGGTGTTCGATTCTTCCGGACTCAAGGCCAGCTGCATTGCATCGGCCACGGCCTGGGCGATATCGGCCTGGATGGCGAAGATGTTCTCGGTGGTCAGTGCGCGGTCGTAGTTCTCGGCCCACAGGTGAACGTCGCTGGCGCCGTCGATCAGCTGAACGTTGACCCGAACCTGGTCGCCGGCCCGCTGCACCGCCCCTTCCAGCACCACCGCTGCACCCAGCTCTGCCGCGATCTGCGGAATCGACAGGGTCGAGTCGGCGTAGCGCATCATCGAGGTGCGCGAGATCACCTTGAACGCAGCCACCTTCGACAACTGGGTCAGCAGGTCGTCATGGACCCCTTCGGCAAAGAAAGCGTCTTCTTCTCGCACGCTGCGATTTCGAAACGGCAGCACCGCGATCAGGCCGGATTCAGGCGCTGCGGAAGGGGTTGCAGGAGCCTCCGGGCGGGCAGTTGCCGTTTCCCCGGAACGTATGGCGAGGTCGGTGTCCGGATCCGCATCGCCGGCAAACCAGACGCGCTCTGCGACCAGTACCGCGATCACCGCCAGCAGGCCGATCACGATCAGCCGGTCCATTCGCTTGCCGGTGGGCGGTGCGACGGCTTCGGTCTGCTGGACTGCTCCGGTGCGTTTCATGCCGTCCGGGGTCAGCTCGAACGCCCAGGCCAGGAACACGGCCACCGGAAAACCCAGCCCCAGCAGCACGAACAGCATCGGCATGAACCAGCCCGGAAAGCCGAGGTTGTCGGCGGCCACATCGCCGATCTGCAGAATCAGCCAGCCGATGACCGCGTAGGCCGC
>Ga0100401_1003754_pt1 | contig 11432 bp, 4 predicted proteins | sample CryGeymeta201525_FD_80421 | JGI IMG/M metagenome (GOLD analysis project Ga0100401, IMG submission 80421) | Groundwater microbial communities from Crystal Geyser aquifers in Utah, USA - Crystal Geyser metaG 2015-25 | ecosystem: Environmental > Aquatic > Deep subsurface > Groundwater | place: USA...
AATTCCTTTTCAAAGTTGGCCAGCACGGCTTTGGCCGCGTCGAAGCACTCGTCATACTGCTTGCCCCCATACCAGGGCACCGGGTTGGGTTCCTCACCCTTTTTCCAGCGCTCGGCGGTATCTTTGTAACCGGCATGCACCCATACGACCCCCTCTTCGTCGGTAAATTCAAAGCGTTCGGAACCCGGCGGCAGGAAGTCCCAACCCAGCGAACGGTTGCCCTGGCTGGTCTTGAGCAGGATGACCGGTTCATCATGGAAATTGCCGACCATATGACCGAAGCCCAGTTCCGGCCCGATGCTTGAGTCACTGGCCCCACAACCGTAGTTGAGCCACTGATTGCCCCTGGCCGTGACCACACCACGATACCAGACATCGTCGCGGGGTGCGAACTCCCCCGCTTCATTCAACAGATAAGGAAATTTACCCTCCTTCAGCACCACCGTCTGCAGGGTGCCGGGTAGATCCTTGCGCGATAACCAACCGGCTATTTTGCCATCATTGCCGAAGTAAGTGATTTTGAAGGGCAACTGCTTGCCCGACTCCAGTTGAATCAAGGTTAAGGTAGCTTCCTTGGCACCAGGTTCCTTTCGGTAAACCTCCTGGCCACCAATCGACATGATGTTGTGTGAAATGCTGCCCCAGCCCGATTTGAATTCATAGAGTCCGGTCTCTGGCATCTCGATGGAGCCCCGCAGGATATTGACTCCCTCATCCGGCATATCGCTCTTTCTGGCTTCTTTGAAATTCTCAAAGGAGATCACCCGCTTGGGCTTCAAGGCATCGTAGTCCATCGCGGCATCATAACTTCCCGGATAGACCGAAAGCTCGAGATTGGAGAACTCATTCTCCCAACCACGGCTACCGCCGGTAAACTGGCCAATACCCACCATGTTGGACTGGCCGGAGAGGATGTAAACCTTGACGGGCTTCTCCTGGGCGCTGAGCGAGGGAATGAATGAAACAGCCAGAGCCGCCAAGGTGAGGCTTAAGGTGAGATACGGTGGTTTATTCTTCATGAGGCGTAGCGAAAAAAATTGAGTGTGCTTAGGCCAGAATAAAAGTTCGCCTGTAGTTGAAAAACAAGAAAATGGGTGGCCGATCTCAGCCACAGTAAGCAAGAAGATGTTGACGCTTAGCCGCGACGGACCCTCGACAAACTCAGGCTCTTCGACGAACCATCACCCACGCCAGACCGAGGCAACCAGCCAGCAGGGCGAATGAGGAAGGTTCGGGTTGATCTACCGAAATCGCAGGAATACACTCAACTGAACGGCTACGGATGCTATCAAGGCCACCGAGAGAGCGAATCGCCGATTACATTTATGAAAATCCACGCACTGATTATTATCTGCATTCTTTCATTCCGCTGCGCGACATTCGCCCAGGGCCATACATCCGAGGCCTGGGATGATCCATCCAAACTGCAGGTCAATACCCGGCCACCCCACGCGCAGATGATGACCTACCCCTCAGCGGAAGCCGCGCGGGTCGATGATGAGCGACAAAGCGAGTGGTATCACTCCCTCAATGGCAGCTGGAAGTTCCACTGGTCGAAGAACCCGGCATCACGTCCGCTTGATTTCCACCAGCGCGATTTTGACGACTCCGCGTGGGGCACGATCCCGGTGCCCTCGAACTGGCAGACCCACGGTCATGGCATTCCGATCTACACCAACGTCAAATACCCCTTCACGGTCAATCCTCCCAGGGCCCCCAGAGAGTTCAATCCAGTGGGGAGCTACCGTCACCGCTTCGACCTGCCCGTGGGCTGGGACAAGCGCCGCACCCTGATTCATTTTGCTGGCGTCAATTCTGCCTTCTACCTCTACGTGAACGGCAGGGAGGTCGGCTACAGCCAGGGCAGTCGCACCCCGGCTGAGTTCGACATCAGCCAATACCTCGTCGCCGGGGAGAATCTGCTCACCGTGGAAGTGTATCGCTGGTGCGATGGTTCTTACTTCGAGGATCAGGACTTCTGGCGTCTGGCCGGCATCTTCCGCGATGTCTATCTCTGGTCACGCGAGGACAATGGAATCGAGGACTTCCGGATTCGCATGGATCTGGATGAGCACTACCGCGATGCCGAACTCAAGGTCGATGTCACTTGCTATGGCAAGACCGGAGGACATACGGTCCGGGCCACCCTCACCGCTCCCGATGGCAGACAGGTCATGGAGAGGACGATTCCGGCAGCCGAAGGCGCTTTCTCCCAGACGATCCCCAATCCCCTGAAATGGTCGGCGGAGACCCCGCATCTCTACCAGCTCCAGCTCACACTGCTGGATACCGATGGACGTGTGATTGAAGTCATCCCCTGGCAGGTCGGTTTTCGGGAAGTTGAGATCATCGACGGCGTTTACTGCATCAATGGCGTGCCGGTGAAAATGAAAGGGGTCAACCGCCACGAGCACCACCCCGATAGCGGGCACTACATCCCGCGCGAGAGCATGCTGGAGGATATCCGCATCTTTAAGCAGAACAACATCAACGCCGTGCGCACCTGTCATTACCCCAACGATCCCTACTTCTATAAACTCTGCGACCGCTACGGCATCTATGTGATGGACGAGTGCAACAATGAGACTCATGGCATGCGCGAGCTTTCCGGACAGGATATCTTTGTCCCGATGCAGCTCAATCTGATCCAGCGCATGGTGCATCGCGACAAGAACCATGCCTCGGTGGTCGTTTGGTCGCTGGGCAACGAGGCCGGCCAGGGCGCGGGTCCCGAGGCGATGTATGAATGGCTGCATGCCTACGATCCCAGCCGCCCCGTCCATGCCGAATTTTCCAACGATACCGCCGACATGGTCTCCAGCATGTATGCAGCCCAGGGAAGCCTCAAAGGTGGTAAAAAACGACCCTATGTGCTCTGCGAATACACGCACGCAATGGGGAACAGCAACGGCAACCTGAGCGAATACTGGGACCACATCTACAGCGAGCCACACCATATGGGCGGCTACGTCTGGGACTTTGTCGATCAGGGCCTGCGCCAGCCGGTGCCGGAGTCCTTCCGCGACCGCATCGGTAAAGGTCCGGTCGAGCCGACCTTCTTTGCCTACGGCGGCTGGTGGGAGAAGGCTCTGGGCATCCACACCAATGGCAACTTCTGCATGAACGGGCTGGTGGCGGCCGACCGCCGGCCGCATCCGGGACTCTTCGCCATCAAGTCTATCTACCGCAACATCCACACCACTGCGATTGATCTCGAACAGGGCCTGCTGAGTGTGCGCAACTGGTTTGATTTCTCCAATATCCGGGAGATGGCCGACGGCCGCTGGCAGGTCCTGAAGGATGGCAAGCTGTTTGCCCAGGGCGGGATTGCCCCGCTCGATATTCCCCCGCATGAAAGCCGCACCGTGACCCTCAAGCTGCCGGAAATCCCTACCGATGATGGCGCCGAGTATCTGCTCAACCTGAGCTACACGGCCAAAGCCGGAATGTCCGGGCTGGTGCCGGCCGGCCACGAACTGGCCTGGGAGCAATTTGTGCTGCGCGAAAGATCGGCCCCGGCACCCGTCAAAGCCGGGGGCATGCTTGAGGTCAAGGACGGCGACCAATCAGTGCAAGTCAGCGGCGAGGACTTCGCCCTCACTTTCGACAAAAAGCTCGGCACCCTGAGCGACTATCGTTTCGAGGGCCGGAAGCTCCTGAGCGAGGGACCACGCCCGGAGTTTTGGCGCGCCTACACGGACAACGACCGACGCTCCTACACCCGCCACTCCAGTGATCGCTGGAAGAATGCCGGTGACAACTGGACGGTTCAAAGCACGCGGGTGACGAAGCAGGACGCCTGCGTCGTGATTGACTGCTCCGGAGTGCTTCCCGACCTCTACGACGCGCAGTTGAGCCTCAACTACACGATCCATCCCAACGGGGTCATCGATGTGGCCTACGACTACCAACCCGGCAATGTTCCGGCAGAGAAGAAAGAGGGCAAGAAGGGACTGAACGCCCCCTTCCGCTATGGCGTCAAGCTGCAGATCCCGGCCGGGTTCGAGCGGGTTCAGTGGTATGGACGCGGGCCCGAACCCACCTACAGCGACCGCAAGTTCGAACGCATCGGTATTTATCAAAACACCGTCGATGGCCTCTGGGTGGACTATTCACGTCCCCAGGAGAACGGCCAGCGCAGTGAGTTGCGCTGGCTCAGCCTGAGCGACGATACCGGCCGGGGGCTCCGTATCCTGGGCCTGCCCGAATTCAATTTCGCCGCCCGCCGCTACTCCAGACAGGTAATGGAGAGCGTGGCCTACAGCTTTCAGATGGAGCGCGCGGAGGTGATCCATCTCAACCTGGACAAAGCCCAAACCGGAGTCGGGGGCAACAACAGCTGGGGTGCACCTCCCATGGAACCCTATCGTCTCAAGAATGAACCAACCCGGTTTCAATTCCGGATCATGCCCGATTCGCATTGAATAAAAACCATTCTACACCTATGCGGTTTTTAGCCGAACTATTATAGAAACACCAAGCTATGATAAGCACAGACAACACGATGACCCGCCAGTGGCAACCCTTGATACGAATTGCTCTTGCCATAGGCCTTTGTCTCTCCCCCGTCACTGCGGCCCAAATCAAGTGGAAGAATGTCGATTTCACCAAAGGGGAAAGCATCCCCGAACAATCCAACCTCAGTTGGACGCTGGGTGCCACCGGCGCTCGGGGCTGGATCTATAATGAAAAAAGGAGTACCATACCGGCACGACAAATCTCCATCACCGAAATTCACAAAGGTTCGCCCGCAGATGGTATTCTTAACGTAGGTGACGTGATCCTCGGACTGGGTGATGAGCCCTTCACTTCCGATCCACGCACAGCTTTCGGCAAGGCTCTGACCTATGCGGAAAGCGAGGCGGGTGGCGGCAAGCTCGACCTCATTATCTGGCGCGAAGGCAAAACGAGCAAGGTTGCTCTAAATCTTCCTGTCCTCGGCTCTTACAGTACCACCGCTCCCTACCAATGTGAAAAATCCGAGCGTATACTCGAGCAAGGCATCAAAACACTGGTCGAAAAGATGACCGCCCCGAAATACAAGCGTAACCCCATCGAACGTTCGCTCAACGCCCTTGCCCTGCTCGCCACCGGCGACAAACAATACCACTCACTGCTAAAGCGAGAAGCCAAATGGGCCGCAGAATTCGAGAGCGGGTCTTTCGCCACCTGGTGGTATGGCTATACCCTTATCTTTCTGGCAGAATATGTGATCGAGACGGGTGATCAGTCCGTCATGCCGGGCCTGAGAAGGCTCGCCCTCGAATCGGCTCATGGCCAAAGCAACGTGGGCTCATGGGGGCACCGATTCTCGCATCCAAACGGCATCTTAATGGGATATGGCATGATGAATGCCCCCGGCGTACCCTTGACAACTGGTCTGGTGCTCGCCCGTGAGGCCGGTGTCAGAGACCCGCAAGTCGATCTGGCAATCCAGCGCAGCTCAGATTTCCTGCGCTTCTATGTCGATAAAGGAGCCGTTCCCTATGGAGACCATGCCCCCTGGATCAAAACCCACGATGACAACGGGAAAAATGGCATGACAGCGGTTCTCTACAACCTGTTGGGGGAGGCGGAAAGTGCTAAATATTTTGCCCATATGTCTCTGGCAAGCCATGGTAGTGAACGCGACCAGGGCCACACCGGAAATTTCTGGAATATGGCTTGGGCGATGCCATCGGTCAACCTGTCCGGACCGGAAGCGACAGGTGCCTGGATGAAACAGTTCGGCTCTTGGTATTTTGATTTGGCCCGCAACTGGGATGGAAGCTTTAGCCACCAGAGCCAACCTGGCGAGCAACTCGACAGAAGCCCACGCTGGGATGCCACAGGTCTTTATCTGCTGGCCTACGCAATGCCGTTGAAGAACTTGCGTATTACCGGCGAGAAGCCCGCTGTAGTGCCCCAACTCAACGCCCAGCAAGCCGGGGGCTTGATCGATTTGGGGCGGGGGTGGAATAGCTACGACCCCGACAGCTTTTACGACGCGTTGCCCACGGAAGAACTGCTTGGGCGTCTGCAAAACTGGTCACCGGTTGTGCGGGAACGTGCCGCCCTCGCCCTCAGTCGTCGCAATGCACCGGTCATCGATGCCTTAATCGAGATGCTTGACGGAAAATCCCGCCATGGCCGTTATGGGGCCGCCGTGGGGATCGAGCACCTGAAAGGCGACAGATCGGCTGCCGTGCAACCCCTCCTCCAAACCTTCAAGCAGAGCGACGATATGTGGCTGCGAATACTCGCGGCCAACGCCTTGACCGCGATCGGAGAACCCGCCCGTTCCGTAGCCATCCCGCTCATGCTTGAACGGATGGCCAACCCGATCGACGACAAGAATGCCCCCCGCCGGATGGAGCAGCGCTATCTCACCTTTGCTCTGTTTAACAAAAGAGGCGGGTTCCTCGGCAAGTCGATCGAGGGCGTTGACCGCGATTTACTCTTCCGGGCAGTGCGCGCCGGCTTGAAGAATCAGGATGGCCGTGCCCGGAACAGCATCGGGTCACTCTATGACAAACTCACCCTTGAGGAGATTCGTCCGCTGCTCCCCGCCATGAGCGAAGCCATTGCCAATATTGCTCCCAGCGGGATGATGTTTGCCTCAGGCATTCGCAAGAGTGGGCTCACCTACCTTGCAGAAAACAACGTTGAGGAAGGCATGCAACTGGCCGTGGACTTTCTGGATGAACGTTGGAGACTATGGGGCGCGGCCGACCAGGGACCGTTCGCACTCGATATCATTGCCAGCTACGGAGCCAACGCACAAGCGATGCTCCCACAACTCGAAGAAATTCTGGACACGATGGAGAAGAGCGATAACTCCAGAGGCCAAAACCTCAAGGGAGCACTCAAAGAAGCGATCGAGAAGATCAAGACCTCCGACCACAAACCCAGACTGACACGATTCTAAACATCGCTCTCGCGCCCAAGGCACAAATTCCGTAACGGAAATCAAATCAAATAAACGTGTGATAATTTTACGATGCGCCGCGGCCGCAATCCAGGCTCGCCCAAACACCATCCGATTGAGCCTGGTAATACTTGCGCTACTCAGCTGCACAATTGCTTATGCTAATGCGGATACGGTCAGGCCGAATATTCTGATCCTGCTGACAGATGACCAGAGACCGGATACGCTGACCTGCTATGATAGTGCCAGCCCCATCCGCACACCAGAAATCGACCGCTTGGCGAGTCTCGGCACTCTGTTCCGTCACGCTTTTGTCACCACGCCGATCTGCTGCGTGTCGCGGGCCAGCATTCTGACTGGGCGCTATGCCGCCAACCACCGTGTGCATAATTTCAATGTCCCGTTGGATGATGAGATCTTTGCGGACAGCTATCCAGCACACTTGAAGCGGTCAGGATACTTCACCGGTGCACTCGGAAAGCATGGGGTGGGGATTACGGCTCAGGTGCGCGAGAGCTACGATGTCTTCGATGCACAGGCCACCCAAGGGCCGCGCTTCCGCAACTATCTCGGCAAGCGCATGCATGATGCCGAGTGGCTTACTGTGAGAACGCTGGAATTCCTCGATCAAGTCCCCGCTGGACAGGCTTTTTGCCTCCAAGTGAATTACAAGGAGCCACACGGCACCTCCGTTCCGGCACCAGAAGACGATAATTTGCTCGAATCCAAATTTTTTCAAAGAGGGGCCACTGACACCGAAGCGGCCTTCAAAATGAACCCGTTGCGCGTGCAGCAAGGGCTGAATCGTTGGTGCTACATCAATGAATACAACAAGGACGGAAACATCAATCCATACATCCGGCAATACCACGAAAAGATCGTCAGCGTCGATCGCTCGGTCGGTGCCATCCTCGAGGGCCTATCCAGTCGAGGCCTGGCTGGGAATACGGTGGTCTTGTTTCTCTCGGATCATGGGCTGCATCTCGGAGAGAAACAGTTGTCTGGCAAATGGACACCCTATGAACAAAGCTTGCGGATTCCCTTCATCTATTATGACCCCCGCAATCAAGAGCGACGCGGGCTGGAGAACCAGCAGATGGTGCTCAATATTGACCTTGCCCCAACGGTTTTGGAACTCGCAGGTCTTGCTGTGCCGGCAAGCATGGACGGCTTATCCTTGTTGCCGCTCGTGCAGGGGCAGTCGAATTCCTGGCGCGATATATTTTATATTGAGCACTATTGCTCGCCCCCCACTGCCCCTTGGTTTATTCCAAGGCATGAGGGCTACCGAACGGAAAAGGAGAAATTCATCCGCTGGGTCGACATGGGGCACGTGGTGGAGGAATATTTCGATTTGCAGACCGACACGGAGGAGATCAACAACCTCGCGGGAGTCGCTTCTGCCGAGGACCGAGTAGAAGCCGCCCGTTCACGATTCAAGGAGTGGCGGAAGCTGAACCCGGTGAATTACGAACACAAACTTGGTGGCGTGCCGCACTTCGACAGCAGGGATATCGATTGGGCACGATTTGAAACCGAAAAACCGAAAGAATTTGCGCGAATCAAAGCACAAGTCGAACGCCTCGGTGTAACTTGGCAACAGGCCGTTGAAGATTGGGAGATCCGCTACACCATCGGCAAAAATGCTCGCTACTGGTACTAGAAGCCAGAGGGGACGCACAAGATCAAACCAAGCAAACAAACTCTGCAAGAAGCCGAACTCCTCAACGACTACAGGATCCGGGTATGCTTATCCATTACTAAACTTTTGGCAAAACCAGGAAATGTTCTTTAGCTATGAAATCCACAGTAAAATCAGCTTTGTTGACGGTTATTTTATGCTTGGTGACAACGGAACTGAACGCTTCGAACAATGATGAAGGCCTGCTTGAAACGTTGAAACTCCTCGGCGTCAGCTATCCCGAGACCGGTGCTGTCAGCATCGCTCCGGCAGAACGATGGGACGATTGCAGTATTGTGGGTAATGGCGTCCAGGGTGCCTTGGCTTACTGCCGAACCGTCAACGAGGAGATTGTCTTCAGCCACGAAGAGATGTTTGTTCCAATGTATCCGTTCTATGGATACCTCCCGGTGCTCGAACACTACGACACGATCCAGCAACTGGTCCTCAATGGCAAGGCGGATGAGGCGCAGCAGTTGCTGAAAGACCTGAAAATCCAGCTAAATATACCGCGCTACAACACCACCGATCCTTTTGTAGGTGCCGGCTCGCTGCACCTGCGCATGCGCTCGTCACAGCCGAAAGATGCCTACATTCGCTCGACGGATTTTGCCACAGGCGAGGCACTGGTCGCTTGGCAGGAAGCCTCCGAAATCTTCCACCGCAGCTTCTTTTTCTCCAGGGCAGACGATATCTTCGTTCTGCGCCTAACAAGTCCGACTGGCAGCAAGCTCAACCTAACCTTGGAACTGGGGGAAATTGAGCGGATCCCCCACCCGCACCCGAAGGCACCACCGATTTACGAAAGGACCATCGACCACTGTAGCCGTTCGGTGTCCGAGAACGTTCTCACGCAACGCATCCATTTCAAGGACCGCTACGAAGGCCAACCCCTGCACGGCAGCACGACGATTTGCCGAGTGATCACCAAGGGCGGCAACCGAGAGGCAAACGACACCGATCTGAAAATCACGGGGGCAGATGAAGTTCTGCTGCTCGTTCGAACCATCCCGGACCGCCGCGGCGAACGTCTCAATATGGAAAACGAGATAGCAAAGCTGTTTGCACTGGTTACAGATTATGACCGGATGCTCCGCAAACATGCCGCTATTCACGGCGAGATTTTCAATCGCTGCCGCCTAACCCTGTCTCCGCCCGACGAACAGAGGGTCAGCTCAGAGGCCCTGCAAGCCGGCTCCAGTGTCGGCAATACTTCGTCCGCACTAGCTGAAAAAGCATTCGCCGCCGCTCGCTACGGTATCATTTCCAGTACCGGCAGGCGCCCTCCTCTGCTTCAGGGCGTCTGGACGGGCACTTGGAAGCCCCGCTGGTCGGGCGACTACACCCTGAACGGCAATGTCCAGTCAATGGTAGCAGCGAGTCTCTGCGGCAACCACTATGAATGCCAAGAGAGCCTGATGAACTATCTCGACTCACTCATGACTGACTTTCGTAATAACGCCCGCGAGCTGCTAGGCTTCCGGGGAGCCTTGATTCCCTGGCGCGCCAGTACAAATGGTCTCACTCACTATCTTTCCTGCTACGACTTTTACCATGATTTCCCAGGTATTTACTGGTTTGCCGGAACGGGATGGTTCGTGCAGATCTATTATGAATACTATCTTTACACTCAGGATGAGACTTTCTTCCAAGAGCGTTTTAAGCCTTTCCTCTTTGATGCGATCGCCCTTTACGAAGACTACCTCTCCCTTGAGGATGAAAATGGCACTTTCATTCTATCGCCTTCCTCTTCCCCGGAAAACCAAACCGCCCCGAATATCTGGATGGCTCCCAACGCGACCATGACTATTGCGGTGATCAAGGAAACACTGCGCACCGGCTTGCGGCATAGCGAACAACTGGGTGCAACTGAAGTGCAGGTCGCCCGCTGGCACCAGATGATCGATAAACTCCCGGACTACCAGATCGACAAATATGGCGCACTCAAGGAATGGACCTGGCCGGGGATCGAGAACGAAGAAGGCCACCGGCACGCTTCCCACCTCTACCCTCTCTACTTCGGCGTCGCACCCGAGATCGCGCAGAGCAAGACCCTGCAGGAGGCTGGTCGAATCGCCATCGAACGTCGCCTGGCACCACGCCGCAAGGAGCAAGGCGGTGGGATGGCCTTCGGATTGGTTCAGCTTGGCATGTCGGCCGCACATCTTGGCGAGGTTTCTCTCGCTTACGAAACCATAGAATGTCTCCTCAACAGCTATTGGTCGCCTGCGATGGTTTCGCTTCACGACGTGGAGGAAATTTTTAATCTCGATATCTCCGGCGGCTTGCCGGCACTGATGATCACGATGCTTACGCAGACCCCCATCCGTGAGCAGATTGACGAGCCCTGGGAGATTCGGCTACTGCCCTGCCTGCCCGCAGCGTGGCCGAATGGCTCGCTCAAAGGCGCCCACAGCCGGGGCGGATTCGAACTCGATATTGCCTGGAGTTCCGGTCATCTGCAGGAAGTGACGATTACCAGCCTGCGCGGCGAACCGGCACGCGTGGCCTACGGGGAGCAATTGGTCGATTTGAAACTACGAAAGGGCGAGAGCGTCACGCTCAACGCTAAATCTTTCGATCAACGGCACGTCCTCCGTGCTCCGAGTAACCGCGACTGAAAATTGGACGACGGCGGGTCTCGACGCCCAACTGCGACCCGGTGCCAATACGGTGATCCTCGAAGTCGAGAACGCGGTCCTGGTGGACGAATTGCTGGTTGAGTGTAAGCGGGGTAAACGCGCACCTCGCTGAATTCTGGTTTCCTGGCCGGTCCGGTTTCACGCTGGCTGGATGGCCAAGAAATCCATACCCAAGCCGTGGCGCGTCTCCGACGTGACCTTC
>Ga0100401_1003765_pt1 | contig 11410 bp, 10 predicted proteins | sample CryGeymeta201525_FD_80421 | JGI IMG/M metagenome (GOLD analysis project Ga0100401, IMG submission 80421) | Groundwater microbial communities from Crystal Geyser aquifers in Utah, USA - Crystal Geyser metaG 2015-25 | ecosystem: Environmental > Aquatic > Deep subsurface > Groundwater | place: USA...
ATATAATTTTAATACCACAGGAATATTTACATAATCCAAGTCAAATTTTCCGGCATTAAATTCTGCACCTTGTTGCGAATAAAGCAATTCCGGTTGCAACGCTAATTTGTCAGTAAACTTAAGTCCCAAAAATATTCCGGCGTGAAAACCTGTTTTGTTATCAAATCCAGATGCATCAGTAATCGTAGAAAAATTAGCACCTGCTTTTACTCCAAAGTCAATGCCTTGTGCATTCGTAGTTATTGCAAAACAAGTTGCAAAAATTACTAAGATAATTCGTTTCATAATTATTATTTTATAGTTAGTGGTACAAATATAAAACCAATTGAATTAAATTTACTTAAAGCCTTTCTAATTTTAAGATAAATTTATTGTAAAGTATCTTTACATTTGATATCATGAAATGGAACAACTCCTTAAAAGATTTTCAAAATTACCTGCGTATAGAAAGAGGTCTTTCTGAAAACACCCTACAAAGCTATACCTTGGATATAAAAAAATTAATTCGGTGGTTAGATGAAAATCAAATAGTGGTCTCACCTATTTCCATTACAGAAAAAGAGCTACAGGAGTTTATTTATGCCATTGCTAAAAAAGTAAACCCAAGATCACAAAGTCGAATTATTTCGGGATTAAAAGGTTTTTTTAACTATCTTATTTTTGAAGATTACCGAAAGACGAATCCTTTAGAGCTTATTGAAGCACCAAAAATAGGCAGAAAATTACCCGATACACTTTCGCAGGAAGAGATTGATTTGCTCATAAACGCCATTGATTTAAGTCATCCTCAAGGGGAACGAAACAGAGCTATATTTGAAACCCTTTACAGTTGTGGTCTTCGCGTTTCTGAATTGATTAATCTAAAAATATCGGATTTGTATTTTGAGGAAGGATTTATTAAGGTCACCGGAAAAGGAGACAAACAACGATTTGTTCCCATTGCTCCTATTACCGAAAAATACATTACTATCTATAGGAAAGAAATAAGAGTGCATCAAGAAATTTCAACAATAGAAAAAGACACGCTTTTCTTAAATAGGCGTGGAAATAAACTAACGCGAGCCATGATTTTTACATTAACTAAAAACCTAGCAGTAAAGGCTGGAATTCGTAAAAATATAAGTCCACATACGTTTCGTCATTCTTTTGCCACCCATCTTTTAGAAAACGGTGCCGATTTAAGAGCCATTCAACAAATGCTTGGTCACGAAAGCATTACCACAACTGAAATATATATGCACGTGGACAAGAGCCATTTGGCAGAGGTCATGCTAAAATATCATCCCAGAAAACAACTTTGACTATCCTTGATGTTACAAAAAAACAAAAAAACTCTTGTTTTATTTGGCTATGTTTACTGCTCTAGTTTCTCTAATCACAGTAACTTTTACTTGCCCCGGATAGGTCATATCGGTTTGAATTTTTTGAGAAATTTCAAACGATAGGCTCGCTGCTTTTTCATCGGTTACTTTGTCGCTTTCTACCATAACACGCAATTCTCTACCTGCTTGAATGGCATAGGCTTTATTTACACCGTTAAAAGCAAATGCAATATCTTCTAAATCTTTTAATCGTTTTATGTAGGAATCTAAAATTTGTCTTCTTGCGCCTGGTCTTGCGCCACTAATAGCATCACAAACTTGAACAATTGGGGAGAGTAAACCGGTCATTTCAATTTCATCGTGGTGTGCGCCTATGGCATTACAAACTTCTGGTTTTTCACCATATTTTTCTGCCCATTGCATGCCTAACAATGCGTGTGGCATTTCTGTTTCAGTATCCGGTACTTTTCCTATATCGTGAAGCAATCCAGCTCTTTTGGCCATTTTGGCGTTTAATCCTAGTTCGGCTGCCATTACACCACAAAGTTTGGATACTTCACGCGAGTGTTGTAGTAAATTTTGCCCATAAGAGGAACGATACTTCATTCTGCCTACAATTTTTATCAATTCCGGATGTAAGCCATGAATGCCTAAATCAATTACAGTACGTTTTCCTACTTCTATAATTTCTTCTTCTATTTGTTTGGTCGTTTTTTCTACAATTTCTTCAATACGTGCGGGGTGAATTCTGCCATCAGTCACTAGTTTATGAAGAGACAAACGAGCAATTTCACGTCTAACAGAATCAAAACAAGATAAAATAATTGCTTCTGGGGTGTCATCGACAATAATTTCAACTCCTGTTGCGGCTTCTAGTGCGCGAATGTTTCTTCCTTCACGACCTATAATTCTACCTTTAACATCATCGCTTTCTAGGTTAAATACGGAAACACAATTTTCAATAGCTTCTTCTGTTCCTATTCTTTGTATGGTGTTTATTATTATTTTCTTAGCTTCTTGTTGTGCGGTCATTTTTGCTTCTTCCACACTTGTTTGAATAAATGCCATTGCATTAGCTTTGGTTTCATCTTTTATGGTTTCTAAAAGTTGTGCCTTAGCATCATTAGCCGAAAGGCTGGAAATGACTTCCAGTTGTTCTATTTGACTTCTATATAAACGATCTACTTCCGATTGTTTCTTTTCTAAAAATTCTAATCGACCTAAATAGTCTTTTTTTGCTTCCTCTAAATCGCTGTTTAACTTCTTGTTTCGCGCAAGTTCATTAGACACCTGTGATTCTTTGTCACGGGTTCTTTTTTCTGCTTCAGCTATTTTTCGGTCTATGCCAAGAATTACTTTTTCGTGTTCTGATTTTAGTTCAATAAATTTTTCTTTGGCTTGAAGAATTTTATCTTTTTTAAGTGTTTCAGACTCTGCTTTAGCTTCTTTAAGTATTCCTGCTGCAATTTTTTTAGCAGATTTTATCATTTGAGAGGCATTTTTTCTCTCTATCACTTTAGCAATTAAGAAGCCTAGTACAATGCCTATTACCCCAATTGCTAATATTAAAAACATGTTTTCCATTTTTGCTTGGTTTTTAGATATAAAAAAAGCCTACATTAAAACGTTGATTTGTATAAACCCCTTAAAATAAGTTTAGGGTTAATAGAATGGTCAAGTATCCGCTCGAAGACGGCTCGCTTTTACACTCTTAACTCACCCTTTTTAAAGAATTCGTGTTGAGTTTATCAAAAATTTGTAATAATGTAGGCAGTACCTTATAATTTTATTTAAAAGAACGTTTACGAAAGATGATCTTGCAAAAGCTGGTTTAATGCTCCTAATTTTTCCTCTATTTGCTCTTGGTCACTTTCTATATGTAATGATTTTTGCTCTACTTGAGCGGCAAATTGTAATGCACACATGGCTAGTACATCTTGTTTGTCTCTCACTGCATAATTTTGTTCAAACTGCTTAATCATTTCTTCTATCTTTTTAGTTGCTTTACGTAAACCTTCTTCTTGTGACGGATTAATAGTCAAAGGATATACACGGTCTGCGATAGATAGTTTTATTTTTTGCGGTTCTGACATAATTTTTTATTCGGATAATTGGGCAATACACAAATCAATTTCACGAACTAATGCATTTATTTTGAGCTTTGTTTCTCGTTTATATTGGTCACTGCCTAACATTGCATTGGCTATTTTAAGAGAATTTATTTGCTCCTTCCAAAGTTCTAAATCATTCATGGTTTTTGAATGATTTTGTATTTCCAAGGCTAATTCTTCTTCTAATTTTAAATTATTCTTCTTCAAAGCCTCATAACGATGAAGAAGTTTACTAATTCTATTTTCAAGAGAATCAACAATTTCAGAAAGATTACTCATTAAAATAGTGTTTCAATGTCAATTAACAAAGTTAACATAGATTACTATATAAGCCAACAGTTTTCATTTTTTTTTTAATAAATTCGGTTCTATGCAATTTTTAAAGGTGTTAAGACATTTTTTGTATCAAAAGGAATTGTATATCTTCGTCTTTATGAATAGAAAATATTTTATTTTACTTTTATTTAGTCTGCCCTTATTTTCTCAAAAAGAAATTCCGACTGATTCTTTTTCTAATCCTCTAGATATTCCATTAGAATTGTCAGGTACTTTTGGTGAGCTAAGAAACAATCATTTTCATAGTGGTTTAGACATTAAAACCCAACAAAAAGAAGGATTGCCTGTTTACGCACCTGCCGATGGGTATGTTAGCCGCATTAAAGTAGCGCATTTTGGATATGGAAAAGCACTTTACATACAACATCCAAACGGTTATACTACCGTTTACGGACATTTAAAGGAATATGCCGGTGCTATTCAGGAGTTGGTAAAACAAACCCAGTATAAAAAAGAGACTTATGAAATTGAACTTTTCCCAAAACTAGTGGATTTACCCATAAAAAAAGGCGATTTAATAGCTTATACCGGAAATACAGGAGGCAGTGGTGGACCACATTTACACTATGAAATAAGAGATAATGCTTCTAGACCTATGAATCCAAAATTATTTGGTATAGACATCGCTGATACTCGTAAACCATTAATAAATAGTGTTTTTGTATATCCTATCAGTGAAGATGCTCAGGTAAATCAAGACGCAAACCCGATGCAGCTTCGGCTACTTCCAAAAAATGACGGTTCCTATGTTGCTGAAAAAATAATTGCTTCAGGCACTTTAGGTTTTGGTATTTCTACTGTGGACCAACAAAACGCTGCAAACAACCGAAATGGTGTGTATAAAATTGAATCGACTTTTAATGGCGAAAAAAGTGTGTCTCTTGTGTTTGATAAGATTTCCTTTGATGAAACCCGATACATCAACCGATTTATTGATTATGGCTATTTTTCTGAAAAGAAAACAAAAATTCAAAAGTTATTTATTGAAAAAAACAACCCTTTAAGCATTTATAAAGAATCAAATAGTAATGGATATATTAGGGTGGAAGATGGTTTTAATTCGGTTTATACCATCACCGTTTCTGATTATAAGGGTAATGCTGTTTTGATTTCTATTCCAATTGATGGCAAATCACTTCCAATATTAAAAGAAAAACCTAAAGTGGAAGGAACACATTTTGTCTTTGCTAAAGAAGGTGCTACGATAAAACAAGGAAAATTTGATATTTATATTCCACCTAATAGTTTGTATGAAGATATTTCATTAATCATAAATGCAGATGCTGACACATTGTTTTTTCATAAAGATACCTCTCCTATTCATTCTAATATTACCATTTCTGTTGACGCTTTTAATTTTGCCGCAGCAGATATGGATAAAGTCTTTATAGGTAAATTAAATTATAGAGGACAACCTTATTACAACAGTACTAACAGAGAAGGAACTATTCTTTCTACAAAGGTACGTGAGTTTGGTAATTATGGATTAGCAATAGACACCGTACCACCTATAATTACTCCAATAAATTTTGCTAACGGAAAATGGATAAGCAACAACAAAACTTTGGAAATTAAAATACAAGATACCTTAAGCGGAATTAAAAGCTATCGAGCTACCATTAACGATACATGGGTATTGATGGAATATGAATACAAAAAAAATCTACTTACCTATACTTTTGAAGACAACATTACAAACGAAACAGAGTTTAATTTAAAACTTATTGTTACCGATAATGTTGGAAATAATACTAAATTTGAAGCAATATTTTATAGAAAATAATAGAAGTCCATTTGAAAACACATATTTTAGTCCGTATATTTTTTATAGCATTTTTAGGTTCCAACCTATTAGCACAAACTGCAACCATTAAAGGAATTATTTTAGACGATCAAAACCAACCCATTCCAGGTGTAAACATCACCTATGGAGATAAAGGCGTTTTGTCTGACTTTAGCGGTTTTTATTTGTTTGAAGTTCCTGCCGAACAAGAAATCACTATTGTATTTTCTCATATTAGCTTTAAAAAGGTATCTCTAAAATTAAATTTAAAACGCAATGAAGATTTTGAATTTAACCCGGTTATGCTATTAGGCATTGAACAAATTGGTGAAATTGTTATTTCTGGAAGAGAAAACAAGAAAGTGCAAGGCATAACAAGCCTAACTCCGGAAACCATTAGAAGAATTCCAGGTGCAAATGCAGGTGTAGAAAATCTTTTAAAAGCTTTACCTGGTGTGAGTAGCAATAATGAACTAAGCACCCAATATTCCGTTAGGGGAGGAAATTATGACGAAAATTTAGTGTATGTAAATGAAATTGAAGTCTATCGTCCGTTTTTAATTAGGAGTGGACAACAAGAAGGATTAAGCTTTGTAAATAGCGATCTTACCTCTAGTGTAGATTTTTCAGCAGGAGGTTTTCAAGCAAAATATGGCGATAAACTTTCCTCTGTTTTAGACATTACCTATCGCAGACCAGCAAGTTTTGATGCCTCAGCCGATTTGAGTTTGCTAGGAGCTAGTGTTGCTGCAGGAGGAATTTCAAAAAACGGAAGATTAACCGCTATCGCCGGACTTCGGTATAGAGACAATAGCCTATTAGTAGATGCACAAGAAACAGAAACCAATTTTAAACCCGTTTTTGCAGATGTACAAACTTACTTAACATACAAAGTAAATAACAAATTAGAAATTGGATTTTTAGGAAACTTAGCCATCAACAAATACAGCTACAAACCCTTAACCCGTCAAACAAATTTTGGCACATTAACCGACCCTATTGCGCTGCTTATTTTTTATGAAGGGCAAGAAGAAGATCGATATGACACCTATTTTGGTGCTTTAAAAAGTACGTATGTAGTTAATGAAAATCTAACTTTAAAATGGATTGCATCAGCATACCATACGCAAGAGCAGGAATATTTTGATATTTTGGCCCAATACCGCATTGGAGAAGTGAATACCGACATAGGCTCCAGTGGTTTGGGAGATGTAGAATTTAGCCGTGCCATTGGCGGGCAACTCACTCATGCTAGAAATGATTTAGATGCTTTAATTTTTAATATAGAACACAAAGGTGATTATAACAAAAATGGTAATTTAGTTCAATACGGACTCAAATACACCCGAGAAGATATACGCGATCGTATTCAGGAATTTGAAATTATAGACTCTGCCGGATTTTCTATTCGACCCATAGGATCTGAATTTATTAACGACCAACCTTATAGCCCTTTTACATCACCCTTGGTGCCTTTCAACAATATCAGAGCCTTTAACGACGTACAAATAGATCGTTTATCTGGGTTTTTGCAATGGAGTAAGCGATATACTATGGGCGAAAATGAAGTTTGGCTAAATGCCGGAGTACGTGCCCACAACTGGACAGTAAGTGGTGAGGGTATAACAAGCGAAACTCAAACCGTGTTTAGCCCTCGTGCGCAAATAGCCATAAAACCAAACTGGCAAAAAGACATGCTCTTTAAACTTTCCGGAGGTTTGTATCACCAACCTCCGTTTTATAGAGAATTGCGTGATGAAACAGGAACTGTAATTCCGGATGTTAAGGCACAACAGTCGTTTCATATTGTTTTAGGCAACGATTATAGTTTTAAAATGTGGAATCGCCCTTTTGTCTTAAATTCAGAAATGTACTATAAAAGTCTAACCGATGTCAATACATATACCCTTGAAAATGTAAGGATACGTTATCGTGCAAATAATAATGCCGAAGCTTATGCCTATGGATTAGATCTTCGCCTTACAGGTGAGTTTGTGCCTGGCACGGAAAGTTGGTTAAGTTTTGGCTATTTAAAAACCGAAGAAAATTTGGACAATCGAGGTTATATTTCAAGACCTACTGACCAACGATTAAAATTTGCCATTTTATTTCAAGATTATATGCCAAGAATACCAGGGGTAAAAGTATATATTAATTTAGTATACAATACAGGACTTCCGGGCGGTTCGCCAAGTTTTGCCGATCCGTATGATTTTCAAACCAGATTACCGGATTATAAAAGAGCAGATGTTGGTTTTTCCTATGTTTTAGTAGATGAAAGTAAACTTAAAAATTCCGGTTGGTTAAAACCTTTTAAAGAATTTACTTTAGGATTTGAAATTTTCAACATCTTTGATGTACAAAATTCCATTACCAATACTTTTGTGAGAGATGTCAGTACTAAAGTACAGTATTCTGTACCAAACTTTCTTACGCCAAGAGTGTTTAATGTGCGAACCACGATGCGGTTTTAGAAAGATTTAGGAAAATTAAAATGGTGAATCCAATTATGCACCAATAAACTCTTTTAAAACACCCACCACATAATCTATCTCTTCTTTAGTATTAAATGCCGAAAAGGAAAATCTTATCGATGGTTTTTTAATTTCTTCCTCGCTAAGAATGGCTTGTAGTACATGCGAGCCTTTATCGCTTCCACTCTGGCAAGCGCTACCTTTTGAGCAAGCAATTCCTTTTAAATCTAATTGAAATAACAAGAGCAACGCTTTTTCTTGAGCAATAGGCAAACGTACACTAATCAAAGTATATGTACTGTTTTCCATATCAGTACAAGAGCCATTAAAGACTACTCCGGGTATATTCTTAACCAATTGCTCGATAAAATATCTTTTTAAATCGGTAACGTAGGCTTTTTCTTTTTCCAGATGGTCATAGGCTAATTGAAATGCCGTTTCTAATCCTGCTATATTATGCACCGATTCTGTACCGGCTCTTAGACCGCGTTCTTGCTCTCCACCGTGAATTAGTGCGTGCAATCCACTATTTTTTCTAACAAAAGCAAAACCAACTCCTTTTGGTCCATGAAATTTGTGTCCGGCAACCGCAGTAAAATTTACAGGAATTTTTCCTAAATCTAAAGGATAATGTCCAATAGACTGCACTGTATCGGAATGAAATAAAGCGTGATGTTCCTTGCATAAAGTTGCTACCCGTTCGATATCTAACATACTCCCAATTTCGTTATTGATATGCATTAAACTAACCAAGGTTTTCTTTGTAGAATCCTGTAGGAGGGTTTCTAAATGACCATAATCCACAAAACCGGATGCATTTATTTTTACAAATACAATTTCTATATTAAAATCTTTATGCAGTTGTTCTACTGTATGCAAAATAGCGTGATGCTCTATGGGAGAAGTAATGATGCGTTTCACTTCTAAATCTCTTACACAACTATTTATAATTAAATTGTCTGCTTCAGTACCACCGGAAGTGAAAATAATTTCAGCTGCAGTAACGTTTAAGTAACTTGCTATAGTTTTCTGGCATTTTCAATTATAGCTTTAGATGTTCTACCGTAAGAATGTGTAGATGAAGGGTTTCCATAATCATTTTTCATTACTTCTATCATTCTTACAATCACTTCCTCACGAAGTTGGGTTGTAGCTGCACTGTCAAAATATACTCGGTTCATTCTTGTAAAAAAAGATTAATTACAAATATTTAGTTTTCCTTTGGGATAAAGTTTGACAAAACTATTACTTTTGCCGAAGACATCCTTGCTTATGAAACGATTTTTTTTATTTATTGTACTCCTTTTTGCTTTAAATTCATGTGATGATGGCGATATCATTATTACATCATTTGATTTTGAAGAAATTGCAATAGAACAATGTGGAGGTATTGAGCAGTTTGTATTTTTTAAAATTAACAGTACTAATTTTGAAACTCTTTCCTTGCAATTAACTACCCAAGATTCCATATTAAGCTCTGTCATAACAAAAAATTACCCTTTAAATTCCAGTACTAACGTAGTAAATTACAGAACGTTTAGTGAAAATATAACGTCGGCTTATTTTTGCAGTGCCATTCCTCCTCTTACACCAAGGGTTGATCTTGATTTTATAAGTACACAAGGAACAGCTTCTATAGTAACCACAGCGGTTTTTTTAGAAACCGGTACTGGAATTTCAACAGACTCTATCATTGCTTATTCTACCTTAATCACTTTACAAAACCTTCGCTTAGAAAGTGAAACGGAAACCATTACACAAGAAACTTTGGTTTTAGGAACCGTGGAAACGCCTGCAAATTAGTTTTGTAAAAAGTCGAGTAAACAAATTTTACACTTTTGGATTTTGAAAAAAATACACTTCGGTAGCACCTCTGCCATATTTTTGATAATCGGCATCGTAAAATTTTATGTTTTCATATCGTTTAAAAAGGTATTCCAGTTCGGTGCGAAGTACCCCCTCGCCTATTCCGTGAATAAAAACCACTCGCTGAATTCTTTTTTGAACAGCAAAATCCAATTGGCGTTTTGCCGTTTCTAACTGAAGCGTAAGCATATCATAATTATCCATCCCTTTAGTAGAAGGTACTAACTGATGGATGTGTAAATCTACTTCCATTGCTGGTTGTAGACGCTCCTTTCTTGATGGTGTTGCTCCTTTTTTTCGCTTTGGAACTTCTTTTTCATTTATAAATTCTTGCTTAGAAATACTTGATAGTTTTGAAAACTCTTTGGCATTTTCTATTTTAACCAAATCCTTTTCTGAATATTCTATAGAAAAACCATCTTCCGTAAGCACATGAATTCTGTTTGCAACAATTTGCAAAACCCTGCCTTCAATGGCTTCATCTAAAACGCTAACGGTATCGCCTATTTTAAATTTCACGAGATTTTATTTTGGACAAATGTACCGGTATTTACCAATAAATAAAAAACAACTCCATTTAAATCCTTTAAAACAGCATAAAAAATACGGTTTCCTTTAAAAAAATGGTTCTTAAAAAGCAATAGAGCACTTACTATCAACTATCTAAAACAAATATTTTTAAAATATTTAACAAAATTTAAAAATAAATTGTACATTTGAAATATTTTAACCGCAGTTAGCACCCCAAACTACTGTATTTTAATAAATTAAGATATTATGAAACACCTACTACTCTCAGCAACGATGTTGCTTTTTTCAGGTACTTTATTAGCACAGTTGCATGTACAACCAAATGGCATAGAAGATTCTTATGTTTATGTAAACAATGAAATTCTATATGTTACTGATTATGTAAGTTTAGAGGAAAATACTGTTGGCTCCACAAATGCCAGTATTTACTTAAGAAACGACGGTCAACTCATTCAAGGAGGCGTTGCTTCTAATAACACCGGCACAGGAAAACTTTCAATATGGCAACGTGGTTTTGCCAATGCTTTTGACTATAATTGTTGGGCTTCGCCTGTGGGAACCCCTGGCGCTACTACCGGAAATACCAATTTTGGTATTTCTAAATTATACGATGTACAAAACCAACAATTTGGCCCGGAGCATCTTACCGATAGCAAACAACAAATACACACCACCAGTTTAAATGGTGTGCCAAGTGGTCTTGGTTTCCCAACCGAATTGAAAGTATCTTCCCGATGGATTTACACCATGCGTGCTTTAAGTGGGTATGCAAATTGGGTGTATATAGGCGCAACAGACGGTCTTGCACCCGGTGAGGGCTTTACTATGAAAGGCACAGGTACTACCGGTACAGCAGAATTTGCCCACGAACAACTTTACGACTTTAGAGGAAGACCTAATAGCGGTAACATTTCTGTGGAAGTAAAACATACTGCAGGCGTACCTCAAGAAACCCTAACCGGAAACCCATATCCTTCAGCGATAGAT
>Ga0100401_1003793_pt1 | contig 11371 bp, 13 predicted proteins | sample CryGeymeta201525_FD_80421 | JGI IMG/M metagenome (GOLD analysis project Ga0100401, IMG submission 80421) | Groundwater microbial communities from Crystal Geyser aquifers in Utah, USA - Crystal Geyser metaG 2015-25 | ecosystem: Environmental > Aquatic > Deep subsurface > Groundwater | place: USA...
ACTCTGAACCCCTGAACACTGAACACTTACAACGCTTGGAATTGGCGATACGCCATGCTATATTATCGACTCATTTACTCAAACAATTTGCGATTAAGGAGCTAATATTCTGATCTTGAATCCAGCGAGTGACTAAGACAAACTGCAACCATGTCGCCACCAACCATTAAACCGCACCGTTTCCAACCTGGCATCGAAACGCTGCTCCGCGGCAAGAACGCCAGCGCACTGAAAGGGCGCCGCATAGGCTTGGTCAGCCATCTGGCTGCCGTTGACCGCAACGGCACCACGACCGCCCAGCGGCTGCACGATGCCCCCGGCATCGAGCTGGCCTGCCTGATGGGGCCAGAACACGGTTATTTCGGGATTGCCGCCGCTGGCGAATCCTGCCGCTCACAGAGGCATCCCGACTGGCGTATCCCCATCTATTCGCTTTACGGCGAGACGCGCAAGCCACGCCCGGAATGGCTGCGCAAACTCGATCTGCTCGTTATCGACCTCCAGGATCTCGGCTGCCGCCCCTATACATATGTATCCACACTTAAGCTCGTGCTGGAAGCCGCTGCCGAAGCGGGTCTTGCGGTGATCGTTGCCGATCGCCCGATCCCCCTGCCATGCACCATGGACGGCCCCATGCTCGATCCGCGATTCGAAAGCTTTGTCAGCGCCATCAACGCCCCCATGGTCTATGGCATGACCCCGGCGGAAACCGCCCGCTGGCTGCAGCAGACCTGCCTGCCGCCTGTTGACCTGCAGATCGCGCCGATGCAGGGCTACCATCGTGAAATCATGCCGCTCGCCAGTGCCCCGCCGTTCATGCGACCGTCGCCGTCGATCGTCTCGCGCGAGTCTGCGCTCTGCTTCCCGGCCACGGTCTGCCTGGAGGGGCTGCCGCATATTGATCACGGCCGCCAGACCGCGATGCCCTTTCAACTGGTCGGCGCACCATGGACCCGGGGGGAACCGCTGGCCGAGGCCTTGAACAGCCAGCGGCTTCCCGGTGTCGTTTTTCATCCGCATCACTACCAACCGCCCAGTGCAACAAAGCCATTCTCCGGCATCCGCCTCACCATCACCGATGCCGGCACCTTCCGGCCCGTACTGACCGGCATCACCATCCTGGCCGTTCTGGCCGACTTGCATGGACGCAACCGCGTCTGGCATAAACGCACCACCCGCGCCGAGTTCTTCGACAAGCTCATGGGCACGGACACCGTACGCCTGGCCCTGATGGAGGGAACCCCACCCGCTACGATCGCCGCCGCCTGGCGCACCGGCCACCGACGGTTCATGAAACAACGCAGCACCTGCCTGCTTTACAACAATGCGCACAATACAGAAGAGGACAATAAATAGTAGGTCGCGGCACCTTGCCCGACCAACCGAGCACAAGTGGCCAGCCAACTAACGCATGCTGGGCTGGACAGGCAAGGGTGCCGGTCCTACATTTGCTTACCAACAACTATTGCATATCGATTATGCTTTAAGGACATATTTCAGGAATTGAAAACAAGACGATCACATCCAGACAAAGCCATCCTGCTTGCCGCCGGATTCGGATCGCGGCTGGCCCCACTCTCGCACGACCTGCCGAAACCGATGATGCCGTTGTGGGGCATTCCCGTCATCGAGCATGTCGTCGACACCATGGTCTGCGGGGGCGTGCGCGATGTTCTGATCAACCTGCATCACAACCCGCAAGCCCTCCTGGACTGGGCACTACGCCGCCGCGGCTCATCCCCACGGATCCAGTTCTCCTTCGAACCGGAGATCGCCGGCACCGGTGGCGCGTTGCGCAAGGCGGCGCACTTCATCGGCAACGAGCCTTTCTGGATGGTGAATACCGATATCGCGTTCGCGTTGGATCCCGAGCCGCTGCTCGCGGACTTCCAGCAGCACCAGCCCTTGGCCACGCTCTGGCTCGACGCCACGCGCGGCCCCCGCACCGTTGAGCTGGCGGTCGATGGAGAAATCGCCAATTTTGCATCCGCCGCCCCCGGCACGGACGGCACCTATACCTTCTGCGGCTTGCAGCTCCTCAGCCCGGCCATTCTGGATTTCCTGCCCGACGCCTCATTCAGCAGCATTGTCGACGGTTATCGGCGGGCGCTGGCAAAGGGCGTCGCGGTACGGGGCTGCTGTCCGTCCGATACGTACTGGGCTGATCTCGGCACACCGGAACGTTATCTGGCGGCACACCGCGAAATCGCCGATGCCCACCGCCGCAAGCGCCCCGGTGGCGCATTGCTGCATGCAACGGAGGCAAGGCGCATGCGCCGCAGTATCCCGGCGGGCGTGCAAACACAAGGCGTTGTCGCGATCGGACATCGCGTTTCCCTGCCGACTGGCGTGTCGCTGGCCAACTGTGTCATCTGGGATGACGCGGTGCTGCAACCGGGGGCGCGCCTGGCCGACAGCATTGTCGGACGCCGGGCGGTCGTGCGGGCCATGCAGCAAGGCGGAGCCAGCGTGCAAGCCGACGTTCTGCCGCCTGACCCCGTGCTCACGGCAGCGCTGCGCGCCATGCGGGCAACGCCCACCGCCACCACCCTCACAGCCTTGCCCGCCCGTGGTTCAGACCGCCGTTTTGAACGACTGGCGACCGATCACCGCCGCGGCATCCTGATCCGCTATGACGACCAGAAGCGTCCGGAGAATGCCCGTTATGCCCCGCTGGCCCGCGCACTGGGTGCTGTCGGCGTCCGCGTCCCGCGCGTCGTGCTGGACCTGCCGGACCAGAAGGCCACGCTTTTCGAGGATGCCGGCACGCGGTCCCTGCAGGATGCGCTGCCTGGCCTGTCGCGCAGCGCGCGCCGTCGGCATTACCGGCGTGTGATCGATCAGGTCCTGCGGCTGCACGCCCTGTCGCCGGAAAACCTGCCACCGCTGGAGCCGCCGTTCTCGCCCGCACTCTACCGCTGGGAGCGTGAACTTTTTATCACGCATTTCCTCACCAACACCCTGCACATGGCGGCTAGCCCCCCGCTGCGCCGTGTGCTGAAGACCTGCGCGACGGTGCTCCAGCGGCAGCCGCAAGTGCCGGTGCATCGCGACCTGCAATCGAGCAATATCCTGCTGCCGCGCGGGGGGCCGGTCCTGATTGATTTCCAAGGCATACGGCTGGGCGCGGCGGCCTATGATCTGGCCTCGCTGCTCTGTGACCCCTACGTCATGCTCGACGACGCAGACCGCCGCGCCCTGCTCAATGACTATTGCACCGCCAGCCCGCAGGGGGCTGCCATCCGCGAAGCCTTTCCCTACGCCGCCGTGCAGCGGCTAGCCCAGGCACTGGGAGCGTTCGGCCGGCTCTCGGCCAATCCCGCCACCGGACGGTTCGTGCAGCACATCCCGCCCGCCACCGCCATGCTCAACGCCATGATGACGCAACTGCCGGCAATCCATGCCAGACTCCAGCACCCCCTGCCGACTGGAGGGCGAGCGTCCCCGCGAGCCGCGCACGGCTAACCACCGTTGCCTTTTACATTCTCATGTACATCGGCTCGCGAGGACGCTCGCCCTCCAGATGAGAATTTGGTGGCGTCTGCCGATTGGAGGGCGAGCGTCCTCGCGAGCCGCGCCCGGCTTACCACCGCAACACATGCAATTCCCCCTGCCACGGCCAATCTTCCGCCTGCGCAACCAATTCTTTCCGCACGGGGTTTTGACACACATACGCCCACTTCTCGTGATAATGGTCGCCGCTGCGGATCTGCGTGTCCCAGCACTCGGACTGCCAGCGCCAGGGTTTATCCTCCGCACCGGCTCGCGGGGACGCTCGCCCTCCAGACGTATCCTCCGCGCCAGCTCGCGAGGACGCTCGCCCTCCAGATGAGAATTTGGTGGCGTCTGCCGACTGGAGGGCGAGCGTCCCCGCGAGCCGCGCCCGTCTAACCACCGCACTCTCCGCAACACCCTCTGGCGAAAGACGAATCGTAACCCGTCGTTTCAGGAATGAAACCCATTGCATCAGACCCACGCGCGGCTCTTTCGCTGGCGAAGAGAAGAAATGCACATGGTCGGGCATGATCATATAGCGGCCAACGCTCCAGGCATTGGCATCCGCACACGCTTGCAGGAACGTATCGTGAAAGCCCTGATTGGCGAGATAATCACCGCGAGGTGTGATCGTCAGCGTCACAAAAACAATAACCGGCTGGTTGTGGCGTTCAACCGGTGCGTGGTGCGGCAGTTGCTTGCGCTGCGGGTGACTTGATTTCGTATCGGGCGTACATTCCATAAATGCATTCTCCGGCTGTTGAACCATTGGGCTTATGCGCCTATCCTCCGCACCGGCTCGCGAGGACACTCGCCCTCCAGATGGCAATCCACGCACACCCCCGCACCTGGAGGGCGAGCGTCCCCGCGAGCCGCTCCCGTCTAACCCCGCCCACCTCCCAAAAAGCCCCGCCGGGACGTTCGCCGCGTCTCCACGCGACTACCAGCCCCGGCGGGGCACCTCCTGTTCGGTTTGCCCCGTCATCCGAGACAAACCCGGATCGCTGACTGGCCGTTTCCATCGCACACGCACGGCATCCTTGAACACCGTGCCCCGGCAATGAACCGTACTGGGCAACACCACCACCCGAACGCCATTATCGTTGTTCCTGTTCGTGGGTTGATTCCTGTTGCGGTACGCGCAACGCGTGGTATTGGCTTGGTTGTTCCAGCCGCCGCCCCGCACCACGCGGCACGCACTTTGTGCCAGCGTCCATCCACTCTTTCATCCGTCGCTCGAAATCCATGACCAGCCTGACGGCACCGGCCTCTAGGGCATGCCCCCGCCAACCGGCCATCCGCCGATTCAAGTCCGCCTCGGTCAGCCGCCCGTCAAGACACTGACCCGTATCGCGCCGACACCGCCTCAGGGCACGACGGCGGTTTGCCGATGGCAGCCTTCGTCCGCGAGGGAAAAACCGTACCCCAAGAAAGGTGACACCCTCCTCCCGTCGAAACACTCGCGTCTTTCCGGGATGCAAGCGCAACCTCAACCTCGAAGCTTCGGCGTCCAGGCGTTCACGCCAATCCCGCAGGCATGCCTTGCTGTCGGCAAAGAGCGCCAGATCATCGACGTATCGTGCATAATGCCCACAGCGCAGCGTTTCTTTCACAAAGTGGTCGAGCGGATCAAGGTAGATATTGGCGAAGAACTGGCTGGTCTGGTTCCCCAGTGGCAACCCATGACGCCGCTCGAACGGGGTCCAAAGCATATCACCGAGAAAGTAGGCCGCCACCGGCTCCTGCGGATTGCTGGCATCCACAATCAGATCCATCAGCGACAGCGTCCGGCGACAGCGCAAGGCCCGGCGAAACTGCGCCTTGAGCACCGCGTGATCCATCGAGGGAAAGAACTTGGCGAAGTCCACCCGCAACACATAGGGATAACGCTTGAGCCCGGCCTCGAAATGATCGCGCGCTTTTGAAGTACCCATCCCCAGCCGGTTGGCAAAGGACTCCGATACAAACCGCCGTTCCCAGACGGGCTCGATCACGTTGCATAATGCGTGATGAACGACCCGGTCACGGAACGGGGCCGCGCTGATCAATCGACGCTTCGGCTCGCTGATCCAGAACGAGCGATAGGATCCAGGCTGGTAAGTTCCGTTTAGGAGTTCTTCCCGAAGCTTCCAGACTTCCGTTTCCAGTCCCAGACGGAACTGGTCAACATACGGCTTCTGCCGCTTGCCCAAAGCGGCCTTGTGCGCCGCACCCAGCAGGTTTTCAAGCGAGCAGATCTGCTCGAAAAGGTGGTTGACCGTTTTCGGCATGTCAGGTTCCCTCGCTGCGTAGCCAGCCACCGATCATCTTGCCAACCTCCAGCAGTTCGCCAATCGCGTAGGTGTACTGGTCGTCACTCAGGTAGCGCCGATCATGGCTGAGGCGGATCATCACCCGCAGGACCTCTAGATCCGTGTTTGCCGCTTCCAGGTTATCCTTGCGCCGACGCCCATAAGCTGCCCGCACGAGCTTCTCAACGATGTCGAGAGCCGTGTCGCTCAACCGTTGGCCAAACGTGAAGCGGGCACTTTTCGGGAATTTCTCGACACGATCCAGCAACCAGCCGGTCAACAGGTAGAACCGCTGGAAAACGGGCGGCATCGCCCATTTCTGTTCTTTATTTTCAGTCATTGTGATCTGAATAAAATCAATTCATAAAATGGTGCGCGGCTCCGCCGCGCAACAAATCAAAAATGAAACTTCACGGCCTGGGCAACACCACCACCCGAACGCCAAAATCGTAGTTCCTGCACGCGGGAAGATACCTGAAGCGGTACGCGCAACGCGCGGTATGGGCCTGGTCGAGCCAGCCGCCGCCCCGCACCACGCGGCATTCCTGCTGCTCCGTTTTCTTTTCCCCTCCCTGCCAGTATTCCACTGTCTGCTGGTCTCCCTTGGTCACGGCTGGCGGATTGCGCTGGCCGTCCCGCAACTGTTCGTAGGCAGCCGCCGCATAATAGTCCATGCACCATTCCCACACATTACCGGCCATGTCGAAAAGCCCGTACCCGTTCGCCCTGTAACTGCTCACCGGCACGGTTGTATCGGAATAGCCATCTGTGCGCTGCAGCACCGTGCGCTGGTAGGGTTCCCACCATTTCCGCCATTCATCGACGGTCTTCAACTCGCTCACATCGGCAATACGTTCCGCTGTATTGGCCTCTTTCCGGTCCCACTGGCTCCCCCAGGGCCAGAGCACTTCACGACCGCCCTTGGCTGCCTTCTCCCACTGCGGCTCGGTCGGCAGGTCGCCACCCATCCAGCGGGCGAACGCCCGAGCCCCGAACCAGGACAGTTCCACTACCGGATGATTACCGCCACCGGACTTTACACGAAACTGACCGCCGGAGTGTTCGATCTTGACGGCACCCGCTAGACCACACCACGTCACGCCGCCTTCGGTCTGGTTGCCCTTCTCGTTGAGGAATTGCACGAACTGGGCGCAGGTGACTTCCGTCTCGCCGATCCAGTAGGCGTCCAGATGGATGCGGCGCAGGGGCTGGGTATCCGCCCAATCCGCACTGCCGAGGTTGAATTCGCCTGCCGGGACGAGTTTGAGACGGTAGCCGGTCTGCTCATGCACGATCGTGTAGGGCAGGCGGCTGGACTGATCGTAGCCGTCCGCCGATTCGGCACGGAAGCCTGCTGGTACTTGCGACGGACGTTCCGCACGTATCTTCTCCGCCTGCCGGGCGCGTTCCTCGGCCTCCTTGCGCAGGCGCTCGGCCTCGTCGGCCCGGCGCTGGGCGTCGGCAAGCTGCTTTGCTTCCGCCTGGCGTCTCGTCTCGTCCGCGCGGGCCGCCGCCCCGCTGGCATCGGCCCAGTAGCGGGCGAAATTGGCGCGGGCCGCCGGAGTGTTGCCCCGCAGCAGTTCCAACTGGTCGAGCAGGTCGTCCAGCGGCTTGCCGGTCCATTGGCGGGAGGCCTTGTCAACCTCGTCCACCATCACGGCGCTGATGCGCTCGCGATCGGCCCGGCGGGCCGCCTCCAGCAGTTCCAGGGCGCTCCCGCGCCGTTTCTGCAGGCTGTCGAGCGCCTCGCGCGTGGCGGTGGACACCGCCAGCGGGATGTCGCGGGCCTGCTCGTCGCACTCCGACCACGGGGTCTGTTCCCGGCCGCGGTTGCGCTTTACCCACGCCTCGGTGCTGGCGGAGGCATACTGCAGCACACTGCCCAGCCGGATGTAGCCCCGCTCGTCCGGCCTGGCCCGCCCGCGCAGCGCCTCGATCAGGAAATGCGTGTAGACCCCGAGCTGTAGGTCGGGTGCCTCCCACGACTGCTGCTGCGCCTTGCACGAGATCAGCCGGGCCACGCCCTTGGCGGCGATGAACGCCTGCTGCAGCCCCGCCGACATGGCGTCATCCCCGCGCGTGCCACCGGCAACACCGGGAGGCAGCTCGCGGCAGGCGTCAATGATCATGATCTTCTTGCCGGCCCTGGAATCCTGCAGCGTGGCCGTGACGGTGTCCAGGGCAATCCCGGTATCGCGCAAATGCTGCCGGAGCCCGTCGCGGGGCATCAGGTACGCCTGCCCGTCCTTCTCGTAGCCGTGCGAGGAGAACGTGACCAGGATGGCGTCGTCGGGGTTGTCGGCCATGCGGCTGATCCGCGATAGCTGCGCCAGGATACGGCTTTTATCGGCCACCAGCAGATTAACCCCGCTTGTCTTCAGCGTTGCGAGCTGCGCCTGCGCGGCGGGCGGCAGGGAGTCCGCCGCATAGCTCAGCGCCAGCCAGGCCCGCTGCGGAGGCACGAGCTTGAGTTCCTGCGTGAAGAGATGCGCCAGGGCGATCGCGTCGGCTGGCGCGTAGCGCAGCGGGTTCAGACCGGACTCGGAATCGGCAAACGCGCCGATTCCCGCGAACAGCGCCGCATTGAGGACGCTCGCTCCCCACATGAAAATCCAGAGTGCTCCGCCGACTGGAGGGCGAGCGCCCTCGCGAGCCGTCGTGGCAAAGGGTTCATCGTGTCAAGTGATTTCCAGTCCGCAGTTTTGGGACATCAGGAAAATGCTGGGATAATGCTCGAAATCCGGCCGCGTTTGTGGTTCACTGCGGGCGATGTGTAACAACAGCGGGAAATGGTAGAGAATGGGGAACGTCCTATACTTCGGCGACAACCTTGACATCATGCGGCGCTACGTGCCGGATGATTCCGTTGACCTTGTCTATGCCGACCCACCGTTCAAGAGCAACCAGAACTACAACGTTCTGTTCTAGGAAAAGGACGGCAGCCGCGCTGCCTCGCAAATCCTCGCCTTTGAAGATACGTGGACATGGGACTCGGAAGACGAAGCCGTCTTCGCTGATCTGGTGACTGCCGGGGGCAAGGTCGCCGATGCGCTGCAAGCCTTCCGCCAGCTTATCGGCCCGTGTGACATGCTCTCCTATCTGGTCATGATGGCGCCGCGCCTCATGGAGTGCCGCCGCGCTTTGAAGCCGACCGGGAGCATGTACCTGCACTGCGACCCGGCGGCGAGCCACTATCTGAAACTGCTCATGGATGCCGTCTTCGGACCCGCCAACTTCAGGACGGAAATCGTCTGGAAGCGTAGCAGCGCGCACAGTGACGCCAAGCAGGGGCGCGCCCAGCATGGCCGAATCCATGATGTGATTTTCTTCTACACGAAGACGAATGAATGGTTCTGGAATCAGGTCTTCACGCCCTACGATCAAACGTCTGTGGACAGCTTCTACAAGCACACGGAAGCGGGGACCGGGCGGCGGTATCGCCTGGGCGACTTGACCGGGCCGGGCGGTGCGGCCAAAGGCAACCCGAGTTACGAAGTCATGGGCGTAACCCGGTTCTGGCGGTACAGCAAAGAGAAGATGGCTGCGTTAATCCAAGAGGGCCGCGTTGTCCAGACGAAGCCAGGAGCCGTTCCCGCCTCCTGGGAAACGGATCGCCAGGTCCTCTTGCATAATGGCCACGATGTACAGACGCTGCGCCAGTTCCCGACGTTTGTGGAGGCCGAAGTGCGGAGGGGTGCGGATGGCGTGATTCTGCAATGGGTCCAGGACAGCGCCTTCCGCTTTTTCCCACTCGTCGAACATCCCGATTTCGGGCTGGCGTTGCACCCCTTCGATCTGGCGACCAACAAAGTCCTGGCGCTGGTTGGCCGGGCTGCAGTCCGGGATTGGGTGGACATCATCCATTGCCATGCCTCGCTACAGTCCTTCGGGCTCCTCGTATGGGCGACATCGGGCAAGGACCCGGGCCTCAGCCCCTCCTTCATCCTTGAGCAGGCCGCCCGTTCAGCCCATTATGCCAAGTCGGATCTGGCGACACTGGCCTTCGACGGAACCGTCCCGGACATTGAAGGCATGGTGAAAACTTGGCGCATGATGCTCCGTGAGGCCGATGACATCGCCGCGCTGTTGCCGGAAGACCATGTTGGAACGTGCATCCTGACGCGCAACGGCGACTTGTTTGACGGCACGATCGACGCGCTGCAACGCGCGGTGGAGAACGATATGCTCGTCTTCCACGAAGGCGCAATCCGCGGTGCCTGGCCCCGACTTCGCCCCCACTCGGAGGGGCTGCATCATGAATGACACCATTACTGATCTTGACCGCAAGCTGGCGGAAGGCTGCCTGAAATGCCCGGCGTGCAATCATGCCCGCAAAAAACAGCGCGGTTTGCTATTCTGGTTCGTCAAAATGGTCGAAGGCAGACTCTGCCCCCAGTGCCGGGCATACGAAAAGGTGTATGGACGCAAGGCCCATGAAAAGATGTCTTGACGCATTAGGAAGGACTCCTGCATGACCAAACGCGAGATCATCAAGACCCTGCTGGCCAGGCAGCTCCCGGAACGGGTGGGGCTGGACGAGCATTTCTGGCCCCACATCATCCCGAATGCCTCGGTAAGCTCAACGGCATGAAGGCCCTGCGAGCCCCCTACGTCTACATGTCGGACCACTCGATCCCGCCCAGCGTGACGGTAGCCGATTACGAGTACATGCTCGAACTCTTCCAGGCCAACTGCCGCTACGAATGAGGAATCCTGCCCCGGATTGCCATTACCGCGCCCTGGTCAGGGAGCAAGCACGAGCAGACCTGGTACAAAGGCGAAATGGGCGTCATAGGAAACAAGCCGTGCACCGCATTCCATGGCGGCTGCCGCGATCCAGATGTCATTGGTAGGGATCGGGGTTCCGGCCCGCGATAATTGACTGACAAGTGATCCATAACGCTCTGCGACTCCTTCGTCTACAACAGTGTGGTCGACGCCAGGCTGACTCAGGAAGGCAGCCAACTGCTCACGATTGGCCTGACGACGGCTTCCAAGCTCGAATCCGGCATGTAGTTCCCCCAGTACCGTGGCGGGCACGAGGATCTCTTCGACTGACTCCAGCAGGTCTTTCAGCGGGGCATGTCCCAGCATCAAACGACTATACGCATTCGTGTCGAGGCAAACTTTCATGGACCCCACACCTCCGCATCGATCTTCTCGAACATGGCGGTATGGCGCTCGAACTCCCGATACTCTGCCTCCTGCCAGCCCCCCGAGAGCATTGATAAATCGCGTTTCTTCCCATCGGTCGTCTTAACGCCCAAAGCCTCCTCAAGCAACTCAATCGTCGTCCGGTTAATGCTGCGTCCGGATCGACGGGATCTGGCGCGCAGCTTCTTTTCGACTGCATCCGGTATTCGCCTCAAGGTCATTTGTGCAATCATGGACACCTTCTTGTTATGTTATAAACGACATCATCATGCTTTCATATATGACATCACTTGTCAACCTGCTCGATTTGTAATGGGTCAGTTATAGGGGTGTTTGCCTGAGTTGCCTATAAGTTGGCCATTTGGCCTGCACTATTTCGGTGAACGAGAGCGGCGACGAGAGCGGTGAACGATTCAAATTCCCACTCGTTG
>Ga0100401_1003796_pt1 | contig 11367 bp, 9 predicted proteins | sample CryGeymeta201525_FD_80421 | JGI IMG/M metagenome (GOLD analysis project Ga0100401, IMG submission 80421) | Groundwater microbial communities from Crystal Geyser aquifers in Utah, USA - Crystal Geyser metaG 2015-25 | ecosystem: Environmental > Aquatic > Deep subsurface > Groundwater | place: USA...
GCGCTTCGGTAAACGCCATCAAATCCTGGTAGTCCCAATACGCCGCGTAGAACTCCATCATGGTGAACTCGGGGTTGTGGCGCACGCTGATGCCTTCGTTGCGGAAACTGCGGTTGATCTCGAACACACGATCAAAGCCGCCGACGATCAGGCGCTTGAGGTACAGCTCGGGCGCAATGCGCAAAAACATTTGCTGATCCAGCGCGTTGTGGTGGGTGGTGAAGGGCTTGGCATTGGCACCGCCGGGGATCGGGTGCAGCATCGGCGTTTCAACTTCGATGAAATCATGGCTCACCATGAAGTCGCGCACCGCGCTGACGGCCTTGCTGCGGGCGATAAAGCGTTTTTTGGTGTCCTCGTCGGTCATTAAATCGACGTAGCGTTGGCGGTATTTAACCTCTTGGTCGGCCATGCCGTGGAACTTGTCGGGCATCGGGCGCAGGCTTTTGGTCAGCAGACGGATGCGGCTGGCGTGGATGGAGAGCTCGCCGGTTTTGGTTTTGAACACCATGCCTTCTGCGGCCACGATGTCGCCCAGGTCCCAGTGTTTGAACGCGTTGTAAAGGTCTTCGCCCACGTCGTCGCGTTTGATGTAGACCTGGATGCGCCCGGTGCTGTCTTGCAGCGTGGCAAAACTGGCTTTGCCCATGACGCGCTTGAGCATCATGCGGCCCGCCACTTTGGCCTGCGTGCCTTGATCCATCAGGGCTTCAGGCGATTTGGCCTCATGCGCAGCAAACAGCTTGGCGGCGTGGTCGGTGGGTTTGAAGTCGTTGGGGAAGGCCGGGCCTTTGCCCTCAGCCTGGGCCTGGCGCAGGGCCTTGAGCTTTTCTCGACGCTCCAGGATGAGCAGGTTGTCGTCTTGCAGGGGGGCGGGCGATTCGATGGACGCGATTTTGGAGTCAGACATGGGGTGCAATCGTGGGGGCCGTATGGGGGTTCATACGAAACCGCGCATTTTAAAGGGGCGGCGGTGTTGGCTATGATGCGGCGCACGTGTTTCACCCCCAGACGGATTGCCATGCTGTACCAGATTGTGTCGTTGTTGCTTGAAGTGGTTGCCGGTTTTTTGAGCGGCGCTTGCCTGTTGCGCCTGTACATGCAGTACCAACGCGTGCCGATGTCTGCGCGCTCTGGCAACCCGCTGGGCAAGTTTGTTTTTGCGTTGACCGACTGGATCGTGCTGCCGCTGCGTCGCGTGGTGCCGGCCATCGGCGCGCTCGATACTGCCAGCTTGCTGGCGGCGTTTTTGCTTCAGTTGGCTGAATTTGGCTTGCTGTGGTTGCTGGCGGGTGCCGCCGGTGGCCTGTTTGCAGTGCCGATACTGGCCGCTTTTGGCCTGCTGCGCATGGCGATTTCGGGCCTGACCGTGGCGGTGATCATTTACGCGGTGCTGTCGTGGGTGCAAACCAGCTCGGTCATGGCTGACGTGATCGAGCGCCTGGTGGCCCCATTGCTGCAGCCGATTCGCCGTTTTTTGCCGCTCATTGGCGGCATCGACCTGTCACCGCTGGTGCTGCTGGTGATGTTGCAGATTGCGGCGATCGTGCTGGGCAACCTGCAAGCGGCGGCGCTGATGGCTTTTTGATCTCTCGCTTTTTTTTGGGGTGCACCGGACAATGGCGCTTTCCAATCTTTCAGGATCAAGCGATGCCACCCGTCGTTGCCCACCAGCTTGCCATGTCCGCCCAGGATGCGCTGCTGTACGTCCATGCCAGGCCAGCGCGCGAGGGCGCGCCGACTTTTGTCTTTGTCAACGCGCTGACCGGCTCGACCGACGCCTGGGAAGCGGTGGTGGCGCCGCGTTTGCGCAAACAGGGCTTTGGCACCTTGGGCTGGAATTTTCGTGGTTAGACGGGCACGGCTTTTGCCCCCGATGTGGCCTTGACAGACGCCTTGATTGTGGGCGACTTGCAGCTTCTGATGCAGCAACTGGCCCCCGAGCGGCCTGTGTTGGTCGGTCGGTCGATTGGTGGCTTGTACGCGGCGCGCGCCGTGTTGGCTGGCACCACCGCGGTGGGCCTGGTGTTGCTCAATACCTTGCGCGAAATCGGTCCGCGCATTGCCTGGATCAACCAGGCACTGCCAGCCACGGTGGGTTATGGCGGGGTCGGGCTGTTTATGGACGCCTTGCTGCCGCTGTTGGCGCACCCGGATTACCTGGTTCGCGTGCGTGGTGACCGTCTCAAAGGCGGCTACACCCCCCTGGATCCGTTGCACGGGCACATGAATTTGATGCGCCGTTCGGTCGACACGGACTGGCATGTTCCTTGGCACGCGTTGCAACTTCCCAAGTTGGTGGTGACCGGCCTGGCCGACCGGGTGTTTCTGGACCTGGATGTGGTTGAGCGTCTGTGCCAACAATTGCCCAACGCGCGCCGACTGGACTGGGCCGACGCCGTCATTTGCTGCCGCAGGAGCGACCCGAGCAACTGGCGCAGGCTCTGGCCGACTTTGCCCAACAGGTTGGTGTATGAAGATTCCAGAGCGTTGGGCCCATCCGGCGGTAATGGTCGGCGTGGCGGGCCATGCGTCGCCCGAGTTTTTTGCCAAGCTGTCGGGCGTGGCAGGGCCGGAGGCCTCGGTTTGGCGCTACCTGCTGGGCGGTTTGGGTCTGGTGTTGTGGGCGTTGTCAGACCGTGCAAGCCGCGATCTTCTGGCACCGCTGCGCACCGAGGGTTTGCGCATCGTCTTGCTGTCTTTTTTTGGTGTCACATTGACCTATCTGGCGTTTCACTGGGCGCTGGATTTCGCCACCGTGATCCAGGTGGCCACGGTGACGACGACGATCCCGATCTTTGTCGGTTTCGCCAATTGGCTGATTAACGGGCAGCGCCCTGGCACCGTCAAGATCGTCACCGGCGTGATGGCAACGTTGGCCGTGGCCCTGCTGTTGACAGATGGCGCGCTCAACGCGCTGGCCGGGTCCGGGCAGACGATTTGGGGCGTCTTGCTGGCCATGGTCTGTGCGGCGCTGGGTTCGTTTTACGCGGTGATGGTCAAACCGGTGATGGCGCGGCATGGGGGGCGGCGCATCATCGCGCTGTCGATGATGATCGGCGGCATGGGATTGTGGTTGCGGGTGGGCGCGGGGTGGGGCATCTGGGTCAACCCGCTGACGCTGGCGGATCGGCCGCCGCTGGCCATCGTGATTCTGGGCACCATGCCCAGCGCGCTGCAGGTGCTGGCGATTGTGGTGGTGACCAGCTCGGTCTTTGTCGAGATGTTCTGGCTCCGAATTGCCGCCCGCTGGGGGCGTAGCGGCTAACCCGACGGGCTGATCAGGCGACCGCATCCGCGCTCTGGCGCGTGAGCATGGCCAGCGTATTGGCAATGGTCTTGCGCAGTTCGCGGCGGTCACAAATCAAATCCACCGCGCCCTTGGTCTGCAAAAACTCGGCACGCTGAAAGCCTTCGGGCAGCGTCACCCGCACGGTGGACTCAATCACCCGTGGTCCGGCAAAACCAATCAAGGCCTTGGGCTCGGCAATCACCACATCGCCCAAAAAGGCAAACCCGGCGGACACGCCGCCCATGGTCGGGTCGGTCAGCACGCTGATGAAGGGCAGGCCTTTCTTGGCCAGGTGCGTGAGTGATGCATTGGTCTTGGCCATTTGCATCAAACTCAGCAAGCCCTCTTGCATGCGCGCGCCACCAGTGGCGGTGAAGCAGACAAACGGCACCTTTTGGTCGATGGCGGTTTGCACCGCGCGGGCAAAGCGTTCGCCCACCACGCTGCCCATGCTGCCGCCCATGAATTCAAACTCAAGGCAGGCCGCCACCAGGCCAATGCCCATGACCGAGCCGCCCATGACCACCAGCGCATCGGTCTCGCCGGTGTTGTCCATGGCTTCTTTCAGGCGCTCGGGGTATTTGCGGCTGTCCTTGAACTTGAGTGCGTCCACCGGCAGCACTTCCTGCCCTATTTCATAGCGGCCTTCGTTGTCCAGAAACACATTCAGCCGGGCGCGCGCACCAATGCGGTGGTGGTGGCCGCAATTGGGGCAGACGTTCTGGTTTTGCTCCAGGTCGGTCTTGTAGAGCACGGTGTCGCACGCCGGGCATTTGATCCACACACCCTCAGGCACGCTGCGACGCTCTTTCGGGTTGGTTTGCTGGATTTTTGGGGGAAGCAGTTTTTCTAGCCAACTCATATCAATTTCTCCGGGCGTGTTGCGAGCTCTGGATCATAGGGATGTCATTGCGGACGTGATCCGCAATCTAGATGCATTCGGGTGCATGGATGCCGGATCAAGTCCGGCATGACAATTGGCCTGCATTATGAATCCAGCGCGGTACGAATTTCGCGCAGGAAGCTTTGCGCGGTGCTGGCCACCTGGTCGCGTGGCTGGTCGTCAATCAATTGGATGATTTTGCTGCCAATGACCACCGCATCGGCCACCTTGCCAATCGCTTGGGCGGTGGCCGCATCGCGAATACCAAAGCCCACGCCGACTGGCACAGCCACATGGGCACGGATGCGTGGCAGCATGGCCTCGACCGCATCCGTATCGAGCGCGCCCGAGCCGGTGACACCTTTGAGCGACACGTAGTAGACATAGCCCGTGGCGATGCGCCCCACTTGTGCCATGCGTTCTGGCGTGGAAGTGGGCGCTAACAAGAAGATCAAATCCAGCCCGTGAGCCTGGAGGTCGGCGGCAAAGTCCTCGCATTCCTCAGGCGGGTAGTCGACGATCAGCACGCCGTCCACCCCGACGGCTGCAGCATCCCGGACAAATGGGCTTGTAGCCCCCGCTGTGTCTGCGTGAGTAGCTCCATTTTCAGGAGTGGCATGGATCTGGTTGTAACGCTCCACCGGGTTGGCGTAGCCCATCAAGACCACGGGTGTGGTTTGGTTTTGCGTGCGGAATTCACGCACCATGGCCAGCACCTGCGCCAGGCCAATACCAAACGCCAGCGCCTTGTCGCCGGCTTTCTGGATCACCGGGCCGTCGGCGCTGGGGTCGGAAAACGGCACGCCCAGCTCGATCACATCGGCGCCCCCTTGCACCATGGCATGCATCAGCTCGGGCGTGACGTCGGCAAACGGGAAACCTGCGGTGACAAACGGAATCAGCGCCTTGCGGCCCTGGGCATTCAGCTGGGCAAAGGTGGCGGCGATGCGGCTCATTGGGATGCTCCTGAGTTTGTAGCTGTTTGCGCTTGTTTGACAAGGGCTACAGGCACATTTTGTGTGTCGCCTTTGACCGACTGGCCCTGGCAGCTGGGGCGGCAGAAGAAGTCGGCTTTGGACAAGTCGGCCACGGTGCCGATGTCTTTGTCGCCCCGGCCCGACAGGTTGACCAGAATCGACTGGTCAGGGCGCATGGTTTTGGCCAGTTTCATGGCGTAGGCCACCGCGTGGCTCGATTCCAGCGCCGGGATGATGCCCTCGGTGCGGCACAGGTAGTGGAAGGCATCGAGCGCTTCCTTGTCGGTGATGCCGACGTACTGGGCGCGGCCAATGTCGTGAAGGTAAGCGTGCTCGGGGCCGACGCCGGGATAGTCCAGCCCGGCGCTGATGCTGTGGGTCTCAGTCACCTGGCCATTGTCGTCTTGCAGCACATAGGTGCGGTTGCCGTGCAGCACGCCGGGGCTGCCGCGCTGGATGCTGGCCGAATGGTGGCCGCTGTCCATGCCTTCGCCAGCGGCCTCCACACCAATGAGTTGCGTCGCCGCATGCGCAATGTAGGGGTAAAAAATGCCCATGGCGTTGGAGCCGCCGCCGACGCAGGCGGTGACCACGTCGGGCTGCTCGCTCTTGCAGCCAGCGGCTTTGAGCATCTCGGGCAGCTGTACCAGGCATTCCTTGCCGATGACGCTCTGAAAATCGCGCACCATCATCGGGTAGGGGTGCGGGCCGGCCACGGTGCCGATGATGTAGAAGGTGTTGTCCACGTTGGCGACCCAGTCACGCATGGCTTCGTTCAGTGCGTCTTTCAGCGTGCGGCTGCCGCTGGTCACCGGCACCACGGTGGCGCCGAGCAACTTCATGCGGTAGACGTTGGGGCTTTGGCGTTTGACATCTTCGCTGCCCATGTAGACCACGCATTCCAGCCCGTAGCGGGCGCAAATGGTGGCGGTGGCCACGCCGTGCTGACCCGCGCCGGTTTCGGCAATGATGCGTGGCTTGCCCATGCGTTTGGCCAGCATGGCCTGGCCGATGGTGTTGTTGATCTTGTGCGCGCCGGTGTGGTTGAGGTCTTCGCGCTTCAAGAAGATTTGCGCGCCACCCATCTCGCGGCTCATGCGCGCGGCGTGATACACCGGGCTGGGGCGACCCACATAGTGCGCCATCTCGTAGTCAAACTCGGCCATGAAGGCCGGGTCATGCTGGTACTTGGCGTACGCGTCTTTGAGTTCGTTGATGGCGTGGGTGAGGGTTTCAGAGGTGAAACTGCCGCCGTACACGCCAAAGTGACCGCGCGGGTCGGGTTGTTGGTAATTGAACATATTGGTATTTAATTGATAGCTGCTAGCGCTTGCTGAATAAGGGCTAGAGGCCTATTTTGCATATAAGAGTTGGTCGGCTTGGCGAACCGCTGCGACAAACTCGCGAATCTTCTCGGGGTCTTTGATGCCTTTGCGCCCCGGCACTTCGATGCCTGAACTGACATCGACGGCCAGCGTCTTACAGCGTGGCCGCACCTGCGCAATGCCATCGGCCACGTTGGCAGCATTTAACCCACCACTCAAGACGAGGTGAGCGTTGACGTTTGGAGGCAGCAGTGACCAATGGAATGTGTGCCCGCCACCGCCGTACCCGTCAACCTGCGCGTCCAGCAAAATGGCTTGAGCTTGTGAAAAATCTTGAGCAAATTTTAAGAGATCGAAGCGCAGGCCCGCCTCGCCCAAGGGAATACGCGCGGCGCGCAGGTAGGTGCGACCGTCTGGCGCGCAGGCGGCAGCGCAGTCGGCAGGCGATTCATCACCATGAAATTGGATGATAGACCCCGTCACCAAAGCGCTGACCGCTCTCACTTTTGTAGTATCTTCGTTAACAAACAGCAACACCGGCGTGACAAAGGGTGGCAGCCGACGGGCCAGTTCGGCGGCGCGCTCGGGCGTGACATAGCGTGGGCTTGGGGCATACAGCACAAAACCGATGGCATCGGCACCGAGCGCCACCGCAGCGTCGACGTCTTGCTCGCGGGTGAAGCCACACAGCTTGATGCGGGTGCGTGTTGCAGTCATCGGCGCGGTGTCAGTGGTCGTTGGGGTCAATGTCATGGTGCGGCTCCCGGCAGTCCGTCCAGCAGCGTTGGATGCTTGGGCAGGCCCCAGTGCGCATCGTAGCGCGGTCCGACAAAGTACAGGCCATGCGGCGAAAAAGTGGGCGCAGCGGCATCGCGGTCGCGCGCGGCCAGCACTTCGGCCATCCACTCGGGCGGCCTGCGGCCGTCGCCAATCATGATCAGGCAACCCATGATGTTGCGAATCATGTGGTGCAAAAAGGCGTTGGCCTCAAACTCGAAACGCCAGTAGGCGCCGCGCCGCCCAATGTCGATGCGCAACAGATTTTTGACGGGGGAGAGCGCCTGGCAGGCGCTGGCGCGAAACGAGGTGAAGTCGTGCTCGCCCAGCAGGTACTGCGCGGCCACCTGCATTCTGTCAAATTGCAGCGGCTTGAATACCCAGCCGACCCGCCCGGTGTCCAGGCTGGGTCGCACGGCAGCGTCGTAAACGATGTACACATAGCGCCGGGAACTGGCACTGGCGCGGCAGTGAAATTCACGTGGGACTACCTTGGCCCATTGCACGGCGATGTCGCGCGGTAACAAGGCATTGGGGCCGCGTACCCAGGCGTTCTCGCTGCGCTGCACGGGGCTGTCAAAGTGGATGACCTGCATCAGCGCGTGCACGCCCGCGTCGGTGCGGCCGGCACACAGGGTGCTCACGCGCTGTGCGCCAAAGCGCGATAGGGCTTGCTCGAGTTTGTCTTGAACTGTTTGTCCCGAAGGCTGACTTTGCCAGCCCTGGTAGGCCAACCCGTTATAGCTGATGCCCAGCGCGATTCGCTCGCTGGCAATGCCTTGCTGCAACACCCCAAAGTAGCCTGGCGATTAAAGCTTGTTCAGAGCCTGTTGTGCCCGGGACTTGACGTCACCTGAGGCCTCGGCAATGACTTCTTCGATCAGGGCGCGGGCACCATCCTCGTCGCCAATGGCGCGGAACTCGTCGGCCAGCGCAAGTTTGGTTTCCAGCGCGTCCATGACGGGCTCGGGCAGGTCGCCCGGCATGGTCAAGCGGTCTTCGGCCAGGTCAAGCGACAGCGAATCGAGGTCAAATGACAGCATGTCTTTGCCAGCGGCTGCTGGCAGGGGCTCGCCGGCGTTGACCAACGACAGCTCCGGTGCGGGTTCGGCAGCGGGCTCTTCGGCCGGTGCGGGCGTTTCTGCTGGCGCATCGTCTCCGAGCGAAAACTCTGGCAGGAGTGGCGCTTCAGGCGTCGGCTCAGGTTCGGTGGTGATGATTGGTTCGGGCGAACTCGCGGACAGGTCGGCGATGAAGTCCGCCGCGTGTTCTGGCGCTGTTTCCTCCAGGTCGGGCGCCAGCAGGGCCGGTTGCGACTCTTCCATCGCTTGTGGCTCAGTAAAGTCCAGGCTGCCCGGCATGGTGGTGGGCTCGGCCGTCTCGGGCTGGGGCTCTGACGTGGTCGGTTGGTTGTCGATGAGGGTGGGTAGCGGGTCTTCGGCAAGCGCCGCACCGACTGTGGGCTGACCGGCTGGCGTCTGCAAAAACTCGGGTTCTTCCAGTGAAAAATCAAGGTCCAGGTCGAGTTCAGAGCCATCGGACAGGGTGGTTCTGGCCCCGGTGGGCGCCGCCACGGCATCGGCCACCGCGGCACCGGTCACGGCCGCGCCTGCAGCGGCTGGGCTGGCGGTCACGCCGGCGCCAGGTTGACCACCGGGCAGATACAAGGCGTTATCCGGGTCGATTGACAAGCCCTTGTCGCAGATTTGTTCCCACTCGGGGCCACTGCCGTCGGTGAGGTTGAAGGCCAGCGCGGCGACGGATTCAAACGCCTTGAGGTCGCGCCGCTTGGCGTAGATTTCGGCCAACTTGACATGGATGGCCACGCGTTGCGGGGTGTTGCGCAGCGCGTCTTTGAGGATTTCTTCGGCCTGCAAATCACGGCCGTAGGCGAGGTAAACGTCGGCTTCGGCGACCGGGTCGACGTCGTCGGCGGCGTCGAGCTGGCTGGGCGAATACACCATCGACGAGCCAGTGGCCAGACTGTCGCCGGTGTCGACGCTCTGGCCGCCACTGGCGCCGCTGAAGGCATCGGCCAGGGAGCTTTCGGCGAACGTGCTGTCGAGCAAGGTGTCTTGCTTGCGTTGTCTGGTTTTGAGGTAGGCCAGACCAGCCAGCAAACCCAGCAAGGCAACCACGCCGCCGGGCAACATGGGGTTTTCAACCAGCGTGTCGATGAAGCTCGGCTCGGGCGTCGGCTCAGGCAACGTGGCCGCTGGCTTGCTGGCCGCGGGTACCGTCGTCGGCACAGCGACGGCCGCAGACGATGCCGAAGCCGCAGCTTGCACGGGCGCAGCATCCGGCAACGTGGGCAAGTTGGCCAAGGCAGGCGCCTCACTGGCGGCCGACGCGGCAACACCTGCGGGCGCACTGGCTGCAGCGGCAAGATTGTTCAGGTCGGTGAGATTTTTGGCAACTTCTGCGGCGCGCACTTTGGCTTCTTCAGAATTGCGGACTGCGGCCAACTGGTCTTCACCCGACTTGCCTTGAATCGCTCCTTTGGAAAGGGTGAGCTTGTCTGGCGCTGCTGCAGCTGGTGTTTTGTCTTGTACTGTGGCCTGCACCTTACCGCTGACCTCACGGCCTGCCGGTGCGGTTTTGCTTTGTGGGACGTTGTCGGCCAGACGACGACGGAATTCGTTGAAATCCCGGCTTTGGGCGATTACCGTTTGCGCGGCTTCTTCGGCAGGGACCGCGGCCGCCTGGTCTGGTGTTGGTAAGGTGACGATCGCACCGGCCTTGATGCGGTTGACGTTGTCCTGGATAAAGGCATTCGGGTTGCCGCGTAGCATGGCCACCAACATCTGGTCCAGCGACACGTCGGCTGGCTTGTGCTTTGCGGCGATCTGCCCCGCTGTTTCGCCGGGCTTGACCTGAATGGTGGCTGCCCCTGCAGCCTGCGGCTGGGCCACTGGCTTGGGCTTGGCTGCGGCGACCGGTTTGACTGCCGGGGCTTCGACGCTGCGTGCAACGGGCTGCGCAGCTGTCGGTGCAGACTGGATTGGCAGCTGCGCTTTGTCGGGCGCTGCCGCACCGGCGTTGCGCAGGCTCGGTGGGTCGAACAACAAGGTGTAGTCGCGCACGATGCGCCCGGAGCTCCAGGTGGCTTCCAGAATGAGATCGACAAACGGCTCGTTGACTACGCGGTCGCTGCTGAGCTTGAGAAAGGCGCGACCGTTGGCACGGCGCTGTAGCGTGGTTTTCAGGTTGGCTAGCGCGGCGTTGTACTCCAGCCCGGCAGCTTTGAAAGCCTCAGGTGAGGCCACGCCTGTGCTCAGGCTGGCGGCCTCTTCGGCGTTGATGTCCAGAAAGTCAACTTCGGCATGAAGTGGTTCGCCCAGCGCTGATTGGACGGTGACGCGTCCGAGTGACAGGGCCGCTGCGGGAGCGCTTGACAGGGCCAAAAGCACGGCCGCAGCCAAAGCGGTCAGTTGACATTGATAAGACTTCGCAATCAATTTATGCACTCCGGTTGAACAACGGCCTGGGGCGGCGCGATGCGGGCATTGTGCCCCGAATCTTCAGACAATAAAAAGCACCTTAACATCAATGCGTTAGCCTGACAAGTTAAGACAGTGAGTCAACTTCGGGTCAGCGTCGTTGGATGCCAAAGTGGCGATTCTATGTTGTCGCTCTGCAACGAAACGGTGGTGCGTGGAAACAGTTTGCAACAGCGGTTCGCCGCAGCTGTGCTATCAGGCTTGCAACAAAATCCGCAGCATGCGGCGCAGCGGCTCGGCTGCACCCCAGAGCAATTGGTCGCCGACGGTGAAGGCGCCGAGGTAGTCCGGGCCCATGGCCAGCTTGCGGATGCGGCCGACCGGAATGGTCATGGTGCCAGTGACGGCGACCGGGGTCAGGTCTTTGATGCTGGCTTCACGCGTGTTGGGTACCACTTTGACCCATGGGTTGTCGGCGGCGATCATCGCTTCGATATCTGCGGTGGGTACGTTCTTTTTCAGCTTGAAGGTGAGCGCCTGGCTGTGGCAGCGCATGGCACCGACGCGCACGCAAAAACCGTCGACCGGCACGGCGGGTATGCCAAAGCCGTCGCCCATGCCCATGATCTTGTTGGTCTCGGCCATGCCTTTCCACTCTTCGCGCGACTTGCCC